>OLWW01000396.1_pt1 | contig 25849 bp, 26 predicted proteins | sample 1673991 | NCBI WGS metagenome assembly OLWW01 (sample SAMEA103958136, study PRJEB25191) | human gut metagenome
CCTCTGCTTGTAAGGCAGATGCTCTCCCAGCTGAGCTATGCTCCCACATGCCTTTGTCGCTGTATCGAAGTTCTGTCGAATCTCGTTTATCTCTCGGCGACAGATACCATAATACTACATTATGATTAAAATGTCAACACTTTTTTGAAATTTTTTTCATTTTTATGAGTGACATCACGAACATTTGCGACAAGGCCTTTAAAAATCTTTATTCCTTGTTGTTTTTCTCTGCAATCAGCTTTTCAAGGTCATCCTTTGTAAAGACATATTTCTTATTGCAGAAGTGACAGGTTGCAACGGCAACACCCTGCTCATTTACCATAGAACGGATGTCATCATCGCTGAGGGTACAAAAATAATTTTCAAGCTTTTCTTTTGAACAACCGCAAACATACTTAACAGGGTTTTCGTCAAGCACTTCAACCTCAAAGCCTTTGAGGGCTGTTTTGCAGATATCGAGAATACTCATACCCTTTGCAAGCATAGTTGTAACGGGTTCAAGCTCTGCAATATTCTTTTCAAGCTTGTCAATAACAGTATCGTCTGCACCCGGAAGAAGCTGAATAAGCAATCCGCCTGCAAGAAGAACTTCTCCGTCTTCTTTATCAATAAGCACACCCAAGGCACAAACTGTAGGAATCTGCTCGCTTGTTGCGTAGTAGTTTGCAATATCCTCGGCAATTTCACCGCTGACAAGCTCAACCTGACCTATGTACGGATCGCCTGAACCGTAGTCACGCATAACATTTAGCATACCTGTTCTGCCGACTGCTTTTGCAACATTGATTTTACCGTTTTCGTAATATTCCGTCGGGCAGTCTGCATTGCCGACATATCCCTTTACATTGCCGCTGCTGTCGCCGACTGCGATAACGGGACCGAGTTCACCGTCACCCATTACACGAAGGTTGACTGATGCGTCTTTCTGTTTGAGCATATCGCCCATAATTGATGTTGCACACAAAAGTCTGCCGAGTGCGGCTGTGGCACTGCGTGAAAGGTGGTGAATCTTCTTTGCGGTAAAAACTATGTCGGACGCATCAACGCAAGCCGCCATAATCGCACCGTCAGATGTAATACAACGAATTATTTTATCCATATCGGTTATCCTTTCGATTCATTAAACTCTTTGTTGCGTGATGTTTTCATTCTTGCAACATAAATTACCCTCTGTTCATCCGCTTTAGGACTTTCAAATGTAAGATCGCCGTAAACAGCCTCTACTTCAAAACCTGCATCCGTGAGCATTTTTCTGATTTCATCATCTGTATATGCTCTTTCGGCAAAGCTTTCGGATGAACGATAATACACACCGTTTTCTTCCTCAAAGAAATCAAGGTCGATTTTTACCTTGTTATCATCCTCGGGGGTGTTTTGCCATACGCAGAAAACGCTGTCGTTTTCGTACACAAAGGTATTGTCTGCAAGAACATTTTTATGCTTGTACACCGTGTTGACATCAAAAATAAACAGACCGTCATCGTCCATAAAAAGTCCCACACGGTCAAATGTCTTTGCAACATCTTCAATTTTTGTAAGGTGATTTATGCTGTCAAGCGTACACACACAGGTATTTATTGTACCGTACAAGTCAATGCTTTGCATTTTCTGCCTTAAAAACAGGATATCAAGACCTTCTTTGGAAGCACTCTGCATTGCCTCGCTAAGCATTTCCATACTGTAATCTATCCCGAAAACATCCACTCCCCGCTTTTTCAAAAGTCGGGTAAGAGTTCCTGTTCCGCAGGCAAGGTCAAGGGTTATACCCATATCATGTCTGAATTTTTCGGCAATCTCAAGAATATAGCCGCATCTTTTTTCATAGCAGGCATCCTGCATAAGTCCGTCATAAAATCGGGCAAACGACAAATAGCTCGGCATTACTCTTTTTCTCCGTTTTCAATCCTGTCGAGTACAAGAGTGTAGCCATATGTATCGTTATCAAACAACGCTCTTTTTACTCGGCTGATGGTTGCGGTTGACGCACCGGTTTCCTTGACGATTTCTGTATATACCTTTTTCTCGGTAAGCATTTTTGCAACGACAAGGCGCTGTGACATTGCCTTGAGTTCTGCGCTTGTGCATAAATCTTCAAAAAAGCGGTAGCAATCTTCTTCGTTTTCAAGCGATAGAATCGCCTTGAACAAATAGTCGGTAGAATCATTTTTAAGTTTAGAATTCAAAACCGTTACCTCCTTATTTCTGCAATAAAGCATTAAGTTTTTATACATTAAAATTTTAACACACAAAAGCACGAAAGTAAAGCGGAATTAAATTTTTTCTTCTTTTTTACAAAAATCAGTTGTAATTTTCCCATACATTTTTATACAAACCTATGTAACCGCAAAACAGTAGTCCGATTGAACAGCTGTTTTGCATATATTGCTAAATGCTTTTCTTTATAGTATCAAGAGCGCCTTTTTCAATGCGGCTGACCTGCGCCTGTGATATTCCTATTTCAGCCGCAACCTCCATCTGAGTTTTGCCGCGAAAAAATCTCATTGAAAGAATCCGTTTTTCTCTGTCGGAAAGATTGGAAATCGCCTCTTTTACCGCAATTTCTTCAAGCCAAGCGGAATCATCGTTTTTGTCGCCGATTTGATCCATAACATATATAGTATCGTTTCCGTCCGAAAAAACAGGCTCGTAAAGCGACACGGGATCAACTATCGCCTCAAGCGAAAGCACCACCTGTTCTTTCGGCATCTCCATTATTTTGGCGATTTCTTCAATGGTTGGCTCCCGATTGTTTTTATTAGTCAGCTGTTCCTTTATCTGCATTGCACGGTAGGCTGTATCTCTCATTGAGCGGGATACCCTGACTGCATTGTTATCACGCAAAAACCTCCGTATTTCGCCGATTATCATAGGCACTCCGTAGGTGCTGAACCGCACATCAAGCGTAGGGTCAAAGTTATCAATCGCCTTGATGAGTCCGATAACACCCACCTGAAACAGATCGTCGGGATTTTCGCCTCTGTTTGTAAACCTCTGAATAACAGAAAGAACAAGCCTTAAATTCCCGTTAATCATCTTATCCCTCGCCATTTTCTTTTCGGCAGGAGAACCGTTTCTGATTGTGTTAAGCAGCTCACGCTTTTCGCTTTCTTTCAGCAGCTTGAGCTGTGATGTATTTACTCCGCAGATTTCAACTTTTCCGTATTGCAAAGAATTACCCCCGAATCTGAATTTTTATCGGTTTTGTCTTTACAATAGTTATTGACGGTTTTGGCTGTTTTATTCTTTTTAAGTTCTTTTAAAAATTTCTCAAACTGTCTTTTAAATTAAAATTGTACATTGACAATGGTACAATTGAATGTTACAATTTAACTGTAGGATTGGCCATATTATACAATTTTCTATACAAAAAAAGGAGGACGGCTATGTTCACAATTGATTTCACAAGCCGTGTGCCGATTTATGAACAGATTTGCAACAATATAATCAAGCTTGCGTCGGCAGGCGTGTTCAAATCGGGTGACAGGCTGCCGCCTGTACGAACGGTAGCACAGGAAATCGGTGTAAACCCAAACACGGTTGCAAAGGCATATCGTGTTCTTGAAACAGAGGGCTACATCTATTCAACTGTTGGACGGGGAACATTTTTGACAGACAAGTTGACAAAAAACGCAGCTTTCCAAGAAATGGCTCTCAAAACATTCCGTGATGCCGTAAAGAATGCAGAGCTGTACAGCGTTCCCCGTGAACAGCTCATAGAAATCATCAATTCTATATACGAAGGAGGCAGAGAGAATGATTGAAGTTAATCACATAACCAAAAAATTCGGCAAAGTGACTGCCGTTGACGATTTCACGCTTACCGTAAACAGAGGCTCTGTTCTCGGCATTGTCGGAAGCAACGGCGGCGGAAAGTCAACACTTCTGCGAATTATGTCGGGTGTGTTTGACCCCGATAAGGGCGAGGTGAATATTAACGGAATAAACATTCTTGACAATCCGTCAGTAAAGGGAGAATGTTTTTTCATTCCCGATTACCCCTATTTTTCAAACAGCTCAACTCTTGAAAACACTGCATTCCTTTTTCGAAGTCTTTATCCAAACTGGAACGAGAACGCTTTCAAACAGTTTTGCTCGGTGTTTCCGATTGATCCTGATGCAAGGATAATTGATATGTCAAAGGGTATGCAAAGACAGGCGGCTTTGATATTGGCGCTTTCAACCTGTCCGAGATATCTGCTGCTTGATGAAATTTTTGACGGACTTGACCCTGTTGTACGCAAGCTTGTAAAAAAAAATAATCATTGACAATGTTTCCGCAAATGATATGACAGTTGTCGTTGCGTCACACAATTTGCGTGAGCTTGAAGAATTATGTGACAGAATTTGTCTTATGCACAAGGGCAAGCTTTTGCTTGAGAGGGAAATTGACGAAATTAAACTCGGGCTTCGTAAGGTTCAGGTTGCATTCACCGAAGTTCCCGATAATTCATTCTTCAACGAAATCAATGTTATAAACACATGGAGAAACGGAAATATATTTAATCTTACAATCAAAGGAACAGAGGAAGAGTTTATGCCCAAATTGCAGGAGCTTAATCCGATTTATATCTCAGCTGTTCCGATGACCTTGGAAGAAATTTTTATAAGTGAAATGGGGGTTGCAGGTTATGACACAGAAAACATCCTTTAAAAGCAGACTGAAGCAGATGCTGTCGTTCTTCCTCAGCGACCTTAAGTCCTGCAATACATTTCTCACTGTATTCGGTATTATTTCGGCTGTTGCAATTACAGTATGCTTTACAATCTGCGTTGTACTCGGAAACGATTCATCTTTTTCAATGATGCTTTCTGCGTTGAGCATTACAGGCATTGCAAACAGCGGTATCGGAGAAATTGAACTTTTTCAATACTCCTCGGCATCACTCGTCTATCTCATTTCAATAGTATTTACAATCATCTACACGGTGCGAATTTATTCGTATCTGCACAATAAACGCAAGGCGGATTTGTATGGTTCACTGCCGATTGGAAGAGCAACACTTTTTATTGCAAAATCCGTATCGGCTTACCTTATGTCGATTATCCCTGCAATTTTCTTTCTCAGCTTAATATCCATTATATCGGTTTGTTCGGGACATTCGGTTGTTTCGGAAGTGACAAAATTATTCCCCGAAATATGTATGGGTACACTCGCATCAATCGCATTTTTCGGTCTTATTGCAGTTTGCTGCGGAACGATGCTTAACTCCGTGCTTATGTTCGTTGCGGTTTGCGTAGCTTATCCGCTTTCCGCAATCTTCATCAAAGGTACTGTTGTGGGTTGTTTTGACGGTTTCTATGTTGGCATTTTCAAAGACAGCGTCATTATGAATGCACTCAATCCGCTCGCGGCGTATGACGGAATCAATGTTATTTACTGGCTGATTTTCTCGGTTGTATGTATTGCCCTCGGCGCTTTTCTTGCAAAGAAAAGAAAGGCGGAAAGAGCTCAGTCGGCATTTGCATTCCACCTTCCGTGCTACATAATCAAGGTGCTTGTTTCATTCCTTGCAGGTATGTTCCTCGGTGTTCTTTTCGGTTCAATGAATGTTTTCGGCGGATATGCGGGTTTTGTTTTCGGATTTATTCTTGCAAGCGTTCCCGTCTACATAATCGTTCATCTTATTTTGTACAGAGGCTTTTCAAAGCTTATCAAAACTTCGATTCCGCTCGGTGCGTTAATTATTGTAAGCTGCGTCGGTGTTGCTCTCTGCTGTTTTGACGCATTCGGCTACAACAGCTATGTACCGAAAGCTCAGGATATCAAGAGTGCCGGATTCTATGACGCAAATTCAAACTATCAGGCAAAAGGCAGTGCTGTCGGCAAAAATCTTAAAGATATGGCTGACGATATTACAGACAAAGACACAATCACTTTTATCACCAACTCACATTCAAATCTTATCAACAAGCGTGACTATTCAATTCAGAACAAGTTCAAGAACACATGGGTTTCAATGTTTACGGACAACTTTCTGTTTTTTAGCAAAGAGCTTTCGCAGCCATACTGCGGATATGCATACAAGCTCAATGACGGTCGCATTATTACAAGGGCATACAACAGATTCAACGCATTTTATAATTCAGATACCCTATACGATGACGACAACACGGATATAATAAATTCAAAGGGTTATATCAAAACCTACAGTCCTATTGCAAAGGCGGAATACGATGATTTAAGTGAATTTGCAGTTTTTGGATTTAACCGCAAGGATACGGAGAAAAAGCACGCTGACTTGGTTGTAAACCGCATTGCTTCAGGCTATTACGGTGATGACAGCCAGTCAGTTGCACTCACAGGCCCCGGCGAGACATACAAACGCATCAAGGATGCTTTTCTTAAAGATATTGACAACTGCAGTGATGAAGAATTTAAAAAAGTTGTCGGATACAGTAACACATTCTACGGTTCAGCCGACCCTGATTATTCAGATTACAGTACACTCGTTGAATCCATTCCCGATGTTGTATGTGTAATACAGCTTGCAACAGGCGCACCCTACAATATTTACATTTCAGAACTGTCATCCTATTACAAATCTGCAGATTCCGACACTGCTTACACAACCGCATCCTATGTTATTCCGAGAAGCTTTACAAAGACAATTGAGGTTTTGCAGGATCTCGGTATGCTCGACAAAAATATGTATGTCAAGGCAAACGATGATTATAACGGAACAAGTATAATCACATATGACGATTATTATGATGATTCTGATTACTCAGACAGCGTATCGGGCATTGATGACAGCGAATATTGATACAGGCATTACACTACAGGAAAGCAGGATTTTAAATGGAACTTTACAACGGACGACCAACCGACTTAACAGGCAGAGAAGACCGTGAAATCAGAGTATATGACCTTCTCGACAGCCTTGGAATTGAATATCAGCGAACCGACCACGGACACGCTGACACAATGGAGGCTTGCAACGAGATTGACGCTGTGCTTGATGTGCTGATTTGCAAGAATCTTTTTCTGTGCAACAGGCAGAAAACCGACTTCTATCTTCTTATGATGCCGGGTGACAAACCTTTTAAAACAAAGGAACTGTCAAAGCAAATCGGAAGTGCAAGACTTTCGTTTGCATCTCCCGATTTTATGCTCGAATTTCTCGACATCAAGCCGGGTGCGGTGAGCGTTACGGGGCTTATGAATGACAATGACAACCGAGTAAGACTTCTTGTTGACGAGGATGTTTTGAAAGGCGAATATGTCGGCTGTCATCCGTGTGTAAACACCTCAAGTTTAAAAATCAAAACAGCCGATGTTTTCGGAAAGTATCTTGATGCGGTTCACCACACCGCAACAACCGTAAAGCTTATCGGTGAAGATTAAGTGTAGAAATCATTAAAAGTATTAAACGGCAACGGGATAAATTTTTCCGTTGCCGTTTTGTTTTTACAGAACATAACTGCCCCCGAACCTTTGAAAGATTCGGGGGCAGTTGTCTGAATATTAAGAAAAATGAGTGTCAATTATTTGATTTACTTTTCAAACTTTTTCTGTAAGAAAGAAACAATGCACCGCCTGCAATAACAGCAGATAATGTGAATAACATTGTTGTAATCGGACTGCCTGTCGGAACAGAACCGTTATCGTTCATCACAGTATTCTTAGTTGCATTATCCTTGGTTGCAGTATCGTTCGTGCTTTGATGATTAAAATAAACATCAAATGAGAATTGAACATTTTTATTATAGCCTGTCGGTGTTGTAATACCGAAGCAATCGTCAACATCGGCAACGAAATTAACACGCAAAACCTGATTCGGCTCTGTAAGGCTCGATACAGTTGAAGAATAAACATCCATAAACTCCGTACCGTCAAGAACGGTTGTGTAGAGCTTGCCTGTTTTTGTATCCTTGATTGTTATTTTAGTACCGCTTACATCGGGCTGAAAATTATAATAGGTTTTTCCGTCATACACATAAGAATCAGTAATATCCGCCTTTGTGTAGTTAAGCTTTCCAGGAGTTATTGAAACAACCTTGTAAAGCTCTTCGCCTGTTGATTCAAACGGATAATCATGAGCCGAGCTATCATCGGGATCTTCGGGTTCATCCATAATCAGATTATCAACCGCATAATCACTTGTGGTTATTGTATAAGTTGCCGTGAGGTTTTTATAGCTGACATTAACCGTATATTCCCTGTCAATCTGCTTTTCAAGAGAAATGCAATAGCTGTAATACCATCTTAGATTTTCTTCATACGGTGTATCAAGTTCAAGATTGCCTGCGGTATCAAGAGCTGTTCGCATTACCTCGCCGTAATTAAACGGATCGGAAACTTCTGCGGTACAGTCGGCTGGATCAACACTTTCCGAAGAACCGTCATTGTAAACCACTTCAAGCTTTGCATCCGAAAGGTCAAGCATCGGGTTAAAGCTGTATGCGTTCATTTTGTCGGCAAAAGCATAGTAATGTTCGCTGTCTGCATAAACATTTTTAACTGATTCGGGCGGAAGAATAACATCTTCCCAAAAATAGGTTTTTGACGGAGGCTCAATTATCTTAAGCTCCACGGGTGTTTTTGCCTCATCGGGAGTTGCCGAATTGTCTTCAGCCGCAAATGCGGTTAAAGCACACGAAAAAGTAAGCAGAGCTGCGATTGCGAGGGATAATAATTTTTTCATAATAATTCCTCCTCGTATAATGACTTTTGATGCACAATGTATGCACCTTGTTTAATAAGCTGCTGAACAAATATTGTTTAAACAACTTTGTAAATATTAAAATACAATTTATGCCATTTGTAATCGCCACTTACAAAATACCCATCCATAAAATGCTGCAAAATTTTCAGCAGTTCAATCGCATTCGCCGAAACCGCCGCCGTGGCTATAGGTATGAAATTTTTCACACCAATCTATGTTTCAATTAGTATTTATCGTATGAGAATGCATTATAAGAATCAGTAAGGTGCTGTTTCTTCTGTGTTTCGCTATAACTATTCCAAAGCTTTGGATAGCCGTCAACAGAACAGTAAACAAACTGACTGTACATATGTGCATTTACACAATTATCGAGTGTACTCAAGTTTGCAGCATTATACACTTGTTTGCTTGTCCTGCCATGAACATAATAGGTGTAATCCAATCCCCAATTTTCAAGAGCTAAATGATAAGAAGAATACGGATGAGCACTTATAAGGTTGCCATCATAACTCAATGTATAGTTTTCACAATCAAGATAACGATCGGGATTGCTGGTTGATAACTCGGCTGAATTTATCACATACCTTTTAGCCGATTTATCGTATAAGTAGGCCAATCTATTCTGAATGTAGGTCATAGAATTATCAAATCCAACCAATGAAAGTTTTCCATTCTTGAAAGTATATACCCTTGCATTCAAATAGTATTCCTTATCCCCTGCTTCCTGCGCTATAAGCTCAGGAACACCGTCAAAATCAAGGTCTGTAAACTGCACACCTGCCAAAGCAATGTCCCCCACCTTGAGTTCAGGCAGCCATTCCGATTCATGTTTAAGCAGATAATCTATATATGCATCTCTTGTTTTGTTGGTTGTTTTATACTTAAATGCAACACCTGACGGATTATAGGTACTTGTAAATTTCTTCTCATCCTTTGATACACATCTTACGGTAAAAGTATAGGTCTGTCCTGCTTTTACATTCTTATAAGTGTACTGGTTATCGGTTGTATCGGCAATCTTTTTCCACGAACCACTTTGCTTAATATAAACACGATACTTTGAATTTTTATCGGCGGTAGAATTCCAAGATAAAGTAATTCCTCCGTGCATTGTATCAATATTATAAATTTCCGGACATCCGTTGTTATATAATGCACTTTTTACACCCTTTGTGTCATAACCGCTCTGAAAAACTTTGCCGTTACTTGAAATACAGCGAACAGTATAAATATACTGACCGTTTACAGAACTATCTTTTACGCTGAGTTCTCTTGAAACAAGTCCCTTGTCAAGATAACTTGTACCTTTTGTATCTACAAGTTTATTCCAACCGGTAGCATCCTTATAATATACACGATATTTTTCAGCACCTGCAACCTTATTCCACGCAAGCTTGATACCGTCATATGTATATTCTGCCTTTGATATTTTCGGTGTGGCAACATATTTTGCGCTCATTCCCACTGGGTCATAACCGCTCAAATACTTTTTAGCGTCGGAACTGATTGCTCTTACAGTGTATGTATAGGTTTTATTCGGCTGTAAATTTTTATGTGTCACAACACCTGTTTTGCTATCGCATACTTTTGTCCAGCCCTTACCTTCTGTTTTGCAGTACAATCTGTAATTTGTATTGTTTTCAGTCTCCCAAATCACCTTAATACCGCCGTTTACAACATTGGTTTCAAGTATTTTAGGAGCTTGATTATATCTGATACTTAAGCCTTTTGGGTTAAATCCACTCTCAAAACTCTTTCCGTCATCACTTATACACCTCACGGTATAAGTATATGTTCCCATACCAACAGATTTATCAACTATAGAATTAGAAGTCGTATCTGATACTCTGAACCAATCTGACGAATTTTTATGATAAATTCTATACTTTGATGCACCGTTTACTTTGTTCCATGTAATTTTCACACCGCCGTTTACATTTTCAAGCTTTGAAATTTCGGGGGCAGCAATATATTTTACCGTTGTGCCGTTTGAATCGTAACCGCTTGTAAAGCTCTTTCCGTCAGCAGAAATACATCTTACAGTATAGGTGTAATTCCTGCCCGATGAAACATCCTTGTCGATATATGAGGTTGAAGTTGTATCGACCATTCGTGTCCAACCTTTACGACCCTTGTAGTAAACTCTGTACTTAGCCGCACCGCTTACTTTGTTCCATGTAAGCTTTACACCGCCGTAAACGCTTTCGGCCTTTGAAATTTTCGGAGTAGCCAAGCTTGCCCTTGCAACCTGTGCATACTGCACGGGTGTGTTAAGCGGTTCAACCGCATTTGCAGGAACTGCCGAAACCGCAACCGCAGACATCGACATTACCGCCGCCATAGCTATAGGTAAAAACTTTTTCATAGTTATCCCTCACTTTGTAAATATTCTACGCATTATTAAAAACTTTCGCTAAATTTTTATGCAGGTTAATTGTAACATTAAATGATATAAAAAGCAATACATCTTGATAAACTATCACAAATTTTTAAGCTAAAATAAATAAACCGTTCACAAAAGCGAGAACGGTTTATTTTATATATTCTGTTGATGTTTTGAATTATTTAAAATAATTTCTGCGTTTTGCAAAAATTACTGCACAACCTGCAAGCATTGCAGCTGCAAGGGATATTGCAATGCTGTTCTGTCCTGTCTGAACTGCACCACTGTTGTTCTGTGAATTGCTCGGCGTGTCATTTGTTGCTGTGTCGCTTGTTGAAACAGGCTTAGTTGCCGAAGTTGCAGAAGTTGTATCGGGTACTGTTACAGGTTCGTCAACTGTTGCAACCGAAGTTGTAGGCTCAGTAGGAACCGTTGTATTCGGTTTATTAGATTCCAAACCAAAATTCATCTTTGACAATTCTTCAAGAATACTATCGTCAATAACTCCGCTTTCGTAAGCATTCTTCATTGTGTAAATTTTGCCGTTGTTGTAAACGAGCAACTCACCAGCTGCAGTATATGAGTAGGTATAGTTGCCAAGCTGTGTTTCATAAGCCGCCGAAGTATAACTCAAATTATCGGTATGCTCAAAATACACACTTCCGTTTTCATTTCCGCCAACAATGCGGATTTCAAGCTCTGTAGGCTTTGTATCTGTATAGTAGTTGTCGAGCATAGCCTGTTTGATTATCGCCTGCATATCTTTTGCAGGTGCTTCATCAGGAGTTGCCGCAAAGGCGGTAACGGTTACTGCACAGCACATCATAACTGCGATTAAAATTGATAATAATTTTTTCACGAAATTTCATCCTCTTTTATTCTAAAACTAAGCTGACTGTCAGCTTATACTAGGATTTTAGCAAAAAAAGAGGTGATTTTCAAGCAACTTTAGTTTACAAAAAATGCCACCCTCGTTGATGAAGGCGGCATAAATGTTAATTTTAGTTGTCAAATCAAACTGGGTGAACCATATTTTTCTTGTCAAGCTTGTCGCCGTTGATGCCAACCTTGGCATTCCTTCTCTTTTCAAAGAAGTCGAGGGCAACCTTCGGGAACTGTGCATAAGAAAGAACATCCTCAGGCTGTTCAATCCACTGCTCAATCTCGCCACGGAGCTTATCAAGCTCAGGCTTAAGCTGATCTGCAGGACGGCCTTTGATAATCTTCTTGTCACCGATAATCTTCTTCTGAAACTGAGGATCAATCGGCATTGGAGTTGTACCGTACTCACCGGCAACAAGTCCCTTGAACTCGTTTGTGCACATTGAGTAGCGCTTGCCTGTGATTACATTGAATACAGCCTGTGTGCCGACAATCTGTGATGTCGGAGTAACAAGCGGAGGATAACCTGAATCCTTACGAACACGAGGTACTTCTGCAAGAACTTCGTCAAGCTTGTCTTCTTTACCGGCCTGCTTGAGCTGTGAAAGAAGGTTGGAAAGCATACCGCCGGGAACCTGATAGATAAGAGCGTTAGCGTCAGTTGCGAGCATCTTAGGATCAAGAAGTCCTGATTTGATGTACTTCTCACGGAGAGTCATGAAGTAAGCACGGATGTCAGTGAACTGTTTAAGGTCAAGACCTGTGTCGAACTCTGTGCCTGAAAGAGCGGCAACCATTGACTCTGTAGGTGCGTGTGATGTACCGAGAGCGAGTGGGCTGATTGCTGTGTCAATGCCGTCGGCACCTGCCTCAACACCCTTTAAAAGACACATTGATGCAAGACCTGATGTGTAGTGAGTGTGGAGCTGAAGCGGAAGCTCCGGAACAGCGGCTTTGATAGCCTTTACAAGGCTTTCGGTTCTTGTCGGAGTAAGAAGTGCAGCCATATCCTTGATACAGATTGAATCTGCACCTGCGTCTGCAATTCTCTTAGCATACTCAACATAGTATTCATCTGTGAATACAGGACCTGTTGTGTAGCTGATAGCAACCTGTGCATGACCGCCTTCTTTGTTAGCGGCCTTGATAGCTGTTTTAAGATTCTTGATGTCGTTAAGAGCATCAAAAATACGGATAATGTCAATACCGTTTGCGATTGAACGCTGAACAAGGTACTCAACGCAGTCATCGGCATAGTGACGATAACCGAGCATATTCTGTCCTCTGAAAAGCATCTGGAGCTTTGTGTTAGGGCAATGCTCTCTGATTGTGCGGAGTCTGTCCCACGGATCTTCGTTTAAGAATCTGAGGCATGAGTCATATGTTGCACCGCCCCAGCATTCGAGTGAGTAATAACCGATTTTATCGAGTTTGTCAAGAACAGGGAGCATTTCCTCTGTTGTCATTCTTGTTGCAATGAGTGACTGATGAGCGTCACGCAGAGCAGTTTCGGTAACTCTGATTTTTTTTGCCATTTTACAGCATCCCTTTCTCCGAATTATTGATTAGTTAAGTGTTACGAGAACCTTACCTGAGTCAACAGACTCACCCTTTGCAACATCAACTGTTGCAACTGTGCCATCCTGCGGAGCCTTAACGGGAGTTTCCATCTTCATAGCCTCGATGAATACGAGGTCATCTCCGGCCTTAACAGCCTGTCCTGCCGAAACAACAACATTAACAACTGTACCGGGCATAGGAGCCTTTATAACAACAGAACCCTGAGCGCCTGCGGGAGCTGCCGGCTTTGCTGCAGGAGCGGGAGCGGCTGCCGGAGCAGGAGCGGCTGCTGCAGGAGCTGAAGAGCCGCCGAGTTCTTCAACCTGAACATCATATGCTGTGCCGTTAACTGTAATTCTTAAATTCTTCATTTTTAGTATCCCCTTTTATTTTAACAAGTAATCATTTATCAGATAGTTGAATGCTTCTTTGAAAGTGTTGAAACACGCTTGCCCGAGAGCATATCAAGAGCAGAAATAAGAGTCTGACGGAGCTGAGCTTCTTCAACAATACCGTCAACATAGCCGTTCTGAGCGGCATTGTAAGCAGAAAGATTCTCGTCAGCAAACTTCTGAGCAACCTCAGCCTGCTTATCTGTGGCAACATTCATAACTTCGGGAGCCATAATGAATGCGGCAGCCTCAACATTAACAGGTGAAATAACCGCATCGGGAAGTGCGTAAACAACATCTGCATTAGCGCCTGTGCCTGCAAGAGCAACATAGCCTGAACCGATTGCCTTGCCTGTAACAACAGAAATCTTGACTGTTGTTGCCTCAGCATAAGCGGCTGACGCCTTTGTTGCCGACTTGATTGACTCAAAGCCCGGGCAGTTTACGAATGTTACAACAGGGAGTGAGAAAGCGTCGCAGAAACGAACAAACTTTGCTACCTTGTTTGCAGACTTGCAGCCAAGCTCCTTGCCCTTTGTAACAACAATACCTACAACCTGACCGCCGAGTCTTGCAAAACGAACATTTGCTTCCTTGCCGTAATCATTAAAGAGCTTTACAATGCTGTTGCCGTCAACAGTTCTGCTGACTACACAACCGCAGCCATCCTCTGCCGGAGCTTCTTCAAATGACTGAGGAGCCATTGTGAGGTTATTTGACGGAAGATAAAGGATAAGTTCCTTTGCAGCCTTGATTGCCTTGTCTGCATCGTCACAAACGATTGAGGCAATACCGTTTTCAGCATTGTAAGCGGCATCGGAATGCTTGCCTGTTACCGAAAGTGAAAGCTGTGCGTCTTTGCTCATGATAACGATGTCTGCGCTTGCGGCGTTAAGAGCGTTTGTTCCAAGGCAAGTGCCGAGAACAACCGAGATCTGCGGTACAACACCGGAAAGTGACGCAGCCGCATTGAGAACATCACCGCAACCTGCGAGAAGCTCTGTACCCTGCTTAAGTCTGCCGCCAATGCTGTCATAGAAACCTACAACAGGAGCGCCTGTCTTGAGTGCAAGACCATACAGCTTTTTAAGCTTGGCAGCCTGTGCCTTACTCATGGCACCGCCGCAAATGTCGCTGTTCTGTGCAAACGCATAAACAGGCATACCTTCTACTGTTCCAAAGCCTGCAACAACCTCGGCAAAACCTTCACCGGATTTTGCAAAGGCATCAATTTCACAAAAGCTGTCTGCATCAAAAAACGCTGTAATTGTCTTATAAGCGGAAGTTGCGGCAATTTCAGCCTTTGCCTGATTGATCTTTTCAATACTCATCTTAAAATCCTCCAATACCATGTATTGAATATGCACGAAAACTGAGCGTGCATACTAATTTTCTACACGATACATTATACTCTATAATCTTCAAAAGTACAAGAAAAACACGCTGTACTATTTCAATTTTGAACACATTTAATAGTTATTACACCAAAACCGTAAATTTATTGTCAAATTAACGAATAGTTTTATTCACCGTTTCGGAAGTATTTTTCAAAAACAGAAAATTAAAGCTGTTTGCCGTTTAAAAACGGGTTTGCAAGCAGTTTTTTAACCTCTTGTTCGGTCAAATCTCTCCAGTCGCCCTGTTTGAGCATACCCATTTTTACACCGCCGATCTGGGTACGTTTGAGTCTTGCAACCTCAAGCCCGACAGCCTCGCACATTCTTCTGATTTCACGGTTCTTACCCTCGTGAAGAATCATTTCAAGAACTACTCTGCCCTGCTCCTTGTGAATTACATGGACATATGCAGGAGCGGTTTTCCTGCCGTCAAGCTCAACGCCTGTTTCAAGCTTTACAAGCTGATCCTCGTCAATTGACGGTCGAACGGTTACTCTGTAAATCTTGTAAACATTGTTTTTCGGGTGCATAACCTTGTTTGCAAAGTCACCGTCATTTGTAAAAACAAGCATACCCTCGCTGTCTTTGTCAAGTCTGCCTATCGGATAAACTCGCTCGCCGACATTCTCAACAAGCTGTGCAACGCACTTTCTGCCACGCTCATCATTCATTGTGGTAATGAATCCACGGGGCTTGTTGAGCATAATATATCGGTAATTACCGCCCTTCGGCACAACAATCCTCTTGCCTCTTACAAACACCTTGTCTGTAGGCAGAACCTTATCGCCGAGAATTGCGGTTTTGCCGTTCACCTTGACATGACCGCCGAGAATAAGCTCCTCGGCCTTTCGCCTTGACGCAATACCGCATTGCGCTATGAATTTCTGAAGTCTTATAGGTTCAATTTTAGCCATATGTAAATTCCTTTTTATTAAAATTTTCTGTATATTTAAGCTGTTACGAAAACAGATTTCCTATTGCCGAAAATATTGACACACTCTTTTTATCCGATTTAATCTTTTCGCCTGCAACAATGTTGCATTTATAAAGCAGCTTTCCGCCGAGTGTGTATTCAATTCTGCCGACCGACTCGTTCTTTTCAATCGGAGCGTACAAAAAGCTGTCTATATAGATTTTCTTCTTGATTTTATCGCAGTCCTCACGCTTTAAAACGATTGTGTTGTTCTCCTCACCTGTAACCGTTACGCTGTCCTTATCACCGCCCACGCACGGAATATCGGCACAAAAGTCAGCGTCCTTGCAGTCAACTCCCCTGTACTTTTCAAAAGCGTAATCATAAAGAGAAATATGGTCATTCCAATCGTTGCGGTCATTCAGAGTGACGCACACAAGCGTTACACCGTCTTTTTTTGCAGAGGAAACAAGGCATCGCCCTGCCGCCGTTGTATAGCCTGTTTTTCCGCCTGTACAGTAGGGATAAAGCGACAAAAGCCTGTTATGATTTGCATATGCGGTTTTCTTTGATTTCGGTTCAAGAAATTCAACGGTCACGCTCTTCTTAGCCGTAAGATTTGCAAAATCGTCATTTTCAAGTGCGTATGACATAAGCAAAGCCATATCCTTTGCACTTGAGTAATGGTTGTCATCGTCAAGTCCGCTCGGCGTTACAAAATGGGTATTCGTCATACCGATTTGCTCTGCCTTTTCATTCATTCGCTGTGAAAACTTTTCGGGACTGCCCGAAATCGTATATGCCGCCGCATTCGCCGCATCATTGCCCGACGCCATCATCATTCCTGACGCAAGGTCCGAAAGTCGGACTTTTTCACCGACTTTAAGATACATCGAACTGCCCTCGGCAACCATTTCCTGTTTGAAGATTACTTCGCTGTTACAGGATGCCGCCTCCTCAAGCGTTATGAGAGATGTCATAATTTTTGTAGTGCTCGCAGGCTTCATTTTTTCATCTGCATTTTTTGAGCAGATAACCGTGTTGTTATCGGGACAATAAAGGACAAATGCCTGTGCAGAAGTTGTGGGAGGAGTATCCTCCGCAGTTTTTGCGCCCCCCATAAGCACAAACGGCATAACAAAGCACACCGCAAGCGAGATTATTTTTTTCATAAGGACACCCCCTGCATAAATCTATGCCGAGGGGTGTTGCAATATTACGAATCAGCCGTCAATATCGTCCTGTGTAATTTCGGAAAAATCGTCTGCGGATTCGCTCTTATCCTTTTTGAAAACTCCCTTTACCTTTTTAAGAACATCGGGAATCATATTAACGAGCTTGTCGGCTGTGCCTTCTTCACTATCAACGGAAACAAGCCTTACATCGCCCTGATAAACGGTAAGAAAGGCAACAGGCTGAATAGTAACACCCGCACCGCTTCCGCCGCCAAAGCAGTCCTTGTTTTCTTTTTTTGTGGGCAAATCAGAACCGCCTGATGCAAAGCCGTAGCTTACCTTTGAAACAGGAATGATGAGTGTACCGTCAGGCGAGGTAATTGGATCGCCGATGATAGTATTGACATCAATCATTTCCTTAATTTTTTCCATTGTAGTATTCATCAGATTACCGATAGGATGTTCCATAGCCATTCTCCTTTTTATATTTATATAAATCATCAGTTATTTATAGTTCGTTTTTCACTTCTACAAGAAGCTTAAGCCCCTTGATTCCGTGCTTAACGGCAAGAGCGACAAGTCGAAACACAAATACTCTTGCCACAAAGTCAAAGCTAATTTCAGTTTCTGCTTTTTCCGAAAAATTCGGATTTATGTCAACTCCGTAGCCTTTGCATTTTACAACACGGACAATTGTGCCTACTGCCGGATAAACAACGGCACAGTATTTGCCGTATTTTATAGCCGTGTCAGCCGCATCGTCACCTGCAACGCTGATACTCAGCGAGAATTTTTTTATCAGTATGTGACTGAAAAAATCCTGCAATGCAGATACTGCAAGCTCTGCAACTCTTTTTATCAGGTTCAAAAGCCACTCAATGCCGTATTTTTTAATAAGGCTCGGCTTTTTTTCTGTCGCTTTTTTAGGCTGTTTGGTTTTCGGAGTTTGTTTTTTAACTTTCTTCTTCTTTTCTTTTTTAGGCTTTGCCGGCACAAGCTGCAGCTTTACAAAGCCGATATACACGGCGCACCAAAACTCCTCTTTATATGATGCACGCAAAGTAATCGGAATAAACATCACAAGCGCAACAAACAGAGCAATTCCGAGTAAAATATATAACCAAAGCAAGGGTATTCCCCCTAATTTTTACTGTTTGTCATTAGACTGTATCGAAAACAAATCCATCTGTTCTCCGCCGTTTTCGATTTTCTCCTGTTCTTCACCGTTTTCTTCGGACTCCTTGTCCTCATCACTCTCGGGGAGCGGAGGAAGCTCGTCAAGACTTGAAATGTTAAAGCAACGCAAAAAGTTTTCGGTTGTGCCGTAAAGCAACGGTCTGCCGGGTAGCTCAAGTCTGCCCTTTTCTTCAACAAGTCCCTTTGTTGTCAAACTGCCGATTACACCACTGCAGTCAACACCGCGCACCTGCTCGACAAAAGCCTTTGTAACAGGCTGATTGTATGCAACAACCGCAAGGACTTCAAGAGCCGCCTGTGAAAGCGGAGTGTTCCTCCTCAAATCCATAACGGTACGAATCTGCGGAGCAAATTCCTTTTTTGAAACCATCTGACAGGAATTGTCAAGCAATATTATAGTTATGCCCCGTCCTGACGCCTCATAATCATCAATCAGTGCAGAAATATGCTCCTTAACCTTTTTTTCGGAAATTTCAAGTGCCTGCGCTATTCGGGAAAATTCAACCGACGCACCGTTTGCGAACAAAATCGCCTCAATCGCACCACGAATATTTTCAACAGCCATTACTGCACCTCCTCATTTTCATTGTTTTCGTCCTCGCCAACCTGTGGCAAAGGCATTGCGTTTTTATCCTCAATCATATGAACAACGGCATTTTCACCACTGCCCTCAATTCTGATACGCTTACCCTTTACAAGCTCCAGCGTTGCAAGAAATGTTGCCACAAGGTCGCTTTTGCCCTCGCACACCTCAAAAATTTCGTGATATTCAAGCCTTTTGCCGTGCCATAGCCTTCTCATAAGATGGATAATCTTACTGTTTACCGACACGATTTTATGCGACACAATACCCGAAAATGCGTCTTTTGACGGTGGAAGCTTACGCTTGCCCCGTCCGACTGCGCTGACATATGCCTTTGCAATATCCTCACTCGGATGAATACGGTTGTAAGTCAAGTCAAATTCAACGGGAGAAGCCTCTCTGTAAAAGCTGTCAAAGTCATAAATATCGCCCAGCTTTGCCGCCATTTCACGGCAGACTGCATATTCAAGAAGTTGTCCCGAAAGTTCTTTCTTGAGCTCTTCAGCCTCTTCCTCATATTTTGGCAGGAGCATTACAGACTTGATATATACAAGCCTTGACGCCATTGTCAGAAATTCCGATGCGATATCCATCTGATTTTCCTGCATCATATTAATCTGCTCCATGTACTGGTCGAGCAATTCGGAAATGCTGATGTCGTAAATATCTATTTTGTTTTTAGAAATCAGCGTCAGCAACAGGTCAAGAGGACCTTCAAATGCCGACAGCTTATATTGAAGTTGTTGTGTTTCCATAGATAATTTCTTTGTTGTAATTTTTGTTGCGGATGATTAAATTAACCGACAAACGGCATGTACGGCAGGCTTGCAAGCCAGCTGATGAAGTTAAGAATCTGATTGCTCACCCAGTTAATCGGTGTGTTGAGAACTCCTACATAAAGGAGAACAAAAAGACCGATGAAGAAATACATCTGATATCTGTAAAAAAACTCAACAGCCTTGTCGGGCAAAAATACAAAGAGAACCTTTGAACCGTCAAGCGGAGGAATGGGAATAAGGTTGAACACTGCAAGTCCGACATTGCACGAAATGTAGAAGCTTAAGAATTGAACAACATATCCTCCGATTGTCGAAAGCGGAAATGCGCCTGTAAAAAGGATAATCGGATAATAAATGAGAAGTCCTGCCAATGCGGCAACGATATTTGCAATCGGTCCCATAATTGCGGTGATTGCCATACCGACCTTTGGATTTTTAAAATTTCTCGGATCAATCGGAACAGGCTTTGCCCAACCGAATCCGAACAAAAGCATACACAAGGCACCCATAGGGTCAATGTGGCTGAGCGGATTGAGTGAAAGTCTGCCTCTGCCCTTTACAGCCTTGTCGCCGAGAAGTGACGCCGTGAAAGCGTGCGCCCATTCATGGAATGGGAGAATTAAAAATATGATGACAAGCACAGCCAATATTTCGGCAATTACGGCACCGAAGTCGAGATTTCCGTTTCTGATTCCGTTAAGTAATAATGAGAGCATAATAGCCTCCTGAAATTCAAAATTTTAGGTAACAATCGTGTAACTATATTTACTTCTCATTATATAATAATTCGTCAAAAATTACAAGAGCAAAAAACAAGTTGAGAAATTTTCAAAAAACACTTGCATTTTCTCTCATTTTCTGTTATTATAACAAAGTTAGAAATAGAATTAGTTTTCTTTAAGGAGGTGCAGACGCATGGCAAAATGTGAATTCTGCGGTAAGGATGTAAAGTTCGGTATTAAGGTATCTCACTCACACAGAAGATCAAACAGAACATGGAAGCCCAACGTACAGCGTGTTAAGGCTATTGTTGACGGTTCACCAAAGCGTGTATATGCTTGCACCCGTTGTTTGCGTTCAGGTAAGGTTACCAGAGCTAACTGATTTTACAGATTACGAAACAGCTCCACTAAAAATAGTGGAGCTGTTTTTTTGTATTTTTATCAGAATTTTAAACCTCAATCACGGCACAGAAAGAGGGCTGACCTTTGTTTGGTCAGCCCTCTTAATTATTAGTCTTTATCAGCCGTTAAAGGATTTCTTCCTTCTTACGAAGAACGAACATTACACAAGTTGAGCCGATGAGAAGTGTAAGAATTACAACAGCCAGAGGAGCTTCACCTGTCTGGACAACGCCGTCATTGCCGCCGTTGCTGTCGGGTGTATCGGGAGTGTCGGATGTTGAATTGATTTTCTCTGTTACAAATTCTGTCTCAGAAGTCTGCGCAGGGATTTGCGTTGGCTTCTCGGTTGAAGCCGCTTGAGAAGTCGCTGTTGAAGATTCTGTTGACGGAGCCTCTGTCGTTTCAACCGTAGTAGGAGCAGTAGTTGTAGCAGGCTCAACATAAGTTGAAAGTGTAAGCATTGTAGAAAGGTCAACCTTTGCAGTGGCAACAGGGTCTTTTTTTACAATTTCCTTATCAACAAGAACAACTTCCTTGTCACTGTCTGTCATTTCGGTGTCAGGATCAAGCTCAGAAACACGGAGTACCTGAACAACAAGGTCAACAGTTGTAGAAACCGGAGCGACCTTTGAAATATCCTTTACATCAAAAACAATCCTTGCAAAAGGAGTTTTTTCACTGAAATTATAGAGCGAAAGGTCGCTTGCACAGAATCTAACATAACCTGTGCCGTCATCCTCATCACACAAGTTGACATAAGCGCCCTTGCCGTTCATTACAGGACAAACGGATTTTACATTGTTATCTTTTGAAAGGGAAAGAATTGCCGTGTCATACGAAATGTACCACTGCGTGTCAAGAACATTCTCAGCGGACTCTAAATTGTATGTAACCGTTACCTGATTTGTAGTCGGGTTGTACTGTGCAGTTGCCATCGGAAAATAATTTGATGTTGCATTAACTGTGAGTGCAAGCGAAGAAGCTTCGGAAGGCGAAGTTGCAGCAGTTGATTCGACAGCAGACTCTGTAGCCGCCGGTTTTGTCGCAGCTTTTGCGGAAGGAGCAGTTGTTGTTTCCTCCAAGGCAGTGTATTCTGTGGGAAACACACCGTCTTCGCCGTAATAATCACCGCTCTTAAGCTTTTCCTTTACAGGAACAGTACCGTACTCGCCGTTACCGTAGTAGTAAAACCATTCACCTGAACAGACTGATTTGCCCTCATCGTCAACAGATGTGCTGTCGGGATTGATGACATAAATCATATTATCAAAGTTTTTTACACCTTCAGGATAATAGTCGGATTTTTCAGCATCATAACCGACCAAAGCTATATCGGTTGTCTTATAAGCAGGAGCAATCTCAGAATTGCTTGAGCCGTCAGCGCCGTCAATAACATTATTCCAGATTACATTGTCAACATCCGTCGGAACATCACAATAGTATACATTCGGGACATCGGCTTTCTGAGCACAGTAACCGGGGAAAGCAGGAGGGCTGTCAGAACCGCTCTGCCAAAAAATATCTGTATCTGATGCGAACTCGTTTTCCCAGTAAGCAGGTTTATAGAAATATATACGGTAAGTCTTCGTGCCTTCAGAAGGAACATATCTGCCTTCATCGTCCGTATCGGCAGAAACGCTGACTGCAGCAACTGCAATCATTGCCATTGTAAGCATAACAGCCAATAAAAGACTTATAACTTTTTTGGACATTTTAAATATCCTCCTTATGAATTTCCGACACCATACTTGCATCTGTATGCTTATTATAGTATAAAACGCAGTAAAAATCAAGTGTTACAGGGAATTTTGAGTCTTAATCTCAATGTAATAACAACCAAATTTTTGTGTTAAATTCCACCAAATTTGCATTTTACTGAATTTTGGCATATTTTCATCCGTAATTTCCGCTTATTCAGTCATACATAAGAGAACAAATAATAAACAGTAAAGCAAAAATGCCCTCCGATTGGAGGGCATAAGCAATTATATTTATATATAATTATTCAAGTGAGATTATTCAAATCTCTTGCGTGTGTAAAGAACTGCACCGCCTGCAATAAGAACAACTGCGAGAGCTGCAGCTGCTGTTGCAACGCCTGTCTGAACTGCGCCGTTGTCACTTGTAGGTGTTGTGTCTGATGTAGAAACTGAATCTGCTGAAGATGTAGCATTCTTATCAGGAGCGGGAACTGTAGCAGTTGGGTTTGTGTTGCCACCGTTGTTGTTGGCACCGTTATTGTTGGCACCGTTATTGTTGGCACCGTTGTTGTTGCCACCGTTGTTGTTGTTGCCACCGTTATTGTTGCCGCCGTTGTTGTCGTCCGGAACTTGTGGCTTATTCGGCTGTATAGGTGTAGCAGGTTTAGCATCTTTGTCAAGAACATTGACTACACCATTATCCTTAGCCATTTCATAGTTAGGAAGTCCGCCGTACTCATATTTGCCATCTGCGTTCTTACCATAGAAGAAGTAGAAGTTACCGCCGTAAGATACCTTACCGCTGAGATCATTAACATCATAGTTTTCAGGATCAATAACGAAAATCATGTTATCGAATGTCATTGAGATACCGAGGTCATACTCTGTCTCGATAAAGAAGTTATCCTTGAAGTTGCCGAGGAACGACTTATCATTACCCTCAACAGCCTCCTGAGCCTTTGTCCAGAACTCACTGTCTAACATATTGTCATAGTATTCGTCATCACCATCCGAATAGTACTGACAAGTCACATCCTTTGTCTGAGCAGCAGCCTCGTACTGTTCCTTGCTGTACTGATAAGTTCCATCAGTATATTTCTCACCGCCGTTAAGGTAGTTGTTGAAAATAATATTAGGTGCATCTGCAGGAAGGTCAATATAGAAGAGGTTAGCGTCTGCATCGTAAACCTGCATCTTGTATCCCGGCCACGGAACACCCTTTGATGTACCGTCTTTAGACTCGCAAGCGTCTGTACCGCTCCACCAGTATGCACCGGCGTCTGATGCATTGAACTTTTCACTCTTCCATGACTCAGGCATAAAGAAGTATATTCTGTGTGTTTCTGTTACGCCCTCACTCGGAACGTAGCGACCATCATTGTCAATAGCTGCTGAAACGCTTACAACACCTACAACTGCAAGTGAAGCAACGAGAACACATGACAAAATGATACTAATAAGTTTTTTTGACATTTGAATCTCCTCCAAAAAAAATTTCCGATATCTATCGGTATGCATTAATTATATAACAAAAAATTGAAAAATGCAATCTTTTTAATTTATATGGAAGCAAAAAAATACACAAAATTGAAGTTACAATTTTGTGTATTTAGCGACAATATATGAATTTTTATCTATTAAACTCAAAGAAGATATCAATTTTCGTTATTTTCGTCCGAATTTACATTACCTAACGAATCCGATTTTTTCTTATCGTCTTTCTTCTTTACAAGAATTATCGCACCTGCTGCAAGCAATACGACCGCTATCGCAACGATGATAATAATTGTTGTGCTTGAACCCGAACCCGAACCGTTTGTTGATGTTTCAACAGTCTTTGTAACATCAACAACTGAGGTGCTTTTCTGGGTTGCAATGTATCTTTTCTCAACAATTACAGATTTATGGTCATCTTTGTTAGGAGTATTCTCCTCACCCATACCGTCAACATAGTTTATGAAGTCGCCTTGAAGTTTGTTTTCGCTTGCTTTCTTTTCATCAACAATCGGAACTGCATCCTGCTTAACCTCTTCACCGTTTACCCAAAGCTTACAGGTAATCTTATAAGACTTTAGGTAAGTCATATCATCACCGTAGATGTCAGAAATAAAATATGAAAGATCGGTTTCACCGCCCTTGAGAACCTTAAATTCTGCGGAAACAAGAGATTTGTTTGAATTAAGCGTCACAGGGTTCTGTACATCTGTCCATGTAAAGATATAATAATTCTTCAAAGCCGTGTTGCCCACTGAGTTAGGAAAGCTTTCACATTTAACCGAATCAGCATCCATTTTTAAATAAGCGTCATCATAGAAGAAGCTCATCTGAATGCCGATTACCTTTTCATTGGTCTGCGACATATAGACCGCATACTTTACAGTATCACCAACCTTGGCAGTTACGGAATCTTTGTCATCAGACGAGATTTTGATTTTCAAATCATCATCGGCAGCATTAACAGGAATACAAAAGCATGACGCTGTCATAATTGCGACAAATAGAATTGAAAGAATACTTTTTATTTTTTTAGACATTTTTTTCATTCCTTTAGTTTGATGTTTCTATTATATATCATTACAAAAAAAATTTCAATGAATATATTCACAATTTTCACTGAATTTTGTGTGAAAATTTACGAACAAAATTTTCAACTGCAAAAACATCCAATTAACAGGAGGTTAAACAAAAACACCCCTCGGAGCACCGAGGGGTGAAAAATTATTTTTTTAAAACCGTCAACATCGTCAACAATTTTTTACAATCAGAAATTCAAATTACTTTGTGAATCTCTTTCTTGTGAAATAAACAACACCTGTAGCAGAAATAAGAGCTAAGAGGATAACTATTGCCATAGAAGCATTGCCTGTCTGTACTGCATTGCTGCTTGTGCCGTTAGCCGGTGTGTCAGGAGTAGCTGTGTCACCTGTTGACTGACCCTTTGTTGCAGCCTGTGTAGCAGATGTAGCATCAGGTGTAGTAGGAGCTACTGTTGCAGGAGCATCTGTAGGCTCTGTTGTTTCAGGAGCTACTGTTGCAGGCTCTACTGTTGTAGGCTCTGTTGTTTCAGGAGCTACTGTTGTAGGCTCTGTTGTTTCAGG
>OLWW01000415.1_pt1 | contig 24921 bp, 19 predicted proteins | sample 1673991 | NCBI WGS metagenome assembly OLWW01 (sample SAMEA103958136, study PRJEB25191) | human gut metagenome
TATGTCTTTGCACTGTTGTATACTATGTTACTACACTGCACATATTATCCGCCCGCTAGTAAAGACACAAACATTGTGATAGAAATAAACTATATAAATATCACAAAGTTACTGCTATTTTGTAGGGGAGAACCGTGTTCTCCCGTTCGTGTGTGTTGCACACGATTGCACGCATTGCGTGCAAAATTGAATACACAGTTTAAATGATATCAAAACATAATATATAAAATAAATATTCATCAAGAGGGTTTGTAAAAATTATAAAATATTATTGAACATACAATTTGTATCCTACACGAGAGAAAAAACACAAGAGAAAAAACGGCTGTGTAGCATAATGTACACAGCCGTCTTTTGAAAATAAAATGAAAGAAAGATTAACCTTTTACAGCACCTGAAACAACACCCTCGATGATGTATTTCTGACAGGCAAAGTAGAAAATAATAATTGGAACGATACTCAGAACGATAAGCGCCATAATAGCACTTGTGTCCGTATGACCGTAACTGCCGTTAAGATACTGAATATGAATCGGAATAGTTTTGTAATCCATATCAAGAATAAGATAGGGGAGAAGGTAGTCGTTCCAAATCCACATTGTTTCAAGGATTGCAACCGAAATAAAAGTAGGTTTCATAATCGGAAGAACAATACCGAAGAATGTTCTCAAAGGACCTGCTCCGTCAACATCTGCGGCTTCCTCAATTTCAACAGGAATTGATTTAACAAATCCCGAGAACATAAATACCGCAAGTCCTGCTCCAAATCCGAGGTATATAATCAAAATACCCCACGGAGTTGTAAGCTTGAGACTGTCGGCTGTCTTTGAGAGGGTAAACATTACCATCTGGAAAGGAATAACCATTGAGAAAATGCAGAAATAGTAGATGATTTTGCATATACGAGAATTTGAACGCTGCAAGTACCACGCACACATTGATGTGCAGAAAAGAATAAGCACAACACCGCCGATTGTAATGAAGAAGCTCCATACAATTGACTTCCAGAACGGATAGTTGCCGTGGAACATACCTGTCATATAGCTTTGAAAGCCCTGAAAACTGTCTGCATTCGGAAATTCAAAGATTGCACGGCTGATTGCCGCATTGCTCTTGAAGGAGTTCATCAGTACAATGAAAACGGGAGCAACATAGAATACTGACACAATAGAGAAGAGAATTGTTAAAATTTTCATTCCTACGGTTTGTTTTTTCTTTACAGGCCTATCCTTAGCCTTTGCTGCAACTTTTGCCATTACTGCTGAACCTCCTTTCTTCTTGTAAAGTAAAGCTGAATAAGGGCAATGATAACAACAATTACGAAGAAGATAACGCCCTCAGCCTGACCTACGCCACGAGAATTCTGGTTTGCATAGAATGTATTGTAAATATTGAGAGCCATCATTTCCGTCTGATAAACCATTGTACCGCTTCCCTGTGATACAATACCCGGAGCACCGCCTGTGAGGGCAAGGTTCTGGTCGAACAGCTTAAATGAGTTTGTAAGTGTAAGGAATGTGCAGATTGTGATGGAAGGCATCATCATCGGCAATGTTACATTTGTAAGCAACTGTTTTTTGCCTGCGCCGTCAATTTTAGCCGCCTCATAAAGATCATGAGGTACGCTCTGGAAACCGGCAATGTAAATAATCATCATATAACCTGCCTGTTGCCAGCACATAAGAATTACAAGTCCCCAGAAGCCGAAGTTTGCGTTAAGCGCAAGGTTTGTTCCGTAATACTGAAGAATACCGTTAAAAATGTACTGCCAGATGTAGCCGAGAATGATACCGCCTACAAGGTTAGGAACAAAGAAAACAGTTCTGAATACATTTGAACCCCTGATTCCGAGCGTGAGTGCATATGCCACAAAAAACGCAATGAGGTTAATGAGTATAACAGATACTATAACAAACATAACTGTGAACCAGAATGAATGTAAAAAGCCCTCATTCTGAAAGGCCTTGACATAGTTTCCGAACCCGATGAATACTGCATCGCTTGTTGTTCTGAATTTACAGAATGAAAGGTAAATGCCGTTAAAGAACGGATATACAAAACCTATAAGGAAAGCAGCCAGAGTGGGAAGAACAAATATCAGAAAATAAATTTTTCTTTTAGGTTTTCTAAACATAATATTTTGCCTTTCCGTTCATAAGAAAGGGGAGCGGAATGCCGCCCCCCTACCGAACCTGTTAAATTAAAACAGAAATTTTACAATCAGCCGTTAGCCTTTGCATATTCTGTTTTCCAGCCCTGTACGAATGCAGTCTTAACAGCATCCCAGTCGCCTGTACCTGCTGCATACTGTGTAAGAGCTGTACCAACACCGTTTTTCCAATCTTCACTTGGCATTGTTGTGAAGTTCCAGCTTACAGGAGTTTTGCCTGCTGCTGTGAGTTCGTTATCAATCTTAACAAATACATTGGTTGCTTCCTTAGCATTCTTGAAAGGAATTACAAATCCCATATCGTCAGCAAGAGCAGATGTACCTGTTTTGTTTGTTACACACCAGTTCAAGAATTCAAGAGTAGCTGCCTGATCGTCAGCACTTGCCTTGTTGTTTACACACCAGTAGTTCTCTGAACCTGTGCAAAGACCCTGATTAGCTTCATCGCCTACGCCGATGTAAATCGGGAGCATGCCGAGTTCGTCGTCCTTCATACCTGCCTTAGTAACTGTTGAATATTCCCAGCTGCCGTTCTGGAAGAATACTGCTTCGCCTGATGTGAACTCTGTTTCAGCGTCTGTACCCTTCTTGCTTGCGAGGTCTGCAGGCTTACATGTTGAATCTGTGATGTAGAGATCCCAGATGTTCTTATAGTTTTCAAGGTATTTACCCTCGATAGCGTCTGTTGATTTGATGTTCTTATCCTTGTACTCAAAGTAGATAGGAAGGTTTGCAAGGTGAGTCTTAAATCTCCAGTCAGATGAAGAATCCATACCTGCTGATGTGAACGCACCCTTAACGCCGAGCTTATCCTTATTCTTCTGGATTTCATCGGCTACAGTCTTTAACTTCTCAAAGCTGTTGATGTCTTCAATCTTCTTAACCGAAGCAAAGTCAGAATCGCAATACTTCTGGAGAAGAGTCTTGTTGTAGATAATGCCGTATGTTTCAATTACATAAGCAATACCGTAAACCTTGCCGTCCTCTTCAAGTGCATAATCCTTTGAAGTAAGCTGATTATAAATTTCTGATGAGCTGAGGTCTGCACAATAGTCTTTCCAGTTTGCAAGACCTACAGGACCGTTAACCTGGAAGAGTGTAGGAGCGTTGTCCTTGTCCATCTCTGCTGTAAGTGTTGACTCATAAGTACCCTCGGCAGCTGTCTTAACAGTTACCTCAACACCTGTTTCGTCCGTGTACTTCTTAGCAAGAGCCTGCCAATCCTTGTCCTGCTCAGGCTTAAAGTTAAGATAGTAAACTTTACCGTTTTTTGCGTTGCCTGCTGCATTTTTTGAATCATCTTTTGATGAACCTGATGATGAAGAACCGCCGCAGCCTGCAAGAGCAGTAGCAGTCATCATACCTGCAACTGCAAGAGCTGCAGCTCTTTTGATTGTTGATTTTTTCATAGCTTTCACCTTAATTAAAAATATTTATCCGCTAAACCCGGATATTGGCGAGAGAACAACATTCTGTGTTCTCTCTATTGCAACAATCATAACACACTATTTATGAAAATACAATAGATTTTTTTAAAAATTTTCTCTGTGATTAGTCAAAACGAAGGTATTAACCAAATGTAATTTCAAAATCAAACAAAAAACAACCGCATATTATCTGGGTTTTGTGACTTATTTGTCAAATAAGAAATATTAAAGCAACATTAAAGTTACAATATTGTAACCTGTCAAATATGGTCATTCTATTGAAAATGACAAGTGCTTTGTGCTAAAATTATGTCAAATTTGTTTTTTAAGAAGGTTAATTTAGCAATTATGAAAAATTTCAATCAATCATCACTTGCACGATTTTTTACCCGATTTCCTAAGCTGTTATTTGCGGGATTGATGTACTCAATTCCGTTTGCTGTATTTTCCGGAATATTCATTCTCATAAGCTTTCTGTCCGGATTCAACAATGTAATATTATGGAGCTTGGGAATAATTCCCGCAATGCCGTTCTATTCCGGACTTGTAATGGTAATCCGCAAAATTTCGGTTGAAAAAGAGGATGTAAATGTTTTCAAAACTTTTGTACAGGCATTTCGTGAAAATCTGAAAAAATCAATCTTCAACGGATTTGTCGCTTATTTAATAGTAGCGTGTTCGTTTTTTGCGATTCTCTACTACGGAACACTTGCTCAGACAGATATAGTTTACGGCTCTGTCTTTACCATATATATAGTATTCTCAATCGCAATGCTTATTATGCTGTTCTATGTACCGCTCCTAACAATTACCTATGACCTCAGACTTCGTGACATTTATAAAAATTCACTCTTGTTGATTTTCGGTAAAATTCTCAGAAATATTGTCGCACTTGTGCTTGTCGGCATAATTTCTTTTGCGGTCTTTCTCGCAGTAATCTATGCAAAGGGTGCAATGCTTGTTGTTGCAGTTGCTCTCTCGGTAATTTTCTACCCGATGATTACAACCTATATAATAGTATCGGTAATTGCAAAAGGAGTGCAGGAATCTGTCGGCTACTTCACTGGCGATAATGTGCAGTATGTCCTCACGGAAGAAGAAGTTCAGCGTGAAACCGAAGCAGTCGAAAACGCAAACTCCGATGACGACTACATCTTTGTCAACGGCAGAATGATTAAAAACCCGTCGAAAACGAATACAACAGAGTAATATTTTAGCACTTTGTAGAATGCATAGTGTTTTTACATCAAAATTAAAACCGCACCAAAGAGTCTGAAAACGGCTTTTTGATGCGGTTTTTGTCGTTGAACTAAAGAAGGTATATGCCCCGGACCTGATGATTTCATCCCATTCGACAGATATAGAAACTGTTGATATTATCCGCCTCTGAGTATTTGCTGCAGTCAAGGTATTAAGTAAATTTGGGTATATAAAAATAAAACAGTCGGCAACAAAAAAAGATACCGACTGATAAACACCCTAACATTTTTATTATAACATAACACAGATATTACTTCAATAGATTTTTTAAAAATAAAATTATAAATATTTTTAATAAAAGTGTTGACAATGTTGAAAACTAACTGTATAATATAGACAAAGAAAAGAACTTAAGGAGGTTTTAAAAATGAAAGCAAGAAAACCTTACTTCAAACAAATCAGAGATTATATGCGGAGCTTGCCACCTAACTCTACAGCCCGTGTATTCTAAGAGATGGTCTTCTAATTCTTATTTGTTTTGTCGGAAGAGCTGATTATTTTGATGTTATAAAACATATTTATTAAATTTTAATCACAAGAGCATTCCGAATTCGTCTTTAGCAATCTACATATTATGATTGAAATTCGTCCAATTAAGCGTTAAAGATTATCAAATTTAATACTCGGGAGAACGGAATTTTAATTATAACTTAATATATATGAAATCTTTAAATTGGTGGTTAGTCCAATGGAAGCTTAATCAGAATTTAGGTTAAGCAAAAATAATCCGAAACGGAGATAAGTCCAATGGAAGTAAAAACTAAAACCGATGGATGAACAGCTTATACAACAGCACACAGAGTAGTCTGAATTTAAAGAATGTAAGAGGCTGAATTTAGTAAGCAGTTCAAACGGAGCGTAAATTTGGAAACTTACAGTACAGAGTGAAACCGTAAATTTCAATCTGATTTCTAAAATTCTAAGAAAACTAAACTGTCAGGAGATTATTCCAATGAAATAAGAACTTGAAACAAATCTCACTTATTTGTTATGATTGGAGATATTCCGATGTATGCTTGAGATTTAAACCGGTATAAAGTCAAAATATAATCCAATACTTGGAATTGACAGTATTCGGTTACTGATATTGATTTGTTAAAAAGTTAATATAGGTCATAAATAAAGCATTGATTAGCAGTAATTATAATGTCGTGATGACATAGTGAATCTGCAGACAATAGGAGATTATTCCAATGAGAATTTAAGTCTTATGGTTTGATGATTGTATACATACTTAGGTGTGTAAACATAATTAGTCGAATTTAAAGCTAAAGGAGTTAATTCCAATAACTGTATAAGCCAAAATTCCGAAATATTCCAATGGCTTGGTTTCAGGATAGGTGCAATTGAAATAAAAAAGTTGATAAGCTTTTTTAAGTGATTGTTGTGCCGATTGATATTATGAATTTAAACGGTTGAAAAACTTTTATATTCAAATTTAGGAACGGAGAAAAGTCCAATGTAATACTAAATTGTTAGTGTAAAGGACGAAAATCCGAAATTGGAGATGAGTCCAAAGGGCATATTAACGATACGATACCCTTCTGAAAATTGCTATTTATAAATCAACCAATTACAGAGGTGACTGCAACAGTGGTCACCTCTGTTTTGCATTTTGTCTGAGATAACTGTGTATAATAGAATAAGTGAATTTGCTGAATACAAAAATTATGGGGACAACATTTGCTGTCCCCATATCTATTTCAATAATAATTTTCTAATCAATACAATATTGATTACTCAATACCGAGAATTTCTTTACTTGCGATTACGAGCTTTTCACAAATTTCTGTTGCATCTGTTTTGTTCTTGCCGACTGAAGTTATATAGAGCTTAATTTTTGGCTCTGTGCCACTTGGACGGATGATAACTGCATTGTCACCGGAAAGGTGAAGAGCAATAACATTTGACTTAGGAAGTTCAATGTCGGTAGCACTACCGGTTGCAATCTCAGTTTCCTTTTTAAGAAGATAGTCGGAAACCTTAACAACATCGTAGCCTGCAATGCTCTTTGGTATGTTATCTCTTACAGCTGTCATAATATCAGCCATCTTCTGCATACCTGCGGCACCGTCAAACTCGAATGAGTATGTCTGATTGAGGTAGTAACCAAATTCTTCGTAAAGACCGTCAATAACCTCGGCAAGTGACTTGCCCTGTTTCTTGTAGTAAGCAGCCATTTCGCAAACGAGCATTGACGCAACAACAGCATCCTTATCTCTTACATATGTGCCTGAAAGGTAGCCGTAGCTTTCTTCAAAACCGAAGAGATATCTGTTTTCTTCATGCTTTTTTTCAAGGTTTAGAATAACTTCACCAATGTATTTGAAACCTGTAAGAACATTCTTGAGTTCACAATCGTACTTTTCGCAAAGCTTATTGATGAGTTTTGTTGTAACGATAGTTTTAACAACAACAGGCTTTTCGGGAAGCTTGCCGCTTGCTTTTTTGCAGGAAAGGATGTAGTTTGTCAACATTACGCCGTCTTCATTACCTGAAATAAGTCTGTAACTGCCGTCATAATCCTTAACTGCGATACCTACACGGTCTGCGTCAGGGTCGGTTGCAAGAAGAAGGTCAGGCTGTTCTTTTTCACAAAGCTCAAGACCTTTTGCAAGCGCCTCTTTAATCTCAGGGTTCGGATAAGGGCAAGTTGTAAAGTTGCCGTCGGGAAGTTCCTGTTCTGGAACAACAATAACATCTTTAACGCCGATTTTGCCGAGAACCTTTCTTACAAGCTTGTTGCCTGTACCGTTAAGAGGTGTGTAGACAACCTTAAGGTCAGCACCCTCACAAATGCCGGGGTTGACCTGTTGTTCCATAACCTTTTCAAGGTATGTGTCATAAACGCTCTCATCAACATATTCAATCATACCGTTGCTAACGGCTTCATCAAATTCTGCAATTTTAACATCCTTGAACATGTCAAGCTTTGAAATTTCGTCGTAAACTGTGTTAGCGGCAACATCGGTCATCTGACAGCCGTCCTCGCCATATGCCTTGTAGCCGTTGTATGCAGCAGGGTTGTGGCTTGCCGTAACCATAATACCTGCCTGACATTTAAAATAACGAACGAGGTATGAGAGAACGGGAGTAGGCTGAAGCTCAGAAGTGATGTATACCTTAATACCGTTAGCGGCAAGAACTCTGGCTGCCTCATTCATAAACAAATCTGCTTTAATTCTGCTGTCGTGAGAAATAGCAACAGAACCCTTGCCGTACTTTTTGAGAACATAATTGGCAAGTCCCTGTGTAGCCTGACGAACAACATAAATATTCATTCTGTTAGTACCTGCACCAATAATACCTCTAAGACCTGCAGTACCGAATTTTAAAGCTGTGTAGAAACGATCATAAATTTCATCTTCATTGTTTTTTATACTTTCAAGCTCAGCTGTAAGATCCTTGTCTTCAACAGCATTTTCGAGCCATTCGTTATAAAGTTTTTTAATATCCATGATTATGCCCCCAACTTAAAATATTCACAAAATTATAGTTAATATCTGTGACAAGCCATTCTTGCCTATCTTAATTCACTATACCATAAACTCTGAAAAAAAACAAGTTTTTTATTTTGTACATTTTACGGAATGTGTACTAAAAGCTGTGTGTTCTAAATTAAACTGTATAAAATTCTATTAACTGTATAATGAAATTGACTCATATTATTGGCTTTTCGTGATGAGGGACGGCGGTTATTCCGCAAAATCAACTGTGCTTTGCTTTTAATGTATATCTAAGAGTGCTGATTTTTGTTCTTTGTCAGAATTAAATTACGGCTCAACAAACGGCACATTAAAATACTCGGCAACAGATTTTGCAAGGTTTCTGCCGATTACATTGATGTTGTCCCTAATCCATTGAGCTTCTTCGGGATTATCGTGATATGCAACCTCAATCAATGCCGACGGTGATTTTGTCCGCCTTACTTCCGCAAGTGAGGTGGTGGGGATTATGTCAACATCGTTCGGTTCGGGATAAATATCTTTATAATTCTTTTGCAGAATTTCTGCAAAACGCTTGCCGTTACTGCCTGTCGGGTAGTAATAAATGTCAGCACCCGTGTATCTGCCTGCCGAACCCTCGGGAGCGGCATTGCTGTGAATTGCAAGGTGCAAATCGTGATTGCCCTTGTTTGAATCTGCAATTGCCTGATTCAGCGTCATATCGGGATCGTTTCGCTTGAAATCAATTCCGCTTGCTTTCAAATAAGGCTCCATGGCGTCCGCAATAAGATTCATATAATATTCTTCATTTCCTCCGTCAACATACGGATTATACTCCTGTAATGACGGTGAAAGGTAAACTGAAGGCATAAAATCTCTCCTAAATTTAATCTCTTATCATTTTATTCGCAAAACCCGTGCCGTTGACAAATAATTTTCTTTTCAAAATTCAATTTGTATTGTATAATGATTACATATGATTTTGGTGAAAATGTTGGCAAGTGTATGATATCACAATTATTATGTGTGAGCAGATTGTAACCGTAGACAGAATGTCAAGCGTAGGGACGGATATTGTTCTTTTAAAGAACTATTATTTAATACAAAAACTTGCTTAATTACTTTATGAAATTATGAAACGGAGAAATTATTATGACTGATGAAATGAGAGTAAAAGTTGAGAAAGTTATGAAAAATCTTGAACGCAACAGGATGAAACCTTATTTTTGCGAAAACAGGGAAGAGGCGCAGGCACTTGTAAAAACACTCATTAAAAAGGGCGAAACAATTTCATGCGGTGGTTCAAAAACTCTTGACGAAACGGGAATTTATCAGATGATAAATTCGCCCGATTACAATTTTCTTGACCGTTCCGCACCCGGAATGACTCGTCCCGAGGTTGAAGAGGTTTACCGTCAGACTTTCAGGGCAGACACATTTTTTATGAGTACAAACGCTCTTACCGAAAACGGAGAGCTTTATAATGTTGACGGCAATTCAAACCGTGTTGCCGCACTTCTTTACGGTCCGAAAAGCGTTATCGTTGTATGCGGTATCAACAAAATCGTAAAGAATATTGACGAGGCAATCAAGAGAGTTAAAACAATTGCCGCTCCGCAGAATACAATCAGACTCGGCATTGAAACCCCCTGCGGAAAAACAGGCGAATGTGTTTCATTGAGAAAAGAAAATCCCGAACTCTGTGACGGATGCCACGGTGATACAAGAATCTGTTGTAACTATGTGGTATCCGCTCAGCAAAGACATATTGACAGAATTAAGGTTATTATCATCGGCGAAGAATACGGATATTGATTCTTTTAAAGAAAAAAGCCGCATCAAAAGACACGGCTTGGGAGAAATTCAGAATGTAATCATCTGCAATTGTTCTGACTTTTGTTCTGGCTGTCCTGCTGATTTTTATTCTGATTGCTGTTCTGATTCTTATTCTGGCTGTTCTGCTCGTTCTTGTTCTGATTGTTGTTCCGATTCTGATTGAAATTCATTTCAACACCTCCTTTACAAAACTATTATTAACCCGAAAAGGCTTGTTTATTCATGAATGATTTTTTATTGCGAATGAAATCACTTCTGGGTGATGAATTTGACGAATTTTTAAAATTTTACAACAGTGACGATTTCATAAAAGGACTTCGTGTCAACACCTTAAAATGTTCGCCCGAAAAGCTTTGTTCACTTCTTGATTTTGAACTGAAAAAGACTCCGTTTTGCGATGAGGGCTTCTATATTCCGTCCGATGTTAAGTCAATCGGCAACAATCCTCTGCACCATGCAGGAGCGTTCTATGTTCAGGAACCGTCTGCAACTTCGGCAGTTACAATGCTTGATGTTCATGAGGGCGATTATGTCCTTGATTTGTGTGCCGCTCCGGGCGGAAAAAGTACGCAAATCGGCGCTAAACTTAACGGAACAGGACTTTTGTGGAGCAATGAAATTGTAAGAAGCAGAGCGAATATTCTTTTATCGAACATTGAACGAATGGGAATTTCAAACGCAGTTGTATCAAACTGCCGTCCAGATGAACTTTGCAAAAGGCTTGAAAACCGCTTTGACAGAATCCTTGTTGACGCACCCTGCAGTGGTGAGGGAATGTTCCGCAAGAATGATGCGGAGCGTGAATGGAGCATTGAGCATGTAAAGAGTTGTGCCGCCCGTCAGCTTTTGATTCTTAACAGTGCAAAAAATGCCCTGAAAAACGGCGGATATATGGTTTATTCAACCTGTACTTTTTCAAAGGAAGAAAACGAGGGCGTAATTTCTCGGTTCCTTGCAGAAAATCCCGATTTTGAACTTGTTGATTCGGGCGTAACATTCGGCAGACCTACGCTTGATTATGCGAGAAGAATTTTCCCGATGGACGGCGGAGAAGGACATTTTGCCGCCAAGCTTCACAAAAAGGGCGAGCCGTATTCTAATTATAGTATTCCTAAAAAGAATAATAAAATCGACTCGAAAATTTTTGATTTTTATGACAGTATTTTTATCGACAGACCGTTCGGTGAAAATATTGAGGTTATAAAGGATAAAATTATAGTTCTTCCACAGAATTATAATTTTGATGTAAAAGGCTTGCAGATTCTCCGTGCGGGAGTTATTCTCGGCGAAATTGTCAAGAACAGAATCGAACCGCATCACAGCGCATTTACGGCAGCTAAAAAGGAAAACTGTAAATCCGCAGTTGATTTTGATGTGAACAGTAAAGAAATTGCAGCGTATCTTCACGGTGAGGAAATTGCCGTGCCACAGGATGTCAAAGGCTATACGGCTGTCTGTGTAAACGGAATTACTACAGGCTTTGGTAAAGCGTCAAATTCAAGACTGAAAAATAAATATCCGAAAGGGCTTCGCATATTAAGATGAAAAAATTATCAGATATAGGTACAATCAAAGACATACTTTCAAGACACGGTTTTACTTTTTCAAAGTCACTCGGTCAGAATTTCCTTATAAACCCGTCAGTTTGTCCGAGAATGGCAGAGCTTTCGGGTGCCGGAGACGGAGTAGGCGTAATTGAAGTCGGTCCCGGAATAGGGGTTCTCACAACAGAGCTTTGCTCACTTGCCGACAAGGTCGTAGCAGTTGAACTTGACAAGCGACTTCTTCCCGTTCTTGAAGAAACACTCTCAGAACACGACAATGTTAAAGTTGTGAACGATGATATTCTTAAAATTGACTTGCACAAGCTGATTGAAGAAGAATTTCAGGGTATGGATGTTGTTGTGTGTGCAAATCTTCCGTACTACATCACATCTCCCGTAATTATGAAATTGCTTGAGGACAGACTGCCGATTTGTGCAATCACGGTTATGGTTCAAAAAGAGGCGGCTCAGCGAATTTGTGCTGAGGTGGGTTCCCGTGCAAGCGGTGCGGTAACGGTATCGGTCAACTATTATGCAGAACCCGAAATGCTGTTTTCGGTTAGTGCAGGCTCGTTTATGCCTGCTCCAAAGGTTGATTCGGCTGTTTTAAGACTTAACATTCTCAAAGAGCCGCCCGTGAAGGTCGATGACGAAAAGAAGTTTTTTAAGGTTGTAAAAGCCGCCTTTTCACAGCGAAGAAAAACACTTTCAAATTCTCTTGCATCGGGACTTTCTTTGCCAAAGGCAGAGGTCAACGCAATTCTTGATAATTCTTCCGTTCCTCTCAATGCAAGGGCGGAACAGCTTAAACTTGAAGATTTTGCAAACATTGCAAACAACCTTGGTGACTGATTATGAAAAGAAAAATGAACGGTCTTTACAAAACAGCTTTTATATTGATGCTTGTTGCCGCAGCACTTTTTATTGCCGCAACAATTGTTGCATATGCCCTTGAACGTCCGTATTTCTCAGCAGTTTTCTCATGCAGCGGAGCTTTTCTTGCATTTTTGGGCATAATATTTGCAACTTGCAGTAAACCCAAAAAACGCAAAAGACACCTTGTATCAGATGAAATTGCTGCCGAAAGTGATGACGATGATGAGATTTCTGAAAATTTTGTTGACAATGAGCAATAAATTTGATAGAATGTCAGTAGATAAAGGGGAGTAGTTCGCAGATAATCTGTGATATTAATCGTCAGTACATACCGTTTTCGGTATCGGTTATATCTTAAAGGACAAGACTTTTATTGTAGGGTGAGTTGCACCTTGCAATAAGGGTCTTTTTTATTTACCTTTTTCAGTTGTCTGTATTCTGCAATCCGAACGGAGGAGAAAATTATGAAAAATTGGTATCAGTTGACCGAGAGCGAAACTCTTGACAAGCTCGGTGTAACAAGCGAAGGACTTTCGTCACAACAGGCTGACAGTCTTCTTGAAAAGCACGGAAAAAATGTGCTTGAAGAAAGCAAAAAGAAATCTGTTTTTCAGGTGTTTTTAAGTCAGTTTGCCGACCTTATGGTAATCATCCTTATAATTGCGGCAATCGTTTCAATGTTTTCGGGAAGTGTTGAAAGCACAATCGTAATTTTTGCGGTAATCACACTCAATGCTATTCTCGGCACGGTTCAGCATGTCAAGGCAGAAAAGTCACTTGAAAGCCTTAAATCGCTTTCGTCACCCTCGGCAAAGGTAATCCGTGACGGAAGAAAAATTGAAATTGATTCAGAAAACATCGTTCCCGGCGACATTGTTGTACTTGAGGCAGGCGACCTTGTTGTTGCAGACGGAAGAATAATCAATAACTATTCATTACAAGTAAATGAGAGCTCGCTCACGGGTGAATCTACAAATATTGACAAAAGTGTGGAGACAATTGAAAAGGAAGTTCCGCTTGCCGACCGCACCGATATGGTCTTTTCGGGCAGCCTTGTAACATACGGCAGAGCAATTGTCGTTGTTACGGAAACAGGTATGAACACAGAAATCGGTAAAATCGCAACACTTATGAATCAGGCAAAGAGCAAGAAAACTCCCCTCCAGCTCAGCCTTGATAAATTTTCGAGCAGACTTGCCGTTATTATTATGGCAATCTGTGTAGTAGTTTTCGGCTTGAGTATGTTCAACGGAATGTCGGTTCTCAACTCTCTTATGTTTGCCGTTGCACTTGCAGTAGCCGCAATCCCTGAGGCGCTCGGCTCAATCGTTACAATTGTTCAGGCAATGGGTACGCAAAAAATGGCAAAAGAAAATGCCGTTATCAAGGATTTGAAGGCTGTTGAAAGCCTCGGTTGTGTGTCTGTAATCTGCTCCGATAAGACGGGTACGCTCACACAGAATAAAATGACTGTTCAGAAAATCTATGTGAACGGCGAAAGTATTCTTGAGGATCAGCTCGACCTTAATATTGAAAGCCACCGTCATCTCCTTTACGATATGGTTCTAAACAACGATTCGAGTATCGTTGACGGAAAGGGAATAGGCGACCCGACCGAGTACGCTTTGCTTGAAACATTTCAGCATATCGGACTTGACGAAAATGTACTTAGGGATGTTCTTACAAGGGTTGAGGAAGTTCCGTTTGATTCCGACAGAAAGATGATGAGCACAAAGTACAAAATGCACGGTGTAAATCATATTCTCACAAAGGGTGCGCTTGATTCAATTCTTGACCGTTGTGTAAGTATCGCAACAAAAGACGGTATTCGTCCGATTACAGATGAAGATAAGGCTGAGATTTCAAGAGTTAACCGTGAATATTCCGAACAGGGACTCCGTGTTCTCACCTTTGCATATAAGGAATCTGATGAGGCTCTCACGGTTGACACAGAGAAGGATTATACATTCATCGGACTTGTTTCAATGATAGATCCTCCGAGAGAGGAGTCAAAACAGGCTGTCGCCGATGCAATCCGTGCAGGAATCAAGCCTGTTATGATTACGGGCGACCACAAAATCACAGCAAGTGCAATTGCAAAGCAGATTGGTATTTTCAATGACGGCGACATCGCAGTTACAGGTCTTGAGCTTGACGCAATGAGCGATAAGGAGCTTGACGAAAAAATTGAGAAAATTTCTGTTTATGCACGAGTTTCTCCCGAAAACAAAATCAGAATCGTTGAGGCTTGGCAAAGAAAAGGCAACATTGTTTCCATGACAGGTGACGGTGTAAACGACGCACCCGCCCTCAAAAAAGCTGATATTGGTGTTGCAATGGGTATCACAGGTACCGAAGTTTCAAAAGACGCCGCGTCTATGATTCTTCAGGATGATAACTTTGCTACAATTATCAAGGCGGTTGCAAACGGACGAAATGTTTACCGCAACATTAAAAATGCAATTCTTTTCTTGCTTTCGGGTAATATGGCAGGCATTTTTGCCGTGTTGTTCTGTTCAATTATGGCTCTGCCCGTACCGTTTGAGGCGGTTCACCTTCTGTTTATCAACCTTCTTACAGACTCACTTCCCGCAATTGCAATCGGTATGGAGAAGCCCGAAAAAGATTTGCTCAGACAGAAACCCCGTGATCCGAAACAGGGAATCCTTACAAAAAGCTTTTCTGCTCTTATGCTCGGACAGGGCGCTTTGATTGCCGTTGTAACGCTCATTTCATTCTACATCGGACTTCAGACAAGTCCAGCCGTTGCAAGCACAATGGCATTTGCAACACTCACGCTTGCAAGACTGTTCCACGGCTTTAATTGCAGAAGTACACATTCAATCTTTAAACTCGGACTTTTTTCAAACACGGCAAGCATAGGCGCTTTCTTTATTGGAACATTCCTGCTCGCATTTGTATTGTTTGTTCCGTTTATGCAGCCTCTTTTCAGCGTTACCGCACTCACAGGCGCACAGGCAGGCTTTATAGCCCTCCTCGCATTCATCCCGACATTTATAATTCAGTTTGTAAAAGTCATTGTTGAAAATGTGAGAAAGTAAATTTAATAACATTGAACACGGCAGATTGATTTTGCCGTGTTCTTTTACTTTTATCGAATAAAATTCATTGACAAAGAAATAATAATGTAGTACAATGTACTATACAAGGAGGTCGGTATTATGGCATTCTCAATCAGATTAACAGAACAGGAGAAGAAAATAGCAGACAGCTATGCTCGGTTGCACTCAATATCACTCGGAGAGGCTTTTAAACAGGCTTTGTTTGAAAAAATCGAAGAAGAATATGACCTTGCCGTTTTTGATGACGCTTATGATGAATACAAAAAGAACGGTGAAGAAAGCAGACCAATCTCTGATTTTTGGAAGGAACTTGACATATGAGTTATGTTGTAAGAACCACTCTGAGATTTGAAAAAGAATTTAAAAAACTCGACAGATATACTATGAAGATGATTAAAGCGTGGATTGAAAAGAATTTATCGGGGTGTGAAAATCCCAGAGTAAAGGGGAAGGCTCTCACGGCAAATCGCAAAGGTCAATGGCGGTATCGTATCGGAGATTACAGACTGCTCTGCCTTATAGAAGACGAAGAACTTGTTATTCTTGCTTTGTCTATCGGTCACAGGCGAGAGGTTTATGACAACACTTAGAATTTAAAATACTCAAATAATCAAATTCGGTCATAATCTCTGAATAATTATGACCGAAAAATATTTATTTTGAATTATTTTGACTGAAATTGCAAAAATTCCTTGACAAAGTTTGAGAGGTTTCTTATAATTAAATCATAACATAATGTTTCACAGGGTATTACAGGATATACAAAAATAAGATTAAGAAGGGTGACAGAAATTATGAACATTTGGCACGACATTTCTCCAAAGAGAATTACAAAAGACAAGTTTTATGCCGTAATCGAAATTTCAAAGGGCGGCAAAAACAAATATGAGCTTGACAAAGAAACAGGTATGCTCAAGCTTGACCGTGTGCTTTTTACATCAACTCATTATCCTGCAAACTACGGCTTTATTCCGAGAACCTTTGCAGATGACGGCGATCCGCTTGATGTTCTTGTTTTGTGCAGTGAAACAATTCAGCCGATGACACTCGTTGAATGCAAGCCAATCGGTGTTCTTAATATGGTTGATAATGACAGCTGTGACGAAAAAATTATCGCAGTTCCGGTAAACGATCCCAACTACAACTGCTACAGCGACATCAGCGAACTTCCAAAACATTATTTTGAAGAAATTCAGCACTTTTTCCAGGTTTACAAGACCCTTGAGGCTGACAAGGTTACTTCGGTAACCGAAACCGACGGTGTTGACAAGGCTAAAGAAATCATTGAAAAGGCTATCACAAGCTATATTCGTGATTTTCAGATGGCGTAAATTTATAAAGACTGCAAAACTAAAAGCTTTACCAAAAACGGTAAAGCTTTTTCTTTATTCTGATATTTAATTTAATTCTAAAAAGGAATATTATTATAATCCATTCCTGTATAATAAAAATACCGCAGGTTAAAGTTTAAAATCCTTAGCCGAAAAATCTGTTTTAAAAACCGTGACATTCGGCATACGCAATAACGGGTCATACTTAAATGATCTGCATTTTCCGTTCTTGACCTGCTTAGATTTTTTGCAGAACATAATATCATTTTCAATTCCGCTGTATTCGCAATATGAACAGTTGACAGGAATATTCTTGCCAAACAAACTTTTTTTCATAATCAACACCTCTGAATGTATATAGTATAGCATTAACTTGATTATGTTTCAAGCATAATATTTTGTCGGATTTTATTTATGAAAATCAGAAAGGAACGCTTATGAAATTTTCTTCAAAAACAATGAAACTCAACAACATTGATACAGTACCGTATCTTACATATAATTCTTTGTCAGAAATAAATTTTATCAATCACGCATTCACAACCAGACTTGGCGGAGTGTCAACGGGTGAATTTACATCAATGAATATGGCGTTTAACAGGGGTGACAATCCCGACAGCGTAACCGAAAATTACAAAAGATTCTGCAAAAGCGCAGGCTTTGATTATGAAAGCCTTGTAGCCTCGGCGCAGGATCACCACACGGTTGTAAGAGCCGTAACATCTGCCGAAAAGGGCATAGGCATCTACAAGCCCCGTGATATGGAGAGCGTTGACGCCTTGATTACAAATGAAAATGGAGTAACCCTTGTAACCTACTATGCCGACTGCACACCGCTGTTTTTTGTTGATACAAAGAACAAGGCAATCGGGCTTGCCCATGCCGGATGGAGGGGAACTGTCGGCAGAATAGGGGAAAAGGTTGTTGAGAAAATGACTGAGCTTTACGGCACAAATCCCACCGATATCAAAGCCGCAATCGGTCCCGCAATTTCAGTTTGTTGCTATGAGGTTGACTATCCATGTGCAGAACATTTTCTGAATCTTGCAGACCTTGACAGTTCAAAGTTTGTTTTTGAAAAAGGAAACGGAAAATATATGGTTGACCTCCTCGAAACCAACCGTCAAATTCTTACTGCTTCAGGTGTAAAGAATGAAAACATAACAGTTTCGGATGTCTGCACCAACTGCAACAGCGACCTCTTATGGAGTCACCGTGCCACCAAAGGTCACAGAGGCACAATGAGTGCATTTATGTGTATAAAATAAGAATACTATTTTTGCTTTTGCAAAGCAAAAGACGGTTATTGACCGCCTTTATATATCTGAATTTATCTTTCTGTTTTTTGCAAACCATACATCGTTTACCTCAAATTCTTTGCCGTTGAGGTAATTAAGAATACCTGCGTCGGTTTCAAAATTGAATTTCAGCTTATAGCTGTATAGCGCCTGATACTTAATGTTGTCGGGTGCTTTTTTGCCTTTGCCGTATTTTGTATCGCCCACAAGCGGATGTCCGATTGATGCCATATGTGCTCTTATCTGATGAGTTCTGCCCGTCAGCAGTTCAACCTCGGCAAGGCTGAATTTGCCGTTGAAGTCAAGAATTTCATATTTTGTCTTGATTTCTTTTGAACCCTCAACCTCATTTTTTAAAACAGTAACCTTGTTTTTGCTTTCATTCTTGGTCATATAGCCGTGAAGTGTGTCGCTGTTCTTTTTCGGCTTTCCGTATAAAAGGCAGAGATAGTATTTTTCAAGCTCTCTTGTTTTCATTTTTGCATTTAAAATTCTCAGGCTGTCGGCATTTTTAGCCGCAATAACAATTCCGCCCGTGTTTCTGTCAATTCTGTTGACAAGTGCAGGTGCAAAGGCCTTTTCTTCATCGGGATTGTATTCGCCTTTGTCATAAAGGTAGTGCTGAACTCTTGCAACAAGTGAATCAAAGTGATAATTCTTGTCGGGGTGTACGATTATGCCCGGTTTTTTATCTATAAGTATAAGGTTTTCATCCTCATAAACAATGTCAAAGGTTTTCGGTGCTTTCATGAACTCATAGCTTTTTTGCTCCGATGCCTCAAAAAATTCGTCCTTAATATAAAAGGTAAGCACATCGCCCTCTTTGAGCATAGTCTGAATATCGCACTTTTTGCCATTTACCTTAATACACTTTTTTCTTATATATTTGTACATAAGCGACTTTGGCAGAGTTTTGAATCTTTTCTGCAAAAATTTATCCAGCCGCTGATTTGCGTCATTCTTTTTTATTTCAAGTGTTCTCATAATTTGTAAAATTCTCCGTAAAAGTTTCTTAGATTATCTTATATCAATTTTAAAAATAATTCAACTGCTTTTGCACACTATTTGATTTTGTGTATATTCTGGTATAGGGTGATACAGTGAATTGCTACAGACAGAGAATTAAATCCGCAGTATGCTTTGGATTGGGACTGCTGTGTGCATCACTTCTGCCGAGTGAATGGGTACTCGTCATTGCGGCAGGCGCACTCGTAGTTGTCAGTATTTGTTGTGTTCGGAGGTAAATTATGAAAGTTGTACTTATTGAGAAACCAAAATTCATATCGGCAATTTTAAGAAAAATTTACGGAATTAAAAAAGGGTGAAAATAAATCGGTGAAAGCAAACACAACATTTTCAAGTGCTGCCGGTTTGGTCGGCAGGTAAACAGTTGCCGCCGTAGTGCCTGTTCATAGCACCTTTTGCCGAATTACGATAATTTAAGACGGTATTGACTGTTCAGTATTAAAGAAAATGCCTTTCGCTTTTGCGAGGGGCATTTTTGCGTGCTTTTTCGCGGAATATTTATGTGTGTCGGTGTAATATTTTTCTTCCGTATGCAATATATTTAACTATAAAACATAAAGGAGAGAAAAATATGGAGTTTAATCAGGAGAACCGTTCGTTTTGCACACCGTCGGTTGTGCTTGACACGGTTGCCGAACAGCTTGCAGATGTTGATCTTACTCTGCCCGATTATTGTCCGGATATTGAAAAAATTCTGAAATGTACCCTTACACCCAAAATTCAAAGCAGGACGCTTTCGGGCGGTCAGCTTCAAATCGACGGATTCTGTACTGTGAATGTGATGTATGTGGAAAGCATAAATAAAAGCGTTCGCTGCTGCGAACAAAGCGTTAATTTTTCGCAGAGCTTTTCCGTGAAGGACGCTTCGGATAATCCGGTTATAATAACCAAAACCAAGTCGGAATACATAAACTGCAGAGCATTAAGCCCACGCAGACTTGTAATGCACGGAGCATTTTCTCTGTATGCAAAAGTATTTTCCAAAACTCAGACGAGCATTTTCACTTCGCCCGATAATATTGAGATATTAAAAAAGACGGTGTCTTGTGCCGACCTTAAATCGTTCTGTCAGGAGCAGTTTTCGGTATGTGAAGAAATCTCCGTAGGCGAAAAGCCCCGTATTGAGTCTGTCCTTCACAGCGATATAAGCGTGGGAGTTACCGATGCAAAAGCCGTTACGGGAAAGCTTATGCTCAACGGCGAGCTTAATCTTAAGCTGCTGTATCTGACAAATGTTGAAAGCGGAGAAACGGGAAAGCTTGATTATCTTCTTCCGTTCAATAAGATTATCGACTGTGACGGAATTGACGAAAACACAATAAACTGCGTTTCCTGCGATGTTATGTCATATGACATAAGACTGAAAAACGATATGCTTTCCGAAAAGCCTTCCGTTATTCTTGATGTCAAGCTTTGCGTAACCGAAGAAGGTTACATTACCCGTGAAGAAGAGGTTGTATGTGACGCTTATTCCACAGACTTTTCATCACTGCCCGAATTTGAACAGCTTAAAATTACAGGAGAAGTTGTTCCTCTAAACGAAGCTCATATGGAAAAACTGTCCGTGAAGGTAGATGACGGCAAAATTTCAAAAATTCTTGATATTTTTACCGATCAGATAACAGCCGAAGCTTCACACGATAACAGAGGTACGGTCGTAAAGGGCAAAATTAACATATGTATACTTGCTCTCAACGAGGAAGACGCGCCCGTGTTTATTGAACGCTCAGCCGATTATGAACATATCATTCCTAATAATGAATGTAACTGTGCAAAAATTTCAGGAGCACGCGCAGCAAGTATAAGCTACCGTCTTGCCGAAGATGATGTGATTGAAATCCGCTGTGAGCTGAAAATATGCGGAGCAGCTATTTCCGAAAACAGAATAAATGTTGTTAAAAATGTGAATGTTTTTGAGGATAAACCAATACCTCCCGAAAATTTTGCACTTACTTTATATTTTGCGAATAAGGGAGAAAAGCTCTGGGATATTGCAAAATCACACAATACAAGGCTTGGTTTGTTGCTTTCGGAAAATCCGGAGGAAAATCAGGTGCTTGAAGCCCCGAAAATGCTGTTGATTCCGAGAATATAGGGAGGTATAAAGATGGAAGAAAGAAATGTTTATCAGGACATTTCCCGAAGGACAGACGGCGATGTATATATCGGAGTTGTCGGCCCCGTCAGAACGGGTAAATCCACATTTATAAAAAGGTTTATGGATTCACTTGTACTGCCGAATATTCGTGACGAGGCAGTCTATAAGCGTACCGTTGACGAACTTCCGCAGTCTGCCGCGGGAAGAACCATAATGACAACAGAACCAAAGTTTATTCCCGAGGAATCCGTTGAAATCAATCTTGGCAGCAACACAACCTTTAATGTCCGTATGATTGATTGTGTCGGATATATTGTGAACAGCGCCATCGGCTACAGTGAAGAGGACGAACCGAGAATGGTGAAAACTCCGTGGTCGAAGGATGCAATTCCCTTTGATGATGCCGCAGAAATCGGTACTAAAAAGGTAATTACCGACCATTCGACAATCGGTCTCGTTATTACAACGGACGGTACAATCAGCGATATTCCGAGAGAAGATTATATAGAAAGTGAAAAGCGCGTAATAAATGAACTCAAGGCAATTAACAAGCCGTTTATTATTCTGCTCAATTCAGTTGACCCTGCGGCGGACGAAGCAATCAATCTTTCAAATGAAATGACTGCAGAGTATAAAGTTCCCGTAATACCTGTAAGCTGTATGGAACTTGATGAAACCGAAATCAAAAGGATACTCGCACAGCTTTTGTTTGAATTTCCTATCCGTGAAATCAAGGTTGACATTCCAAGATGGGTTGTAAAGCTCGATAAAGACCATTGGCTGAAATCGGTTGTATTTGATTCAATAAAGAAAAATGCCGCAAAAATCGAGAAAATCAGGCAAATTCAGCAGGTGTTATCAGAGCTTGAACAATGTGAGTACATTACTTCTGCAAGGGTTACGAACCTTGACCTCGGCAAAGGCTGTGCCGAAATGGCTGTATCTATCAGAGGTGAGCTTTTCTACAAGGTAATTTCCGAAGAAACAGGTCTTGAAATTACAGAAGAATACGAGCTTCTGAACTGTATAAAGACTCTTTCACAAAAACAAAAGGAATTTGACAAGATTGCTCAGGCTTATGAGCAGGTTCAGGAAACGGGCTACGGAATTGTTATGCCGACAATTGACGAACTTACCCTTGACGAACCGCAGATTATTAAGCAGAGCGGAAAATACGGCATAAAACTCAGAGCAAGCGCGCCGTCAATTCATATGATGAAGATATTTACGCAGACAGAGGTTACTCCGATTGTCGGATCGGAACAGCAGTCCGAAGAGCTTGTGTCTTATCTTCTCAGAGAATTTGACGAAAATCCGGAGAAAATCTGGGAGAGTAACATATTCGGAAAATCCGTCCATGAGCTTGTAAACGAGGGACTTCACAACAAGCTTTACAGAATGCCCGCCGACGCAAGGCGGAGAATAGGTGAAACCATTGAGAAAATTATCAATGACGGCTGCAACGGATTGATATGTATAATTCTGTAACGGTAAATAGCAACAGAATTGCAAAGATTTAATTAACAAATAAATCAGCTAACGCAAAAATAAATTAGTAATATCGCCAAAAAAATATTCGCCCCATATTTGTTGTTGAAAATGCTTCGGGAATAAAGTATAATATTCCTATATGCAAATGACAAATATGGGGGTTGTTTTATGAATCTTTCCGATGTAGCTTTATTGGCTAAAGAGGAGCTTTCCCTTGCCGAAAAAGGTATTGCCTCTGCAAAAGTTGTTCTTACAGGTTTTGTTGTTGTATTCGCAATGCTGATTCTCTTGATTTTCATAATCAAGATTTACGGCGCAATTATTCAGAAAGCTCAAAATGCCGGCAAAAAGGGCAAAGAGAAAAAGGCTGAAACCGTAGCAGAAACTCCTGCTCCCGTTGTTGCCGTTCCTGTTGCTCCTGCTCAGACAGACGGTGTTTCCGATGAGGTTGTTGCCGTAATTTCCGCAGCAGTTGCCACAATGTACGGCTCTTCCGAAAAAGCAAGAATCAAGAGTATTAAAAAGTCATCAGACGGCGGTCGTTCCGCATGGGCAAAAGCCGGTGTACTTGATAATACCCGCCCGTTTTAAGGCAAAGTTTTAAGGGAAAGGATGTTATCTAATGGAAATTTTACAAGGCTTTGTAGATGCCGTTGTCGGTATCTTTGAAGACTCGGGTCTGTTAACTCTTAACTGGCAGAACTATGTAATGATTGGTATTTCAATCGTTTTGCTTTACCTTGCAATCAAAAAGCAGTATGAGCCGCTTTTGCTCCTTCCTATCGCATTCGGTATGCTGCTTGTTAATCTTTATCCGAGCATTATGGCTCCGCCTACAACACAGCTTTTGACAGAGGCTCAATGTACCGCACAGAATGTTGCGGTGTCGGGACACGCCAAAACGGTGATTGACGGAGTAACTTATATTGAGAATCCGACATACGGCGGACTTCTTTATTACCTCTATCAGGGCGTTAAGCTCGGCATTTATCCGCCTCTTATCTTCCTTGGCATCGGTTGTATGACTGACTTCGGTCCGCTCATCTCTAACCCGAAGAGCCTTATCCTCGGTGCTGCCGCACAGATTGGTATCTTTTTAACATTTACAGGTGCTATTTTCCTCGGCTTTACAGAGGCAGAGGCAGGTGCTATCGGTATCATTGGCGGTGCCGACGGTCCTACGGCTATTTATGTAACAACAAAGCTTGCTCCGCATCTTCTCGGTTCAATCGCAATTGCCGCATATTCATATATGGCTCTTGTGCCGATTATTCAGCCGCCTATTATGAAGGCGCTCACAACCAAAAAAGAGCGTTCCGTAGTTATGGAGCAGCTTCGTCCTGTTTCAAAGCTTGAGAAGATTATGTTCCCGGTAATTGTTGTTATTATCATCGCAATCTTCCTTCCCGACGCAGCTCCGCTCGTTGGTATGCTTATGCTCGGTAACCTCTTTAAGGAGTCTGGCGTTGTTGAAAGACTCAGCAAAACAGCTCAGAACGAGCTTATGAATATTATTACAATCTTCCTCGGTACAACTGTAGGTGCAACTGCATCCGGTCAGAACTTCCTTACTCTTGACACAATCAAGATTATCGTTCTCGGTCTTCTTGCGTTCTGTATGGGTACTGCATTCGGTGTACTCTTCGGTAAGATTATGTACAAGGCAACAGGCGGTAAGGTTAACCCGCTCATCGGTTCAGCAGGCGTATCCGCCGTTCCGATGGCTGCCCGTGTATCTCAGAAGGTTGGTCAGGCTGAAAATCCCGGCAACTTCCTGCTTATGCACGCTATGGGCCCGAATGTTGCAGGTGTAATCGGTTCTGCGGTTGCCGCAGGCGTACTCCTTAATGTTGTAGGCTGATAACCGTAACTTAATAAACTATGATAAAGGAAGTCCGTTGACTTCCTTTATTTTTCGTTATTAAGCAAAATCGAATAAATCGAATAATGAAAATTTGTATAATATCACAGAAATTATTTCAATTATTATTCTATGATAGAATTATTACACGGGTTATATAAGATATAATAATTA
>OLWW01000436.1_pt1 | contig 24307 bp, 18 predicted proteins | sample 1673991 | NCBI WGS metagenome assembly OLWW01 (sample SAMEA103958136, study PRJEB25191) | human gut metagenome
TTGCGCCGAGAGTCGGTCTCAATGCTCTTCAGAATGCCCTCTACGGCCTCCACATGGCTGTGGCGGTTGTTGCCCAGATGATCGAATGCGCCGGCCTTGATGAGGCACTCCACTGCCCGGCGGTTCAGTTCATTGCCATGCATCCGCTTGCAGAAATCGTACAGGCTGGTGTAAGGCTTATTCTGCCGCCCCTTCACCACATTCTCGATCAGGTTGCGGCCCACATTTTTGACCGCATTCAGGCCAAAGCGGATCTGACCGCTTCCATCCGCCGTAAAGCCGCCGTTGGAAACATTCACATCCGGCGGCAGCACCTTGATGCCCAAACGGGCGCACTCGCCGGAATACTCAATGACCTTATCCGTATTATCCAGCACGCTGGTCAGCAATGCTGCCATGAACTGGCTGGGGTAATGGCACTTGAGGTAAGCGGTCTGGAAAGCCACATAGGCGTAGCAGGCCGCATGGCTCTTGTTGAAGGCGTAGGACGCAAAGCTGGACATCTCGTCGTAGATCTGGTTTGCCACCTGCTCCGGGATACCGTTGGCAACGCAGCCGGGGCATTCGTGGCCGGGCTCGGTGCAGCCATGCACAAAATGCTCCCGCTCTGCCTCCATGACGGCATGCTTCTTTTTGCTCATGGCGCGGCGAACGTTATCTGCCTGCCCGAAGGAGAAGCCCGCCAGTTCCCGGAAGATCTGCATGACCTGCTCCTGATAGACGATGCAACCGTTGGTCACATCCAAGATGTGCGCCAGCTGCGGGGTCTTGTAGCTGATCTTGTCCGGCTCGTGCCGGTTGCGCAGATAGGTGGGAATGGAGTCCATGGGGCCCGGACGGTACAGGCTGATCAGAGCGATGACATCTTCAAGGTTCTGGGGCTGCAAGCCCACAAGCACCTGTTTCATGCCGGAGGATTCCAGCTGGAACACACCCTCGGTATCGCCCTGCCCCAGCATTTTGTAGGTATCCGGGTCGTCATAATCCAGCTTGCGGATGGAGAACTCCGGGTGCTGCTTTTGCACCGCAACCTCCGCATCCCGGATGACGGTCAGGGTGCGCAGACCCAGAAAGTCCATCTTCAAAAGACCCAGCTCTTCGATCTCGGTCATGTTGAACTGGGTCACCGGCAGGCCGTCGTTGGTGGCAAGCGGCAGATAATAATCCGTCGGCTCCGGCGTAATGACCACGCCCGCCGCGTGGGTGGAGGCGTGCCGGGGCATACCCTCCACCTTCAGTGCGGTATCGATGAGTTCTGTTACCTGCGGGTCGGTATCGTAGAGTTTTTTCAGCTCGCTGGAAACCTCCAACGCCCGCTTGAGGGTCATCTTCAGTTCCATGGGCACAAGCTTTGCTACCACGTCCACCTGCTGGTACGGGATGCCCATCACACGGCCCACGTCCCGGATGGCGTTGCGGGCGGCCATGGTACCAAAGGTGACGATCTGCGCCACATGGTCCGCACCGTATTTGCGGTTGACGTAGTCGATGACCTCCTGTCGGCGCTCGTAGCAGAAGTCCACATCGAAATCCGGCATACTGACGCGCTCAGGGTTCAAAAAGCGCTCGAAGATCAGGTTATAGCGGATGGGGTCGATATCCGTGATGCCCACGCAGTAGGCAGCAATACTGCCCGCGCCGGAGCCGCGTCCCGGCCCCACCGGGATGCCCTGACTTTTTGCAAAATTGATATAGTCCCACACGATGAGGTAGTAGTTGGTATACCCCATGGTCTTGACCACGCTGATCTCGTATTTCAGGCGGTCGATGTTGGCCTGCGGCACGTCCGGGCCGTAGCGGCGCTCCAAGCCGTCCCAGCAGAGCTTTTCAAAGTAGGCCTGATTATCCATGCCGTCCGGGGCTTTGTAGTAAGGGATCTTGGTGTGACCGAACTCAAAGTCAAAATTGCACTGCTCGGCAATCTTTGCCGTATTGGCGCAGGCTTCCGGTACCATGGAGAACAGCTCGTACATCTCGTCTGTGGTCTTGACGTAGAATTCATCAGTCTGGAACTCCATGCGGTCGGCATCCTGAATGGTCTTGCCGGTCTGGATGCACAGCAGGATGCTCTGCATCTTGGCGTCCTCTTTGCGTAGATAATGGGCGTCGTTGGTGGCTGCCATGGGGATGCCAGTCTCCCGGGAAAGCTTGATGAGCTGCGGCAGAACGGTGGAATCCTCTTTCAGGCCGTGATCCTGCAATTCGATGTAGTAATTCTCTGCACCGAATAGATCCCGGTACCACAGCGCAGTCGCCTTTGCGCGCTCGTAGTCCCCTGCCAGAATGGCCTGCGGGATCTCGCCTGCAAGACAGGCCGAAAGGCAGATCAGTCCCTCATGGTATTGCTCCAAAAGCTGCTTATCCACACGGGGCTTGGAGTAAAAGCCCTCCACAAAACCGGCAGAGACCATTTTGATCAGGTTCTTATAGCCGGTCTCGTTTTTGCACAGTAAAATCAGGTGGTTATTGCCGTCTATTTTATTTACCTTATCAAAGCGGGTGCGGGTGGCAACATACACTTCGCACCCGATGATGGGCTTGATACCCGCCTTTTTGGCGGCCTTATAAAACTGCACACAGCCGTACATTACGCCGTGGTCGGTGCAGGCAATGGCGGTCTGTCCGCACTCCTTCACCCGCTCCATCAGCTGGTCGATGCGGCAGGCACCGTCCAGAAGGCTGTATTCCGTATGGATATGCAAATGGGCAAAGGGACGGGTATTTGCGGTGGGTTCACTCATTGTACTGCCTCCTGTCCCTCCTGCTGGCGCTGGCGCAGATTTTCCGCCAGTGCTTCCAGCTTTTTCATCCGGTGTGATAAGCCGGATTTGCTCACTGCCGGGTCAAAGCAGCCGCACAGCGCGGTAAGCGAAAGATCCGGGTATTGCAGACGCTTGGCTGCTGCCTGCTGCAGCACCTCCGGCAAGGTCTCCAGTGCGTGCTGTTCCTGCAAATAGCGGATGGCTTTCAGGGTCTGGGCATTCGCCCGCGCCGTTTTGCCAAGGTTTGCGGTATCGCAGTTGGTCTGCCGGTTGGTCTGATTGCGCACCTGCTTGAACGCCTTGAGCACACTGATCTGGGTCGCAGCATCCGCAGCACCCATAAAGCGAAGTAAGCGCTCCACATTGGCACCGGTCTTGACGTAGATCAGGTTCACGCCGTTGCGGCGGGTGCGGTGGGGCGCAAACTCGTGCTCAGCCAGCAGCGCTTCAAAATCCCGGGCGAGATTCGTCCGGGAGGTGAGAAATTCCAGGTTATATTCCTTTTGCGGGTCGGTGACCGTGCCACTGCACAAAAAGGCCATGGCGATATAGGCGCTGACGCAGGTCTGACAACGGATGAGCCCGGGGTCGATCTGCAAGCTGGTCTCCCTGCCGGTGGTGCCGAACAGTTCATGCAGGCGGGTGACCTGCTCCGCATCGCGGATGTTGAACTCGTACAGCACACCGCTGACGCGGGGCTTTTCCGTGATCTCGCCCCGGATGCCGCAGCGGGCAAACAACTGCTGCGCCAGCTGCACCGTATGGGGTTGCTCGGTTTGCAGCACAAGGCCGCGGGCATCAAAGTATTTGGCAAAGCAGGCAATACCATAGGCGGCTGCACGCACACAGCATTCCTTGGTGGGGCTGCGCTGCGCGATTTCCTCCCGCGCACTGGATGCAAAACTCATAGTATTTCCTCTGTTTTCAGCGCACGGCATCCCGGTGCTGCACCCCGGGCTCGTAGCCCAGAGAGGTGCAGTATTCCGCAAGCTTGCGTGCGAATGTGATGGAGCGGTGCTTGCCGCCTGTGCAGCCCACCGCAATGGTCAGCTGGCTTTTGCCTTCCTTGACATAGAGCGGCAGGGCGTACTGCAAAAAGTTCTCGTACCGGCGCAGCAGCTCCTGTGCTTCGGGGTAGCCCATGACAAAATCTACCACTTCCTGATCCAGTCCGGTCTTGTGCTTCAGTTCCGGCACATAGAAGGGGTTTGGCAGGCAGCGCACATCCAGCACAAGGTCGGCCTCCGGCGGCAAACCAAACTTGAACCCGAAGGACATAATGGTGAGACGCATGGCATTTTTTGCCCCGCCGTTTTTCATGAACAAATCGCAGATACGCTCTTTATTCTGGGAGGTGGAGAGCAGACCGGTATTGATGGTATAGTTTGCACGTTCCTTTAAGGGCTGTAAGATCTGCCGCTCCTTCAAAAAGGCATCCCGGGTAGAGATGCCCTCTGCAATGCTGATGGGGTGGCGGCGGCGGGTCTCGCTGTAACGGCGCATCAGCACATCGTCCGGCGCATCCAGAAACAGGATCTTATAGGGTGTTTTCTGCTCGTCCAGCTGCTGCAGGGCAGTCTCGATCTGTTCCCTGCTGCGGCAGCCGCGCACGTCCATGGAAAGCGCCACCCGCTCCAGCTGGTTGTCGCCCGCCTTGGAAAACGCCGTAATGCTGGGCAGCAGCCCCGCCGGGACGTTATCGATGCAGAAAAAACCGATATCCTCCAGCGCATTCATAGCCACAGACTTTCCTGCGCCGGAAAGTCCGCTGACGATCAACAGCTCCATCTGTGTTCCACACTCCCTCTATTTGCGCAGTTCAGCGGACTACGCGGATCTCTTTTTCCAGATCATAACCGGTCTTTTCCTTTACGATGGTGCGTACTTCTTCGCACAGCGCCAGCACGTCTGCGCAGGTGGCGCCGCCAAGGTTCACCACAAAGCCGCAGTGCTTCTCGCTGACGGCGGCACCGCCGTGTCGGTAGCCCCGCAGACCGCACTGGTCAATGAGGGCTGCGGCAAAAGCGCCCACCGGGCGCTTGAAGGTACTGCCTGCGCTGGGCTTATCCAGCGGCTGCTTATCCAGCCGCTTTGCCATCAGCTCGTCCATCTTTGCGCGAATAGCCTCCGGTTCGCCCGGAGTCAGGGCAAACTGCGCCGAGAGGATACAGCCGCCGTTTTCTTCAAAAATGCTGTGGCGGTAGCGCAGGTCAAGCTCCGCTGCCGCAGCCTCCTTCACCTCGCCCTCGGCGGTGAGGTACTGCACCGTGGTCAGCACATCCTTTATCTCGCCGCCGTAGGCTCCGGCGTTCATGTAGACTGCGCCGCCCACCGTACCGGGGATGCCATAAGCAAATTCCAGTCCGGTCAGGCCGTGTTCCAGCGCCGTTTTGCACAGCGCCGAGAGCCGCACGCCCGCCCCGGCGGTGAGTTGTGTTCCGTGCACCTCCACAGCGTCCTGCATGGAGGAGATATCCAATACCGCACCATCGTAGCCCTCGTCGGCAAACAGGATATTACTGCCGTTGCCCAGCAAATAATACCGAACGCCCTGCGCCTTGCACAGGGCAACGGTGCGGCAAAGCTGTGCATGGTCTATCGGCTGCACGAACAGCCGCGCCGGGCCGCCGATCTTAAAGGTACAATGCGCCGCCAGCGGCTCATTTTCTTTATAAGCAATGCCTGCTGCGGTCAGCAGCTGCTTGAGTTGTTCCATAGGGTCAGGCTCCTTTTTATAGAGAGGTTCAGTCCATTTTGTCATCCAGTCCCAGCCGGATCAGCAGCTCCTTGGCTGCGTTGTAGCCCATCTTCTTCTGGCGGTTATTGATGGCTGCGGTCTCCAGCACCACAGCCAGATTGCGGCCGGGAGAGACCGGGATGCTGGTGCTGGGAATGCTCACGCCCAGAATGTCGTAGTATTCGCTTTCCAGACCGGTGCGCTGGTAGTTCTTGGTGGGGTCCCACGCCTCCAGCTGCACCACCAGATCCAAACTTTCGCTCAGTTTGACAGCGCCTACGCCGTACACGCGGGCCACATTGACGATGCCGATGCCGCGCAGCTCGATGAAGTGGCGGATATTTTCCGGGGCAGTGCCCATGATTTGACGGTTGGACACCTTGCGCAGCTCCACGGCATCATCTGCCACCAGACGGTGGCCGCGCTTGACCAACTCAATGGCCAGCTCGCTTTTGCCGATGCCGCTGTCGCCAAGGATCAGGATGCCTTCGCCGTACACCTCCACCAGCACGCCGTGCCGGGTGATGCGGGGCGCAAGTTCCAGGTTCAGCACGCTGATCAGACTGCCCATCAAAGTGCAGGTGGTCTCGTTGGAGCGCAGCAGGGCAACCGCGTGCTTCTGCGCCAGCTCCTGCATCTCCGGGAAGGGTTTCAGTTCCTCGCTGCGGCAGACGATGACCGCCGGGGGCTGCTGCCGGAACAGCTGTTCCAGCGCCTCGTAGCGCTTTTCTGCCGTCAGACCGGACAGAAAGTTCATCTCTGCCAGACCCATGATCTGCAGGCGAAGCTTATCGAAATAATCATAATAGCCCGCCAGAAACAGACCCGGGCGGTTGACCTCGGCGATCTCCACGCTGATTTCATCCAGCGCCCGGGGGGTGTATACCACTTCCATGCTGACGCGGTCGGTCAGCGTTTTAAGCGAAACATTGAACGTACCCATCCTGGTTCCTCCTGTATCCTTTTGCCGCGCTGTGCTGCGGGCACTCTTACTCATATTATAATAAAATTCGGCGGCAAATACAACGCCCGGGGCGCTGTTTTTGTACCCACGGCGGGAAACCGACGCTGCATCGCAGCGTGTGCACAGGATTTTTACATTTTTCTTACTTTACATGGGTTTTACATTTCGGCGATTTCAGATTTTACATTGTTTTTCTATACTTAAAGCACAGGAAAAACACGTCAAGAAAAGTGAGGGAAACACTTATGACCATTTTTAATGTCTTTTCGCTGCTGGGAGGTCTGGCCCTGTTTTTGTTCGGTATGGACATCATGGGCAAGGCACTGGAAAAGCAGGCCGGCGGCCAGCTGCAGAAAATTCTCAGCAAACTGACCGATAACCCCCTCAAGGGCTTTTTTCTGGGTCTGTGTGTGACTGCCGTCATCCAGAGTTCCAGCGCTACCACCGTTATGGTGGTGGGCTTTGTCAACAGCGGCATCATGGAGCTGCATCAGGCCATTGGCGTGATCATGGGCAGCAACGTGGGCACCACCGTGACCAGCTGGATCCTGAGCCTTTCCGGCCTGCAGGGCGACAGCCTCCTCATCAATCTGCTCAAACCCACTTCTTTCAGTCCTTTGCTTGCATTTATCGGCATTTTGCTGTATATGTGTAAGAGTGAGAAGAAAAAAGGTGTTGGCACCATCCTCATCGGCTTTGCTGTGTTGATGACCGGTATGACCACCATGTCCAACGCGGTGCTGCCGCTGCAAAACGAGGCATGGTTCACCAGCCTGTTCACCCGCTTCTCCAACCCCCTGCTGGGCGTTCTGGTGGGCGCACTGGTCACCGGCATCATCCAGAGCTCCAGCGCCAGCGTGGGCATCCTGCAGGCACTGAGCGCCACCGGCGTCATCACCTACGGCAGTGCCATCCCCATCATCATGGGTCAGAACATCGGTACCTGTGTGACCGCACTGCTGTCCTCGGTGGGTGCCAACAAGAACGCCCGCCGGGCCGCTATGGTGCACCTGTACTTCAACATTATCGGTGTGACCATCTTTCTGTTCGGATTCTATGGGCTCAACGCCGTCTGCCACTTTGCCTTTGTGAATACCACCATCGAGGCTTGGGGCATTGCAATCGTGCACTCGGTGTTCAACATTCTGGCCACCGTCATTCTGCTACCCTTCGCCACCGGGCTGGAAAAGCTGGCCATCCTGACCATTCCCGATTCCCCGGAAAAAGAGGAGTTTGCGCTGCTGGATGACCGTCTGCTGAACACCCCCGCCGTGGCTGTGGAGCGTGCTCGCGCCGCTACCGCTGAAATGGCCGAGCTTGCCCGGGTGGGCGTTGTGCAGGCCATGAGCCTGACCCACGAATGGAACGACGAACTTGCCCAGAAGGTGCGGGACGAGGAGTGCCGGGTGGACCGGTACGAGGACGCACTGGGCACTTATCTGGTCAAGCTGTCCGGCCGGGAACTGAACCACACCGACAGCCAGAGCGTGAACACCCTGCTGCACACCATCAGTGATTTTGAGCGCATCAGCGACCATTCCGTCAACCTTCTGGAATCCGCCGAGGAGATGCACCAGAAGGAAATTCACTTCTCCAAGGATGCACAGGAGGAGCTGCAGGTGCTGGAGGATGCGGTGCAGGACACCCTGAGCCGCACCACCGATGCCTTCCGCAAGGGGGATCTGCACCTTGCTTCCAAGGTTGAGCCGCTGGAGGCCGTGGTCAACGAGCTGGTGCGCGCCATCAAGGCGCGGCACGTTGCCCGCCTGCAGGCCGGCAGCTGCTCTATTGAGTACGGTTTTGTGCTGGACGATCTGCTGACCAACTACGAGCGTGTATGCGACCATTGCAGCAACGTGGCAGTTGCGCAGATCGAGGTGGCACAGGACAGCTTTGACACCCACGCCTACCTGAACGATCTGCGCCACGGCAACGACACCAAGGAAAGTGAAGAATTCCACCGCCGTCTGGGCCGCTACCGTGAGCGGTATCTGTTCCCGGACGGACAGACTGCTGAGGAGAACTGAGTTATGATTTATATTGTAGAGGACGACGCTTCCATCCGCGAACTGGAGCAGTATGCCCTGCAATCCAACGGCTACGAAGTGCAGGGCTTTGAGAGTGCCGAGCCTTTCTGGCAGGCCATGCGTGCTGCCGAGCCGGAGCTGGTGATCTTGGACGTGATGCTGCCTGGCGAGGATGGCTTTTCCATCCTGAAAAAGCTGCGCAACACCCCTTCCCTGCGTAGGCTGCCAATCATTATGGTCACTGCAAAATCCAGCGAGCTGGACACCGTGCGCGGGCTGGACTGCGGCGCGGATGACTACATTGCAAAGCCTTTCGGCATTATGGAATTTCTCAGCCGGGTGCGTGTGGCGCTGCGGCGCTCTGCCCCGGAGGTAAGGCCGGATGTGCTGGTTTTCCACGAGATCCAGCTGGATAACGCCCGCCACAGCGTTACGGTAAACAGCACCCCTGTGGAGCTGACCTACAAGGAATACTGCCTGCTGCGTCTGCTGCTGGAAAACACCAGTCTGGTGGTGACCCGCGAGACCATTTTGCAGGTGGTGTGGGGTACCGACATCTCCGTGGAGAGCCGTACCGTGGATATGCACATCCGCACCCTGCGCAAAAAGCTGGGCGATGCGGGGCGTTACATCTGCACTGTGCGCAAGGTGGGCTACAAGCTGACCGATGAGGAGGCCGAAGAAGAATGAAGCTGCGCAGCATGGAAGAAAAGATCAGCTACCGGTTGTTCCTGATGGGCTTTCTGGGGCTTATATTCACCGCAGCGCTGTGCATTTTTGTATTCCATAAAGCCTTTACGGCGCAGGCATGGTCTGGGCTGGAGCGCGAGACCGATCTTGTGCGCGCCGGGTACGAGCAGACCGGAGACCCCACACAGCTGAGTGCCTTTGTGACCGATGATCTGCGCGTGACGTTGATCAGTCGGGACGGCAACGTGTTGTTTGAATCTGCCACCGACCAGCCCATGGAAAACCACCTGACCCGCCCGGAGATCCGCGATGCCATTGCAAACGGCGAGGGCCGGGACATCCGCGATTCCCAGACTATGGGCTATGAGACCTATTACTATGCGGTGCGGCTTTCCGGCGGGGATGTGCTGCGCGTGGCACAGGACGCCGAGACCGTGTGGTCCATCTATGATGCCACCATCCCGGCCATCGTGCTGAGCTGCGTGGCGCTGATGCTGGCTGCTGCGGTGCTGGCCGCCCTGCTGACCAAAGCACTGGTACAGCCGGTGCTGAACATGACTGAGGATCTGGATCACATTCAGGAAAATGTGCCCTACCGGGAGCTGATCCCCTTTGCGGAAAGCATCCATTCTGACCGCATTCTGCGGGAGAACAACGAGAAAATGCGGCAGGAGTTTACTGCCAATGTCAGCCATGAGCTCAAGACCCCGCTGACCAGCATTTCCGGCTATGCAGAGTTGATTGAGACCGGCATTGCAAAGCCGGAGGATGTGCCGGATTTCGGCCGCAAGATCCACAGCGAGGCCACCCGCATGATTCAGCTGGTCAACGACATTTTGCAGCTTTCTAAGCTGGATACCGTAAGTGAGACCGGGGACACCCCCGTAATGGAAACGGTAGACCTTTTGGAGGTTGCCAAGGAGTGCGTGGAGCGTCAGAAACTGAACGCCCGCCGCGCGTATATCTCCCTGACCTATCTGGGCGAGAGCGCCCCGGTGCTTGGCAGCCGCGCGCTGCTGGATGAACTGTGCCAGAATCTGTGCGACAATGCCATCCGCTACAACCGCCCGGGCGGCAAGGTACAAATCATTACCGCCTGCAACCGGGACGGACACTGCTCCCTGACCGTAACGGATAACGGCATCGGCATCCCGCGGGAAGCGCAGGCCAGCGTGTTCGAGCGCTTTTACCGGGTGGACAAGAGCCGCAGCAAGGCCACCGGCGGCACCGGGCTTGGGCTTGCCATCGTCAAGCATATTGCCCGTATCCACAACGCCCGCATCAAGCTGGAAAGTCAGGTAGACGTTGGCACCACCATCACTGTCACCTTTCCTACCGCCTCTTAATACGGCATGAAATGCACGTCTGTCCGCCATTGCGGGCAGGCGTTTTTTGTTGGGTCAAAGCTTGCGCCGCTGCCGCTCCGCAGCGCTTCCCGGGCTTGCAGGTGCAGCACATCCACGCCCTGCTGCCAGCAGCTTTGCAAAAGTGTGGTGCACTGCGCCGCAAGCTGTTGCCGCTGCGCCTGCGTGGGCAATGGGCTGTGGGCGGCACGTTGGCAGTCCAGCCGCACAAGCACCTGTCCCTTTTGCAGGGTGACCGAAACGGTGCAGCGCCGGATGCCGATGCGCTTTCCTTCCAGCCAGAGCTGCCGGGTGCCGCCCTGCCCGGTAAGCAGACGGTAGACCTCGGCCTGCTCCGAGGACAAGGACGTATCGCCCGCTACGGTGTGCAGAACACCGCCCTCCTGTATCGTTATCTCTTCCGCGTTCCACCGGAGAATGGGCAGAAGCCCCGGCTCTGTGTGCTCATACAGCCGGGGTGCGGTGGGTGCTGCGGCCTTTATTTGTGCCATTAGGGCATCCGGCAGGGCGACCCGTGTGGCAAGGTGGCAAAGCAGCCTTGCCGCCGTGCGTCCGCAGCCGTGCCGCAGCACCAGCTGCTCGTACTCTGTTAGTAATGGCTCTTCCGCTTTTGGCAGCAGCAGATAGTCACACAGGCGGTAGCTTGCGGTTTGGGGCAGTGCCTGCTCTGCCCCAGCCAGCGCCCGCTCCATCGTTTGCCCCTCTGCCTGCACAAACTGTAACGCGGCAGAGGCTTCGGCGGCATCGGCGGCGGCCTGCGGTGCCTGATAGAGCAGCCCTGCCTGATATCCCAGTTCGGTCTGTGAAAGATACACCGCCCGCACCATGCTTTTCTCAGTGCTTTCACAGCGCAGGAATAAAAGGCACCATCCTGTCAGCAGCAAATACAGCAGCGGTTTGTAAGATTTCTGTTTTCTCATGGTTGTGCCTCCGATTCCGGCTGCTGCCAGAGCAAGCGGATCGCGGCACACAGCATGGCTGTCCGGTAGACAGCGCACAGCAGCCACAGCAGCAAAAGCAGCGCATCCATGCGGGAAAAGCTGCCGCTACTCCACGCCCGCAGCAACTCCAGCCGAGGGTATGCGCCGCTGCCAAACAGCAAAGCGCCGCCCAGCAAAGCCGCAGCCTGCACCGCAAAGCCCCATACCGGCAGCCAGACCGTGCGGCGGGCAGACCGTGCACTGCACAGAAGGGCTCCGGCAAAATATTCAGCGTAGACCGGTACGTCCCAGTTTGCTGCTGCCGGCTGTGCCGGGGTAAAGAGCCGGTACCAGTGCAGCTGCCCTGCAAGCCCCAGCAGGCAGACCACGCCACCCACGGCTACAAACCACCACAGCACCCGCGCCGAAGCGTTCCAGCTTGCGGGAGGGACAGCCCACCCCGCCCAGAGCAGCAGCGGCAGAAAGCCCAGCAGCGCCATGGAGGAAAACTCTGCCGTGCACAGTCCTTGTGCCTGCACGAGGGTGTGCACCAGTTCCATAAAAAGCCCGGCTGTCAGTGCCAGCCGCACCGCAAGGGAGGGCGCTTTGTTCTGCAACATTGCCACTGCCAGCGCCGAAAGGATGCACAGACACACCGCGCTGACAGCGCCCAGCCACAGCGCCCGGCACACCGAAACGCTTTGCGGGATGCCGTCTGCCAGCGCTGCAGTTACCACACTGAGGGTTAACGCCGCCGGGGTGAAACGTTCTGTCTGCTGCTTCATGACCGCCGTTTCCCCCTCTCCCGCTTTTGCCAGATATTGAACCCGCGCCGGGACAGCTGCCGGTAGTTGCGGCGCAGAACGCCGTCCTCGGAAAGCGGCTGCTGCGGGAACGGGTGCGGCGCAAGATACGGCACACCCAATGCTTCGGTGCTGACGAGGCTGAGCAAAAAGCCGAAAAACGCTGCTGCCAGTCCCACTGGCCCGGCAAGCCCCGCCAGCAACACCGTGCCGATGCGCAGCAGGGTGGCAGGCTCGTACAAACCCGGGGTGACAAAGACTGCAATGGCCGTGATGCTGGCCACAAAGATGACCGGGGTGCTCATCAGGCCGGTGGCAATGGCGGCATCGCCCAGAATGAGGGCGGCCACCAGACTGACCGAATGCCCCAGCGACTGCGGCATCCGCAGCCCGGCCTCCCGGATAATCTCTAAGAGTAGGATCACCAGCAGCATCTCGGCAAACAGGGGCAGCGGGGTGGCCTTTTCGGCTGCTTCGATCTTATACAGCAGCTGCGGGGGCAGCAGCTCCGGCAGATGCACCGCCACGCACACAAAGACCCCCGGCAAAAACACCGTAAGGTAGAAAGAAAAGTACTTCAGCACCCGCAGAAAAGAGGAGAACACCGCTGTGGAAGCGTAATCGTCCAGACACTCGAACTGCTCGCTGAACAAAGCGGGCAGCACCAGCGCCGAGGGGCTGCCGTTGACCAAAATTACCAGCTTGCCCTCGCAGAGCTTTGCGGCGGCGACCGCCGGGCGCTCGGTGTAGTGTACCGGGGTGAACAGCCGCGCCTTGCCGGGCAGCAGCCACGGCACGAAATAACTGGAATCCAGCAGCAGTTCCGGCCTTGCGCTTTGCAAAATGGCGCGCACCCGCTGTACCATGGCGGGGTCTGCACGGTCCTTGCAGTAGCAAAGAGCATACTCTGTATTGCAGCAGGTGTGCGCCTGTGCGGCCTCCTGCATAAGGGTATCAGTACGGACAAGGCGGCGCAGAAGGCTCAGATTCACCCGCAGAAGGTCGGTAAAGCCTTCCCTGCTGCCGCGCAGATTGCCCTCGGCGGAGGGCTCTTCTACGGAGCGGAACTTGAGCCCCTGTACCGAAAAAACGATGCCACTGCTGCAACCCTCTAACAGCAGCACTGCCATGCCGGCGGTCAGCCGCGCTACGAGCTGCGGCATATCCTGCACCGGGGTGCTCTCGGCCGGAAAAGCTGAGCCGTGCAGGATATGCGCATAGGCTTGCGTACCAGTAAGCCGAACAGAAGCAGACTGCCGCCCGGCAGCGTCCAGCAAGAGTTCCCAGAGTGAATCGAGACTTGCCATGCCGTCAAACATTACGATGCACCCTGGGCAGCCATACAAAACGATCTTCTTCGCATAATAATCTGCCGATTTGCCAAACCTAGCATCAAGCGCGGACAGGTTTTCCGTAAGGCTTTGCGAAAGCTGCTGCACATCCATCACTCCTTTGTGTGTGCAGTATGCCCGCTTTGCCGCAGCGGAATACGCCGCGCACACCGCACCGGGAGGATTTGTGCATGAAACTGCTTCTTTGCCGCACCATTATCCTGTATCTCTGCGTTTTGTTTGCCATGCGGCTGATGGGCAAGCGTCAGCTGGGAGAGTTGCAGCCGGAAGAGCTGGTATCCACCATCCTGATCTCCAATCTGGCGTCCATCTCCATTGAATCAGAAGATGTGCCCATCACCGCCAGTCTGATCCCGCTGTTTCTTATTGCGGCGCTGGAGCTGCTGGGTTCAGTGGTGAGCTTCCGCAGCCAGAAATTCTTCAATTTTCTTTCCGGGCGTCCCAAAACGGTCATTCTGGACGGAAAGATCGATCAAAACGCTTTGCGGATGCTGCGGCTGACCACCGCTGACCTGATGGAGGCGCTGCGCGGCAAGGATATCTTTGACCCGCGCAGGGTGTCCTACGCCGTAATTGAAACAAACGGCACACTGTCGGCGGCGCTGCGCCCGGAGCAGGAAGCAGCCACCCTCTCCGATTTACAGTTGAAAGTACAGCAGACGCAGGCCACCATCCCCTTTGTGCTGGACGGACAGGTGCTGGAGGATAATCTGCGCTGGTGCGGCAAAGATCGTGCGTGGCTGGAACGCACCGCCACGGCAAACACGGTGCTGCCACAGGAGATCTTACTGCTTATCGGCAACGAGACCGAGGACTATTTTCTGCTGAAAAAGGAAGGCCGCCAGCCGGGAGGAAAGCGATGAAGCGGATCTATGCGTGTATCCTGATTGTGGCCGCGCTGCTGGGGGTATCCCTTTACAGCAGTGGACGGGTGCAGGGCTTTGCACAGGATATCTCAGCCGACTTGGACTGCGCCCTTGAGGCTGTACGGCTGAAGGACTTCCCCACCGCGCGGCAGGCGCTTGCCGAGGGTGCAGAACTGTGCGACACCATGCGGGAGACTATGAGCCATCTGCTGCGCACGGCCGACTACACGGAGCTGGAAGCGGCACTGCGGGCGGCAGATGGATACCTTGAGCAGCAAGCCACAGAGGATGCGCTGGGTGAGTTGCGCCGCGCACAGGTGGAGGTGGAGCGGCTGGAATGGCTTGCCCGGCGGCTGGTGTAAGCGGCACAAATTATATTTCACGCTTGTCGCGTCCTGCAGGCCGTGACAAGCAATTTTTCACAAAAAACAGACCGAGAGACGCCCAAAAGCATCTCTCGGTCTTAAATTATAGTTTACTGATTTTCCTTGCGGTCACCCACAAGCTTTTTCAGTTCATCAAGGAAACTTTCCACGTCCGCAAACTGGCGGTAGACCGAAGCGAAGCGGATATAGGCCACCTCGTCGATCTTTTTCAGTTCCTCCATGGTCAGCTCGCCGATGCGCACACTGGGGATCTCGCGGTCGTAGGAGCTGAACAGGGACTGCTCGATGCTGCTGACGGCGCGTTCCAGCGTTTCGTAGCTGACAGGACGTTTGGCGCAGGCGCGCAGCATGGCGTTGAACAGCTTCTGCCGGTCAAAGGGTTCGCGGGAGTTATCCTTTTTGATGACCACCAGCGGCACTGTTTCCACCACCTCGTAGGTGGTAAAGCGCATGTGGCAGTTCAGGCACTCGCGGCGGCGGCGGATGCGCTCGTTATCTTCCGTGGGGCGGGAGTCGATCACCTTGGATTCCTCCGCACCGCAATAAGGGCACTTCATCTTTTGTTCCTCCGCCTCAGTTTTTCTTTTTGCTGCGCTCGCTCCACAGCACCCATGCCGAGGTGGAAACGCACAGAGAGGTGTACACACCGCTGATCATACCCATCATCAGCGGGAATGCAAAGGTAAAGATGCTGTCCAGACCATAGAGCTTTGCCACGATGCACATCACACCCAGTGCCATCACGGTGGTGATGGTGGTGATCAGGGTACGGCGGGCAGACTGATTGACCGACTGGTTGACCAGCTCCTCAAAGCTGCCCTTTTTGCCCATGAGAGCGCGGTTCTCACGGATACGGTCGTACACCACAACGGTATCGTTGATGGAGTAGCCGAGGATGGTGAGCATGGCGGCGATAAAGTTGCCGTCCAGTGCGGTGCGCAGCAGCACAAAGGTGCCAAACACCACCATCAGGTCGTTGACCAGCGCCAGCACTGCCATCATACCGCCGGTCAGACCGCCGATGTTCTTGAAACGCAGGGCGATATACAGCAGAATGAGCACCAGTGCAAACACCACAGCCACCAGACTCTTCTGCAGGAACTTGGTGCCCATGGCTGCGCTGACGTTGCTCAGAGACAGCTGGGCAAACTGGTTGTCCGGGTAGTTCTCATTCAAGGAATCCAGCAGGTTCTCCACCTGCTCGGTGGTCACGGTCTCGGTGCCGGGCATGGAGATCTTCAGGGTCTGGTCGCCGGTGGCCACGTTCTCACCGGTCTGCAGGGTCAGGCCGGTGTTTTCCAGCGCCGCAGCAGCGGTCTTTTGCACAGCAGACTGATCAAAACTGCCCTCGTAGGACAGAGTGATCATGGCACCGCCGGTGAACTCAGTATCCAGATGCACACCGAACACCGCAGCGCACAGCAGGATAACTGCCATCAGGCAGGCAGAGAAGGTCAGGAACTTTTTGCGCAGGGATACGAAATCCACCGGCTTCTTTTCTGCCTTCTCCTGCCCGGGCTTTGCAGCGCCGTAGAGCCACGGGTTGCGCAGTGCCTTGATGGCGGCTGCGCCGCGGATCATAACACGGGTAGCGAACACACCGAACACAAAGTTCAGCAGCACGCCGGTGAGCAGCGTATAGCCGAAGGCGTAGATGGTGCCTGCGGTAGAGGGGCCGAAGGCAAAGAATACAAAGTGCAGTGCCTTAGCAAACAGGCCATCCGAGGGGCCGAAGGCACCCATGAGCACGATGGCCACGATGACGATGGTCACGTTGCCGTCAATGATGGGGGTCAGGCCGCGGGCAAAGCCGCTCTTCAGTGCGCCGTCCAGAGATTTACCGTTTTTCAGCTCCTCCTTGATGCGCTCAGCGGTGATGACGTTGGCATCCACGCCCATGCCGATGGCCAAAATGATACCTGCGATGCCGGGCAGGGTCAGGGTAAAGCTTTCAAACACCGGGAAGTAGCCGGACACAAAGGCCAGCGTAGCCGCCACCTGACCGGCCAACGCGATGCAGGCCAGAAAGCCCGGCAGACGGTACAGCACCGTCATGAACACCACGATGAGGGCAAAGGCGATCAGGCCCGCCAGCACCATGGCGCCAAGGCTGTTTTCGCCCAGACTGGGGCTCACGGTGGAGTAGCTGTCTACGCTCAGGGCAAAGGGCAGCGCACCGGAGTTGATCTGGCGTGCCATCTTGACCACGGCATCCTGCGTAAAGGGATTGGAGGCAGAGCTGGTGATGATAGCCTGTCCATCGGTAATGGCGGTGTTGACGGTGGCGGTGCTCACGTTCTCGTCGTCCAGCCAGATGCTGATGCTGCCCTTATCGGCGGCCAGCTTGGTGGTGGCATCGCCAAAGGCCTTGGCACCCTCGGTGGTGAACTTGAGGGCAACGTAATACTCAGAGCTGCCGCCGTTGCTCACAGCACCGTACTGTGCCGAAGCGCTTTCGACCATGGAGCCGTCCAAAATCAGCTCGCCGTCCTTGCTGGCTCCCTCGCGGAAGGTCAGGTAGGCGGTGGTGCCGATCTCCTGAATGGCAGACTCGGGGTCAAAATCCGTCTCGCCGGACTGCCACGGGAACTCCAGGATCAGGCTGTCGGAGTTGTTGTCCACATACAGCTCGTAGTCGGTCACGTTCAACGCGACCAGACGGTTCTCGATGACCAGACGGGCGGCATCCAGCTGCTCGTCCGTGGCATCATAGCCATCCGAGGGCACAAAGGTGACGTTGACGCCGCCCTTGATATCCACACCAAAGCGGATATCCTTTGCACCCTTGATGTAGGTGGTGGTCACATCGCCGTATTTTGCTGCCACGCCAAAAAAGGCGGTGTAAACAAACACAACGATCAGCAGCGCGGTAACGACCAGCTGCCATGCTTTGCCTTTTGTTTTCATAAGTCGGGAACCTCCAAAAGCGGCGGCTGTGCAGCCGCAGCCGTTTTTGTTGTGAACCGCAAGTTTTGCCGACGGTTCCTCTCCTCACAGAGCAGCCGTCGTGCCGACCTTTCTGTGATAAAACTCCCCTGCCAGCCCTGCAAAGAGCCCCGCAGAGGAGAATATACAAATTATTTCAAGCCTTAGGCCATATCAGCCAGCAGCTTTTCCACAACGGCCAGACGCACGCAGACGCACAGCAGCTCGGAAGCGGTCTCCACCTCGTCCAGACTGGGATAAGTGGGAGCGATGCGCAGATGAGAGTCCTGCGGATCCTTGTGGTACGGGTAAGCAGAGCCTGCACCGGTCAGCACCAGACCTGCGTTCTTGCACAGTTCCGCCACGCGCTTAGCGCAGCCGGGCATGACATACAAGCTGATGAAGTAGCCGCCCTTGGGGTTGGTCCAGTGGGCAATATCGCCGCAGGGGGTGAGGTTAGCTGCAAAAGCGGTCTTGACGGCATCGAAGCAGGGCACCAGACGGCGGCGGTGCTTTGCCATGTGTGCCAGAACGCCCTCCTTGTTCTTCAGGAAGCGGACGTGGCGCAGCTGGTTCATCTTATCGTAGCTGATGATCATCACTGAAAAGCGCTTGCACATATACTTCATGCTGTTGTCGCTGCAGGCAATGGCAGAAACACCGGCGCCCGGGAAGGTGATCTTGCTGGTGGAGGTGAACATGAACACGCGGTCCTGCGTGCCGTACTTCTTGCTCACGTTCAGCAGCACGGGGGTCTCGATGATCTCCTCGGTCAAGTGGTGGACGATGTAGGCCTCATCCCAGAAGATCTTGAAATCCGGGGCGGCGGTCTTCATCTTTGCAAAGCGCTCGATGGTCTCATCGCTGTAAGTGTAGCCATCGGGGTTGGAGTACTGCGGCACGCACCAGATGCCCTTGATGGTATCGTCCTCAGCCACCAGCTTTTCCACAACGTCCATATCGGGGCCGTTGGGGGTCATGGGCACGCTGATGAGCTCAAAGCCGAACTCCTCGGTGATAGCAAAGTGACGGTCATAGCCGGGCACCGGGCAGAGGAACTTGCGCTTTTCCACCTGAGACCAAGGGCAGGGAGACTCCGGAAAGCCGAACACATAGCCGATGTTGATGAGGTTATACATCAGCTGCAGGCTGGAGTTGCCGCCCACGAACACCTCGTTGGGCTTTACGCCAAACACATCTGCAAACAGGGCGCGGGCCTCGCTCAGACCCTCCAGTTCGCCGTAGTTGCGGGCATCGGTGCCTGCATCCGTGGTGTAGTCGGTCATCTTCAGCAGGTCCATTGCCAGATCCATCTGGTGAGGGCCGGGCTTGCCGCGTGCCATGTTCAGCTTCAGACCCTTTGCCTGAAACTCTTTATAAGCCTGTTCCAGCGCTGCCTTTTCAGCGGTCAGCGCATCGCGATCCATCTCGTGGTAATTTGCCATTGAAAACACACTCCTTTATAGTACTCTTCCTGTTACCCAATACTATGGCTCGTCTTTTGCGGTATGCCCCTGCCAGAGAACACACGCCGCACGATCCATACTTTGCTATTATAGTACATTTTCCTGTCAGAAACAAGAATTTGAAAGCAAAAAGCCCTGCCAAAAGCAAAAAGCTTTCGAAACAGGGCTTTTAGGCAGGTACACTCCCCTGCTGTGCGGCGATGCCGTCAGCTGAGAGCGGCCTGATTTTTATAGCGTTTGCGCACGGCACCGTATTCCAGATGTGCCTCACCGCCCTCCACGGTGTCCTCGTCCACGGTCACGCGGATAATGGTGGCATCGCTGGGTACCTCGTACATAATGGGCAGCAGAATGCTTTCCATCACGCTGCGCAGACCACGGGCACCGGTCTTGCGCTCGATGGTCTTGCGGGCAATGGCGTGCAAAGCTTCGTCCGTGAAGGTAAGCTCCACATTGTCCATGCCCAGCAGTTCCTTGTACTGCTTGACCAGGCTGTTGCGGGGCTCCTTGAGCACGCGCACCAGTGCGTCCTCGTCCAGATCATCCAGCACGGTGATGACCGGCAGACGGCCGATCAGCTCCGGAATCAGGCCGAACTTGACCAGATCGTGGGGTTCCACCTTGCGCAGCAGAGCCTTCTCCGCTTCGCTGGAATTATCCTTCAGGCTGCTGCCGAAGCCCAGTGCGGACTTATCGGTGCGGCGCAGGATATACTTATCCAAGCCATCAAATGCACCGCCGCAGATGAACAGGATGTTGGTCGTATCGATCTGAATCAGTTCCTGCTGCGGATGTTTTCTGCCGCCCTGCGGAGGAACGTTTGATACAGTACCCTCCAATATTTTAAGCAACGCCTGCTGAACGCCCTCACCGCTTACGTCGCGGGTGATTGAGGTATTCTCCGATTTGCGTGCGATCTTATCAATTTCATCGACGTATATAATGCCATGCTCCGCACGCTCAACATCATAATCGGCAGCTTGAATAAGGCGCAGCAAAATATTCTCAACATCCTCGCCGACATAGCCTGCCTCTGTTAAGGTAGTTGCGTCGGTGATCGCAATCGGGACATCGATATATCTTGCTAATGTCTGCGCAAGCAGAGTTTTTCCAACACCGGTGGGTCCTAACATTAACACGTTGCTTTTGCCGATTTCAATATCGCTAATCTTGTTGTTAATGCGTTTATAATGGTTGTAAACGGCAACGGAAAGCGTGGTTTTTGCCTCGTCCTGACCGATTACATATTCATCGAGGTGAGCCTTTATCTCCTCGGGAGTCGGCAGCTTTGTTTCGGTTTTTTCCGCTGCCTTTTTTGCCGGCTCGGGTTTGCGAGCAGGCATGGTGTCGTGAATCATACTGTAACAAACATCAATGCAATCATCGCAGATATAAACATCGTTGCCTGCCATAAGTCTGTTGACCTCGTCCTGCGTTCTTCCGCAAAACGAACACCTTATATTTTCGTTGTTATTTGCCATGCTGTTTCCCCTCTCGGGTCAGCGCATACCTTTACTTTTTTGCACCGACCTCTTAGTAAAAACCGTTTTATTTTCTGCTTTTCGGCGTTTTATAAACTCTCTAAAGGGCTGTAAAAAACGCAAGTTTTTTTACAGCCCTTTCCGTGTAAAACAGTAAAAACGTTAGTTTGTGCCTTTTAAAGCTTTATCTGCTTTTGATAACCTTATCAATAAGACCGTATTCCGCAGCCTCGGCAGCGGTCATAAAGTTATCGCGCTCTGTATCCTGGCGAATAACCTCAATCGGCTTGCCTGTTGCGTCAGCCAAAACACCGTTAATGGTCTCACGTATCTGCTTAATGTGGTTAGCATGAATCAAGATATCGGTTGCCTGACCTTCAGCGGAGCCGAGCGGCTGGTGAATCATAATCTCACTGTTAGGAAGTGCAAAACGCTTTCCTTTCGCACCTGCAGCCAACAAAAACGCGCCCATACTTGCTGCCATTCCTATGCAGATGGTGCTGACATCACACTTGATATAGTTCATAGTGTCAAAGATTGCCATTCCGGCAGAAACAGAGCCGCCGGGGCTGTTTATATAAAAGGAAATATCCTTCTCAGGGTCTTGGCTTTCCAAATATAAAAGCTGAGCGGTTATAAGACTTGCCGAATTGTTATCAACCTGGTCGGAAAGCATAACTATTCTATCGTTGAGCAAGCGCGAAAAAATATCGTAAGAGCGCTCGCCGCGACTGGTTTGTTCAACAACGTAAGGTATAGTGTTCATATGAAGCATTCTCCTTTATACAGATATAAGTATGAGCAATAACCGAGAATAATAATCAATTATCGGTAATTAAATTATTCTTCTGTCTTTTTAGTTGCGGTTTTCTTTGCAGCAGGCTTTTTGTCAGCTGTGGATTTAGCTGCGGTGGTTGCCTTTTTGGTTGTTGTGGTTTTCTTTGCTGCAGGCTTTTTGGCAGCTGTTTTCTTTGTTTCTGCCTTTTCCTCGCCGTCTTTTTCGGTTTTCTTTGCAGCAGACTTTTTAGCAGCAGGTTTCTTTACCTCTGCCTTTTCGGTCTTCTTTTCTACTTCCTTTATTTGTGCGCTGCTCTTTACAAGGTCAATCGCCTTTTGAACAGCAAGATCCTTAACAAGCTCCTCTTCGGGAATCATTGTTTTAAGCTTGTCTGCTTCCATATTGTACTGCTTTGTAAGCTTTTCAAACTCGGCGTCTATATCAGCCTTATCCGGTACGATCTTTTCAAGCTCAACAATTTTTTCCAAAGCCAAGCGGACCTTAACGGCGCGCTCCGCCTGCGGACGGAAGTTCTTTCTGAATTCGGCAATATCGTTAATTCCGAGGTATTTCATATAGGTCTGGAGATCCATTCCCTGTGAGCGTAGTCTGTAATCAAAATCGCGAATGTTGTCGTCAACTCTGCGCTCATACATAGCCTCTGGAATCTCTGCTGTCATATTGTCGATAAGCTGATTTATAAGCTCATTTTCAACATCGTCGTCTGCAGCTGTTTCCTTGCGCTCCAAAGCCTTTTTCTTAATGTCCTCTTTAAGCTCGTTAAGAGTGTCAAATTCGCTTACATCCTTTGCAAACTCATCGTCAATCTCGGGCAGCTCACGCTTTTTGATCTCGTGCAGCTTAACCTTGAAAACGGCAGGCTTGCCGGCAAGGCTCTTTTCCTGATACTCCTTCGGAAACTCAACGTTAACGTCAAACTCATCGTCGGTGTTGTGACCCACGATCTGTTCCTCAAAGCCGGGAATAAACTGATTTGAACCGAGCGTTAATGCATAACCCTCTGCTTTTCCGCCGTCGAAAGGAACGCCGTCAACAAAGCCTTCGAAATCAATTGTTGTGATATCGCCGTTTTCGGCTGCTCTGTCTTCAACAGCAACAACACGTGCGTTGCGGTCTGCCATTCTTTTGAGCTCTTCTTCAATTTCGTCGTCGGAAACAGTTGCGATAACCTTTTCCGCTTTAAGACCTTTATAGTCTTTAATCTCAACTTCGGGATATGTTGTAACGGTAGATTTAAAGTGAACACCGTCTGCTTTGCTGATTGAAACCAAATCGAAATCGATCTTGTCCTCAACAAGCTGCAAGCCTGCCTCTTTAACGGCAGCGTCTAAAGCGTCGGGATAGACAAGGTTAAGAGCGTCTTCAAAAAAGACCTCCTCGCCGTAATATTTTTCGATAATGCTAAGCGGAGCCTTACCCTTGCGGAAACCCTGAACGTTTATTTTTTTGCCGTTCTTGCGGTAAGCCTGCTTAATGGCATCTTGAAAGCTTGCGGCGTCAATCGTTATTTCAAGCTCGTAACGATTGGTGTCAACTTTCTTTGAATTGATTAAACTCATTGTGTTTACCTCCATAAATACATCAATATGCAACATATACTATAACACAGTAGACTGCAAATTTCCACTGTTTATTTTATTTTTTCCGAAATTTTTCCGAATTTTGGTTATAATAGCGTGTTTTTCGCCATTATTTCCGCCCAAAAAGGTTATTTTTTAACAAGTACAGGGCAAAAATCAACGCAATCGCAAGAAATAAGATGAAGCTTTATTCCGCCGTATTCTTCTGTTGCCTTATGCCTGCCGGCGCCGTGGATGTGACCGTGCCACACTTCTTTTATACCGTGGCGCAAAAGCACTTCGAATATTTCATCACTCACAGTGCCGCCGAAGACGGGCGGATAGTGCAAAAAAACAAGCGGCTCTTTTCCCGTATTCTCAGCAGCGGTTATTGAGGTTTCAAGTCTTGCCGCCTCGCGCAGCACAACCTTTTTGTCGGCCGCCTTGCCCTCGAAGCACCAGCCTCGGGTACCGCACACAGCAAAATCGCCCACAACAGCGGCATTATTGAAAACACAGCTTATGCTGTTAAAACCGTTTTCATTTAAATATGAGTTGACCTTTGTTAAGGTGCCCCACCAAAGGTCGTGGTTTCCCTTAAGCAACAGCTTTTTGCCGGGCAGTGCGTTAATATATTCAAAATCCCGTTTTGTATCCTCAAGCTTCAGCGCCCAAGAAATATCGCCCGGCACAACCACCGTGTCATTTTCTCCGACAAGTCTGTTCCAATTTGCTGTTATCCGCTCTAAATAGTTGTCCCAACCGCGGAATATGTCCATAGGCTTATCTGCCGAAAGCGACAGATGCAAGTCTGAAAGACCGAAAAGTGCCATCGGCACGCCTCCTTTGTTTATTAACAACTGCCGCAATATGTCGGGTCGTTGTGTTCATTAACGCAAAATGCATTTTTAATGTAGCGCACCTTGAAAAGCAGTCCGATTTTGCTTACCTCGGCAATATCAAATCTCGGCATAAGCTCGAAGTTATTACCGCAAAGAAAAGAACTTGCGGTTTTTATGATTTTGCGCTGCTTCTGAAAGGTGACATATCTTGACGGCTCGCCCATTGCGTTCTTACTGCGGGTTTTAACCTCGACAAAACAAAGATACCTTCCGCGCCGCGCAATAATATCTATCTCTCCGCATTTTTTGCGATAGTTTCTTTCCAAAATCAAGTATCCGCGCAAGCGCAAATATCTGCAAACTG
>OLWW01000438.1_pt1 | contig 24264 bp, 18 predicted proteins | sample 1673991 | NCBI WGS metagenome assembly OLWW01 (sample SAMEA103958136, study PRJEB25191) | human gut metagenome
CAATATAATAGCTCAACAAATCAATTCCCAGATAGTATAATAGTCCAAAAACAACGCATGTGCCTATAATCGCAATTGCAAATGTCAAAGACAGCTTTTGTTTTACTCTCTTTAAATCATCTCTCAAAACGGTATCCTCTTCCCCATTCTGTGTGTATACATGCATCGCCACATGCTTTTATAAGCTTATTCCTTAGATTTTTAATATGTACCATAACAGTATTCTTTGCATTATATGTAAAAACCTCATCCCACACCATCTCGTATATCATCTCAATCGTATATATCCTGTCAGGATTTTTCATCAGCAATTTTAATATCTCATATTCTTTTCCGGTTAATTTTATCTCATTATCATTAAACTCAACCTTGTTTCGATTCGTAAACAGTTTAAGTCCATCTGTCTCTATAGATTCATCCTTGTTTGTGCGATTTGCACTTCCACTGTCATATACCCGATATCGTCTGATAAGAGCTTTAACCTTTGAAATAAGCTCCATGTTCGAAAATGGCTTAGTCATGTAATCGTCACCGCCAACTTCTAGCCCTTCCAGCTTATCAAGTTCTTCCGATTTTGCTGACAAAAACAATATCGGAACGCTGTATCTTTCACGCATCCTCCTGCAAGTTTCAATGCCGTCCAACTGCGGCATCATTATATCCATTATTACAAGGCTGAACGATTCATCTATTTTTTCCAAAGCCTCCATACCGTTTTGTGCAATTACCACACTATAATGCTGCAATTCGAGAAGCTTTTTTATGCCACTGTACACTGTTTTATCATCCTCAACAACAAGAATTTTGTCCATTATATGCTCCTATCATATTATACATGTTTATTACATCAAAAAGATTATACCACATAACCGCTCCTAATTACTCCTTAATGTGCGCAAACCCTTATTAGCATAAATGCAGCTTCCAATCATAGTTATTAAAATAATGCTAATTTCCAAAAGCCCGATTCTATACACAAATTGCCAGATATTCATTTCAAAGTTCCATATATCAAGTGAAAAGCTTTTTTGAAAATTTGAAATCTCACAAAATTCAACAAAGTATTTAAAAATATTGACAGAAAATCTATTAAGCAGTCCCAATGTTAATATTCCTGCACCCACAAGTGCCGGAACAGTTATCATCAAAACCTCGTATAACAAAATTTGAATTGTCCTAAATTTTCTCTGTCCAAGTGTATTGTATATTGCAATCATTTTTGAGTGTCCCTTAAGCCATAAAACGGTCAGTAACGACATAACCACAACACATACAATATACATAACGCTCAACGTCACACTTGTCATACTTTTTAACATTGATATTACATCTGTCATTTGCAGTTCCTCATTCAAAACCTGATTGACAACTGCCGAATTCGGAACATTTTGAAACATTTTACTCATATCAGCATATAAAAGTGATGTACTTTTATAATCTGTGCTGAAAAAATTTATCCCATAACAGCTTGCTTCATTGTTTAATTCTACATATGAATTATAATCTGTGAATATTATACTGTTAGCCACTTCTTTATAGTAGCCATCGCTTACCTGTGTCTTTGGCGTATTTATTACAGTATAAATTCCAATCACTTTAATACTTAAGGTATTATTTTCATACTGTATAGATACATTACTGCCAATTGACAGGTTATTTTCAGAAGCGAGCTTATCTGATATCATTGCCCCTTTATCACCTGACATCGGATATTTTCCTTTTGAAATTTTAAAAATACCACTACTGAAATATTCATTGTAAGAAGTATTTATATTTCCACTGACATATATTTTATTTTTTTCAAAATCGCTTTGTTTTTCTGTATATGGTACATTTTCAAAATCTACTGCTTCACATATAATATCACTTGTAAATGCATTATTATATCCTACAACATTTTTATTATTATCTGCATATTCTAAAATATCTTTCCAATCATCTAAAGTAGAAAAATCGTCTAATTCAACAAGAACACAACATCCCGCCATATCTGCAAAAGATTTGTAAAAGCTCTCTATTGCTGAATCTAGAAATGTTGCAATTCCGCAAAATAGTGTCAGTACAAATATGCAAACAGCAATTAGTATATTCCGTCCCGGTCTCCCTAATAATTCTTTGCATGCCTGCCACCATTTATTCCTCATCGTCATCTCCCATTTCATAGCAAATATCACATTTTTTCTTTACATAATCCGAGTGGGTTACTACTATAACACATCTGTCCTGTTCATGAGCTATCTGCTGTAACAATTCGACAATTTTTCTTCGATTTTCTTTATCCAGATTTCCTGTAGGCTCATCTGCCAGAATATATTTTGCATCTGTTATCAACGCCCTCGCTATTGCAACTCTTTGCTGCTGTCCACCTGACAATTCCGTAACCTTTCGGGTTATCTGACTATCATCAAGTCCAACCATTACAAGGCTGTCTCTACACATTTTTATCAATTCTTTTTTGGGTACATCAGGTAAGCTTATCTGGGCTGCAACCATTACATTTTCAAGGGAAGTCATATAATCAAATAACTGATAATCCTGAAAAACCAATGATATACTATTTTGGCGCAGTTTTCTTCCACCAATGTTTTGTATATTTTCTCCATCCAGCAAAATTTCCCCCTCATCCGGTTTTTCTAAACCGGCAAGTAACGATAAGCACGTTGTCTTTCCTGAACCTGACGGACCAAATATTCCATACATTTCTCCTATTTCAAATCTGTATGTAACTTTATCCAGCACATGCACAATTTCCTTCTTAGATTTATATGCATACGATACATTAATCATTTCCAACATATTTGCCACTATCCCTTCGAATTTAACAGTTTCTTTGCATTTTCTTCAACAGTTGTTACAACAGGCAGTACCATAAATGTAATCCAATTAACCAACGAAATTATTAATAGAATTATAATGTTTTTCAAAGTAAAAAAAGCACTCATTTCTATACGCACCTCAAAGCCTTGAAATATTCCTGGTGTATCATATCCACCTATAGCTCTGTCTGTACTATTAATTATGACATTCTTACCTATACCACTTATAATGCTACATATGAAATTGCCAAGCACACAGTATAATAGCACACCCAAAAGCAAACCACTAATTGCATATATCATTCCTATAAATGCAAATCTACCTATACACCATTTTCTTGACCTTCCGAGTACCATAAAAAGTCCTGTATCTTTTTGGTATTGGATAGTATAAAACGAGAAAATGATCAACAAAACAATTCCCCCCATTATAATTATCATCCAGCAAATTATTTTTGATGTTTTTCCCATCAATCCTACGACTTTACATTCTGAATCGAGATAATTGGAAGTATTATCATATATCTCCACATTATCTCCATACATTTTCTTTAACTGGGTTTTTACCGCATCTATATGCTCTATCTTATCAATATACACTTCACTTCCCGTTGACGCTGTGTATTCTAACCCTAATAACTCTACAATATAATCATAATCTACATATATAGAATTATATGGACTATGTATGTATACCGAGGTTCCCTCTTCATTTGAGTCATATATTTCGAAATCACTGTCCACTTTATAAATTCCGCATATTTGTAAAGACGTTACCTCCGATTGGTCTCCTATAGTATATTTAACTTCATCCCCTACCTTAAGGTTATTTTTTTTCGCATATCGCTGTTCTACAATAATTCCTTTATTTTTATAGGTTGGAAATTCCCCTTCAATAAGAGATACATTTTTTTCCCATGAAAACAGGCTATATTGCTGCACATCCATATTCGCAACAATCACCATTTTATCAGCCCGATTGCTTACATCTTTATTCTCCGGATCTATTCCTTTATGTTCCTTTACATTCTCTGTATCCACCGGATCTGCAATCAGCTCTCTCCATGCCCCAAGTCCTGTTACATATTTTACTTTTCTGATTTCATCATAATCACTCTTTGTAAAACCTCCATTATCATCCTCAATTACTAAGGCTGCCCCATTATATAAATATGCATCTCTCTCAGATTTTTCTGAGGCATTGCTTAATAGCAGGCCAATAATTTCACCTAGGATTATTGTCGCGATAATCAGTATGATAATCAACGATTTTATTTTATTTCTTTTTATATATATAATAGCTGTTTCTATCATATCCCATCTCCTCAATTATTTTACTATTGCCGTTTCAGATATCTTTTTAAGTTTTTGGATTTCAACATCGGCATCAAAGAAAAGATATTTACCATTCATATACACTAGATTTGCAACTGCTTTATCATCCTGATACAAGGTAATATAACCATCATCGTTCCATTTCCAGATTCCCGTTTCAACCTTATCAGTATTCTCTATCTCCATTTCATATTCACCCTGTTTTTCATCGTTATCATGTATAATGGCTAATTTATTGGTACTCTTAACATTTTGATACTCTGAAAAATCAAAAGTTCCATAATAGAGTTCCACTGTCAGATGATTTTTTTGTTGTAATATGTTATATGTAATTAATACACTGATTACACAGACACAAGCGACAATCGCTGCGCAGATAATAATCTGTTTTCTATTTTTTTCCACTACATACTTCCCCCTTCTTTATTGTTCAATCAATGCCGGCTTTATTCTAACCGTTTGATACTTCTTGCTATAAACGATATATAATACCACTTTTAGTGAATAAAATCCTCATTTATGTGAAGTTTTCAAGGTACAAATTTATGGTTATAAGGTATCTTTAACAGAATACCTTTTGACCCTCAAATCATATATATAATAGCTGTTTCTATCATATCCCATCTCCTCAATACTACCAAACATTAAAAAAGCCATAGACATCTATGGCTTTACAATACTATATACATATAAAGAATAACCTGAAAAATCATTTAAGAATTATAAATAATTCTAAAGAAACCTAAAGATTCACATACCCATTTTTTATACTATAAACCTGATCACACAGAATTTCTATGTCTTCCTTATGGTGACTTGTTATAACCATAATAGCAGGTTTTTTATTCACATATTCCCTAAACATTATTCTCATATCCTGAACAGACTGTTCATCCAGTGCGTTCATCGGCTCATCCAAGAGCAATACCTTAGGCTCTTCCATAAAAGCCTGAGCTATCGCCAGCTTCTGCTTCATACCTAAAGAGAACTTACGATAAACCTTTTTGGAATCCGGCTCAAGGCCCACCTGTTTGAGAATTTCATTGATTCTTTCTTCTCCTGTTTTCTTATTAATTTTTGCCAGTAAAAGTAAATTTTCCTTTGCAGTATACTCCGGCATGAAGCCTATGCAGTCCAGCACTATTCCAACATCCTTTGCATACTGTCCTTTTTTCAGAGGGATGCCTCCGTATTTTATTATTCCATCCGACGGCTCCATTAACCCAGTCATTATCTTCAATAAAACACTTTTTCCACTACCGTTTCTTCCAACAAGACCATATATTTTCCCAGATTCCAATTTTAAATTGACATTTTCCAACACGGTCTGATTTTTAAAATTCTTTGATACATTATCCAGCTCTATATTCATATATTTTCTGCCTTCCACTTACGTAAAATTATATACTCTTGTTTATTTTTTAATATTACAGCAACGCCCGTTCCTATAACAAGACACTCTGCCATTTGAAATACCATACACTCAGGCTGAGATGTCATATGTGAAATATACAGCCCCTGTGTAAGCGGAAGCCACGAAAATAATGTTCCTGCCACAATATGGTATATAATAATTATTATAAATCCAATATGTTTATCTTCGGCTTCATGTAACCAGCACAAAAATACCAGCAGTAACAAGGCTATTGTCTGTAAAATCATATTACTCATTTCCATTATCAAATTTACATTTATTACCGTTCCCGAAATAAATGCTATTACTATCATTCCCACTCCGTAATACAGATAAGTACATACCAGAAATATTATCGCCAGATGCTTCATCCAGCTAATTGTATTTCCTTTTCTCAAGGCAAACTGAATATAGTAAAACGAAAAGTTCTTTGTCAAAAAATAATACAATAAAATCCAGATTGGCATTTGATAAAACAAATATAGCAGTAAAAAAATATCAAGCTTTTTAAATCCGGCAAAATAGTCTGTAATGCCTGACATATATTGTTTTGAAACAAATCCGTATATGCTCCATATAACAACTGCTGCCATAAACGTAAGACCATAATATGACTTAACACATATTGCAATCAGTCTTTTAAAAAAGTTGAGTATAACGGCTCTATAAAATATAACCATTATAACAAACGCAATACTCACAGACCAATAAACAATATAAAAGCTATATGTTTTTACATCTGTAACCATCAAATGGGCAATCCATGATTTTCTTCCAATAAAAGAATCTTTAAAGCTTATCCTATTGCTGATAACAATATTTATAAGCAGGCATACAATACTGCAGATATTAGCTGCCCATCCTGTATTTATCAATTTGTTAAATAAAATGGTAACACAACCCAGCAGCCAGTAAAATAACAATAAGTTGCCAAATAGCTGATACACTTTTGTCACATGAAGCATCTGCGACTGAACATTATAAAAACTATTTACAACAGCAATCATATTAATTACCACCCACTGGATAACTGCAATGATAACTGCATATTTGAATGCATACACTACTTCAATGACATTTGCCCTATGTTCACTTCCAATCCGCAATTTAAGATAAAAATTATTCCGTGTAACCGCCAATAATCCGGCAATGCTCCATACAATTAAAATCCCGCTGACAAGCAATATTAAATATCTGTCTCCAACGATATTTATAACTGCATTGGCATATGAATACTCCTGATATCCGGCATCACATTCCATACAATAACGAACATATTCAAATTGCATATAGCTAAAAATAATGAATATAGTTATTAATAAATGCAACCATCTACTTTTCATTATTTTTTACTCCTACCGCAAACAAAATGATACCGGTTAAAATCAATATACCTGACATAATTAATATTATCGGAACAGATGCCCATGCATATCCATTAGGCGCAAATATTAAAAGCAGATCAAATCTGTTATCCGGTATCAATATTGCCATGGCTATGCAAAGGACAAATGGCAGTATCAGTGTCAGAAAAGTGTTTTTAATCCATGCCGATATGCCGATTGCAAATGTAGCAAATGTAACTCCTGCCAATAAAACAAACGCACCAATTAAACAAACATATGCTATAGTATTCGAGGCTGCCAGCTTAGGATGAAACATAATAACTGTCTCTCCCTCTTTTATATTCAAGTAAGCCTTAGTTCCATACTGAAAATATAAATGCAGACAATATACAGCATACGGAATAAGCAACCCCAAGCCGCCAAGTATTGCGTTTTGTATTAATGTTACAACAACATACCTGTTTCTTGACATTTTTTGCAGGCGCAGCTTCAAATATCCGCTTCTATATTCTCTGACATATGATATTCCCATAGGAAGTGCTGCCAGTATCGGAAAGAGGATTCCATTCCAGCCACTGCTTCCGGATCCCATACTAAGTATCAGTCTGTATATCATATGATCAGAATAAGCAGTTGCAGCTCTATATGTATATGCGTAATTTGCTTCTTCATAAAGGAGCAGTCCTATAACAATGGAAATAATAAACCCCGAATACTTTTTTATATATAGCATATTTTTCTCTCCTAAATAGTATATTTAATCTCCCGCATGTAAATTTGGAGACCACGCTCCTGAAAAAGTACAGGTTTCAAAATTGTTCAAAGATGTACCGATATTCAATTTTGCATCATATGAATCATTTTGATACGCAGGTCTATTATAAGGTAATCTTTTCGTACATGTATTTGTAAAACCATAATGAAATGTAACATTTGTACCAGTACTTCCTTTTTCAACCCACATTTCATATGATTTTCCTTTTTTAGTCATCGAACTTACGGTTGTTTCGGCTTTTGTACTTCCAGCATATTTTTTAATATGTGTGCTTTCACCATCCATCAATTTTGTTGCTGTACATGAAAAATTGCTTTTAGTATATGCGCTAACAGCAGTTGTTGAACCCACCATCAATAATGTTGTAAGACCTAAAACTATGCATGTCATCTTTCTCTTCATTGTAAAAACTCTCCTTCCGTTTTCATTTATTTATTAATCGTTCCTATAGATATCTACAAAAAAATCGTATCACAATATTTTAAAGAAAAAGAAAGGAACTTCTGAAATTTTCTGAAAATTTCTAAAGATTTCTGAAGTTTGTAGTTCAGTTCGTAATCGGAAATCGCAATTTTACATAATAGCAGTATTCTTTTGTTTCGTAAATTGCTCTGCCATGCATACGTCTCATCAACAGCTCAACATTTTTTAGTCCTAATCCTGTACTCTCCAATAAGCTTTTTTCCTTACACACCGTGTTGCTTATGCATATTTCAAATATATTTTTTGAATATACTGTTTCCATGACCACTTGCTCATCAATATCAGCATACTTGCAAATATTATTAGTAAGGTTACTAAATATTCTTGATAGTAAACTTCCATTTACAGCAACTTTAACCTTTTCCCAATAAATGCCATCAATATTAACACAAAAACCATTCTGGCTTATAATGGTATGCATTTCAGAAAGATAATCTCCTATTGCATATTCTACGAAAGAAGGCTCGTCCAAATGTATATTCTCGTCTGAACTTGCAATAGAAAAATCCAGTAACAGATTTGAAAGATCTCTTAATTCATTAACTTTAGATGTCAGAATATCCAAATTTTTGTTAATGCTCTCATTTGATTTGTTTTGCAATTTTAAGATATCAATGTATGTCATCAATCCCGTTAATGGTGTTCTTAAATCGTGAGCCATATTTCTCATCAATTGATCTTTTTCATCCCGTGCTTTCCGTTCCTGCTCATGCGCCTTACCAATATTTACTTTATAATCTTTTATGATATTATTAACACATCTATAGATTACATAAGCTCCGCTTAAGATTGATATTACAATGCCTAAAATTATGACTCCTAAATAATACTTTTCAGTATATCCGGCATATATATATACATTAGCCTCTCCGTCAGCAAAATTTACCGGTAGTTGATATTTAGCAATTTTTCTACTATCATACATGTTTTTCGCTGATACAATAAATTTATCTACATTCAATTTACTATATACAGCTTCTCCATCTTTTTCTATAATGCAAAACAAAACACAATGATAATCCATCCATTCATCACATTCCGATATATCTGATGCGGCTATATTTTTCTGAGACACATACTGTTGAAATTCCTGAACATATGGAGATTCATGGTCATAAATATATCTTGAATTATTAAAAAAAAGAGTAAGACCATTTATCCCTATGCCATATATCCCCCCAAATATACAGCACGATAATATTATTGCACCAAATATAATTTGAACTGCCTTTACTGCTTTAAAATCACTTTTCAAATTTGTATCCCTTTCCCCATATAGTTTCTATGACAGCCCGGTTGCATATTTCATAGAATTTATTCCTTATATTTTTTATGTGTACCATAACTGTATTTCCCGAATTATATGTATACAGCTCTTCCCAAATATTTGAATAAATCACCTCAAGTGTATATATTCTATCAGGATGTTTTGCAAGCAATTTGATTATTTCATACTCTTTTCGTGTAAATTTAACACCTATGCCATTCACTTCTACTCTATTCTTATTTTCGTATATCCTTATATCTTTTCTGTCTATATATTCATTTCCTGCATTGTCATCAATTATTTCTCTATCATATACATTTCTACGCCTTAATAATGCCTTGACACGCGATATAAGCTCCATATTGGAAAACGGCTTCACAAGATAATCATCACCGCCCACTTCAAAGCCTTGCATTATATCTATTTCTGATGATTTTGCAGTAAGAAATAAAATTGGGACACTTGATTCTTCCCTCAATTTTTTGCAGGCATCAATACCTGATAACAACGGCATTATTATATCCATAATAACCAGGCTATATGTTTCATCGAATTTCTTTAAACCGTCCACACCATTTACAGCAATATCGACATAATATCCCTGTAATTCTAATAATGTCTTTATTCCATTACGAATTGTTTCATCATCCTCGACTATTAATATCTTGTACATCTTATATCCTCAACTTTGATTAAATTCAGTAAAAAATCCATATATACTTAAAAAGCAGTTATCCCTCTATCATTTAAATATTCATATATCTGATCATATGTCACCAGCGATACATTTCCCATTTTTCCGGCTTCCTCAATACACCCTTGGGTAAATCCTTTTTTTGCGAATAAAAATAAATGGACATTCTCATATCTAAATAATCTGCTTCTCTTTTTCAGCTTTTCGAGTACTTTTACATCCACATTTTCATTTATCCACTTACATTCTCCAAACAATGCAGTGCTTTTATCCTGATCACCCATTATATCAATTTCTGTCTGTATTCTCTCTTGTGGATCTGTTCCCCACCATCGTCCAAGATTGCTAAATTCCACAGGTGCTTTCCCATCAAGCAGCAATTTCCACAGATACTGCATACATATTTCTTCAAATATCCTGCCCATATAATCTGACAGATTGGGAGCAATTCTTTTATACGCAAGTTCTGTTGCACCTCTGCTAATGATAGAATTATTATCAGGTATAAACCGATACCAGAATCTAAACATATTATCAGCTATTGCATATATTGATTTTCTGGACTCCTTTTCGCCATATGGAGTTTCTTTCCGTATTAAGCCAAGATTAATCAGATTTTTCATATACTGTGAGCATACACTTGTCGTTTCGCCTATCTTGGTTGCGATTTCCGACATACGGGAGCTGCCTATTGCTACTGCTGTTATTATTGCATTATATACAGCAGGTTCACGGACTTCCTGCTTTAACAGATTTTCAGGTTCCTCAAATATTGCCGATGCTGGGTTGAGGAACACATTTTTTATATTATCCTCTACACTCATGCTGTCATTCATCTGTAAAAGATATTGTGGAGTACCACCAACAATACCATATATCAGAGCCATATCCTCTGCTGAAAATCCGTTGAAATATTTGCAGCTATCCTCAAAATCAAACGGAAGTATCTTCATCTGGGCGGTTCTTCTGCCATACAAAGGCGCCTTATACGCCAGCACATTATCTTCCATGTAAGACATAGATGAGCCACATAATATAAGCATCATTTTAGAATTATCTTTATTTTTATCAATAAGCATCTGCAAGGTTGAAGCCATGCTTTTCGAAGCTTTTGCCACATATGGATACTCATCTATGACAAGCACCAGTCTTTCATTTTCACATAACTTAAATACATATTCTATTGCAGCCTGAAATGACACAAATGAAGTCCCCGGCATTATTCCTGAAGCATATTCCATGATTGCCTGACTAAAGTTCTCCAGATTCTGCTTTTCGTTGCTCTCTACTCCCATAAAATATATTGCTTTTTTATCCTGTATAAAATGGCTTATGAGAGCTGTCTTCCCCACTCTTCGTCTGCCGTAGATTACTGCGAATTCAAATTTATCCGAATTATATAATCCGTTTAAAGTTGCAAGCTCTTTTTCTCTTCCTATAAACATAGCTCTTCTCCCTCCATTTCTATACACAATATTTTATTACTTATATATGGTTTAGTCAATCGTAATTTAGTTAATCATAAATAACTAAATCGTAAATAACTAAATATTTATCTTTCATTTCGTATACACAAAAAAGACGGCCGTCCCGGTCCCCACCGGTTCAGCCGTCTTTATAATAAATTTCAATGTTATACTTTTATATTTTACTCTTATTTATACTCTTTTACTAACTTTTATACTTGTTTAAATTTAGCATCTACTGCTGTGCAAGCACTGCCTGTACCTCTGCCTCTGTAGCGCATGCCATTACCTTGTCTGCCAATGCCTTGCATTCTGCCATGCTGCTGTCTGCGATGGTCTTTCTGGTCTTGAGCACACTTGTGGCACTCACTGAAAACTCATCAAGTCCGAATGCGAGTAACAGCGGAATGAGCTTTGGATCTGCTGCTGCCTCTCCACACATGCCTACCATGATTCCCTCTTTCTTACCGCACTCGATGATACGCTTGATTGCGCGAAGCACTGCCGGATTGAAGGCTGAATAAAGGTATGCTACCTTTGAGTTTCCACGGTCTACTGCCATTGTGTAGCCTGTCAGGTCGTTTGTTCCGATACTGAAGAAGGCTGCCTCTTTTGCAAGCACATCCGCCATCATGCAGGCTGCCGGTGTCTCCATCATGATACCGATTTCGAGGTTCTTGTTGTATGCAATGCCCTCTGCATCAAGCTCTTTCATGATGTCAGCTACCATTGCCTTTACACTGCGAAGCTCATCTACGCATGTCACAAGCGGAACCATTATCTTTATCCTGCCGAATGCACTGGCTCTAACAAGTGCACGAAGCTGTGTATTGTAGATGTCTGTTCTCTGGAGACAGAATCTGATAGCTCTGTAGCCTAGGAATGGGTTGTCCTCTTTCTCAAGACCCAGATATGGGATTTCCTTGTCACCTCCGATATCGAGTGTACGGATAATGACAGGCTTGCCCTTCATTGTCTCTGCTACTGATTTGTATGCCTCAAACTGCTCTTCCTCTGTAGGAATTGTGTCTCTGTCCATGAAAAGGAACTCTGTACGGAAAAGTCCTATTCCCTCTCCGTCACACTCTACAGCTTTCTTTGCGTCCTCAGGCTTTCCGATATTGCATACAAGCTCTACCTTTGTGCCGTCTGCTGATACTGTCGGCACACCCGCAAATTTCTTTAAGAGCTCTTTCTCTTTTTTGTATTCCTCAAGCAGCCCAGCGAATTTCTTCTCTGTCTCAGCGTCAGGGTTTACGATTGCCTCTCCGCTTGTTCCGTTGAGTACCACTCTGTCACCATTTTTGACAGCTGTGCAGATTCCATCAATACTGAGAACTGCCGGGATTTCCATTGCTCTTGCAAGTATTGCTGAGTGGGAGGTTCTGCCGCCCACCTCTGTGAGTATTCCTGCGATATTCTCTGCCACGATACCTGCTGTCATGGATGGTGTCAGGTCATGTGCCACGAGCACTGTGCCTGCCGGAGCTGCTGAGATATCATAGTCCTCGATTCCAAGCAGAATCTTAAGGATTCTGGCTTTGATATCCCTGAAATCTGTTGCTCTCTGCTGCAAAAGCTCATCAGGTATCTGTGCAAATATCTCTGCTGTCTGCTCAAGCACCTGGTCGAGCGCCTTCTCTGCCGTGATTTTCTCACTTACTATGAGCGCTGTAATCTGCTCCTCTATGGTCGGATCCTGAAGCATCTGGATATGTCCGCGAAGGATATCCGCATCCTTTGCTCCGACTGTCTTTTCCATTCTGTCTGCCATGGCGTTTGTATCATTTACAAATTTCTCAATGGCTCCCTGGAGACGTGCGATTTCAGCGTCTGTATCTGTAATTTTCTTATTCTCAATCACTATCTCATGCTCTTCGATAATGACCACATTTCCGATTCCGATTCCTTCTGAGCCGGCGATTCCTTTGTACATATCACACCTCCGATTGACTTTGCTGGTTGATTAATCTCCGAAGTTGTCTGCCTCGAGCTCTTCCATCTTTGCAAGTGCTGCTTCCTCGTCAGCTCCCTCACACTCGAATGTAATCTCTGCATCCTTCTTGATGCATGCTGCGATGATGTTTACAAGGCTCTTTGCGTTGATTCTCTTGTCGCCGAATACGATTGTTACATCTGAATCAAACTTGCCTGCCTCTCTTGCGATAACTCCTGCAGGTCTCATGTGAAGTCCCTCTGCTGCTTTTACTACCATTGTCTTGCTTACCATAGTTTTGTCCTCCTGAATTTAAAATTATTGGTTTGTTTATTTCGCTCACACATATGATTAACTGTATCGCTCTCTGCTATTCATCAGCCTGTCATATGTCCGTTGCTTTCTATGGTTTTATTGTACTGTGCGGTATGAGTTTTTTCAATATTCCCCAAAATGCAAAATTGCACCATCTCTGGTGCAATTTTGTATTAATGTGATATTCAGTTCCACCCCAGCTCTTTCCGGATAGCTGCACAAAGCTCATGAGGTGAAGCTGCCTCCCTGAGCCTGTCCGTCGCTCCATTTTCATTCAGAAGCTTTGTGAAGTCATGGAAAAATGCCTTTGTCGTGTTGACACTGTCAAAGTTTATCGCAAGCAGAAATATCATGTCTGCCATTCTCTCGCCCCACTCTATCGGCTTGTCGAGGCGTATCACAAGTATCTGGCAGCGGTTTACATGCTCAGGCTTTCCGTGCGGTATGGCTATATTGCAGCCCACAGCGGTTGCCTCCACCTTCTCACGCTCCAGTACATCCCTCGCAAACTCGCTCTGCACTATTCCTTTGTTTATGAGAAGCTGGCACGCGCGCTTTAATACATCCTTGCGGTTTTTCGCCTTTTTCTCAAATATGATAAATTCCTCCGACAGCATCTGTGAAAACTCGCTGACCTCCGCGCTCTGTCCGGTCATGAGCTCAAAGCACTTGTTTCTGATATTTTTCTCATCCTGCGCACTGATTAGTGGAGAAACATACAGAAATCTCATATCCTTGTGGATATCTGCCTGTGTGTCTATGGTCGAGAGTATGAGGTCGCAGTCATACTCGTCAATATGCTCTATGCGGTCTGACGACAAAATGCTTACTATCCTTACATCCGGCACCCTGTTTTCTATTTTACCCGCTATTATACTGCCGGTCGCATAGCCTGCTGCACCGATTAACACTGCGCGCACTGTCATAGGATTTCTGTGCAGGGCTCCGCCCACCTGCAAGGCAATAAAAGCTATCTCATCCTCGCTCGGCATGGCGCCTGTGTACTTTTCGTAGTATCTCGATACTGTAAAGCATACCGTAAAAAGACTGGCATAAGATTGTGTGATATCAGAAAGAAACGGATTGTCTATCTCTATGCCGAAATGAGTCCTCGCAATGGAGCCCGGTAAAAAGCTACGCATGCTCTCACGTAGAAGCTCATTTTCAATCAGATTGGCTGCGAGAAGATTTGACAGATACACTATCATCTCATCCTCTATGCTAAGTGCCTCCTCACAGGACATGACAACACGGTTTTGTCCCTCGGCACAGGAAAAAAGCATTGCCAGATACATGATTTCAGGCTGTGAGAGGCTGATGCCGTGATGTCTGTCCAGAAAGCCTGCTGCCTCCTTTGCCATGTTCTCATGCTCTGTCATTACGAATCCATTTTTCTGTACCTGCTGCTCTGTTTCGGTGCCCGCATCCCCATCATTTGCATCATCACGCATTCGGTTTGACAAATCTAACTCATCCGGCTTCAGCTCTTTCTCCACATCCACCCTGAAAAGTGCAATGGCTATATACTCTGCCAGCATCTGAAATGTGTAATCCGTAAAGATGATATCAAAGCGTCTCTCCACATGATGTATCATGTCAACTGCCATCGACAGATTTACGCTTCTGAAATTATTGGCTATCACCTCGGCCGCGCGTCTTGAAAGCCTGTGGTCATCGGTCTTGATAACCTGCTTATCACTGATTGGATACCTGCAGAAATGCCTCATGGCTTTTCTGATATCAAGCTCACTGCCTGTCGCATATATTCCGTAACCCGCCGTTCTGTGCACCTTAATGCCAAAGAGCAGAAGCTCTGCGTCAAGCTCATTTATATCATCCATGATGACATTTTTGCTGACATTTAACTCCTCTGAAAAAAGCGCATACGTGTATGTATCCCAGCCGCTTAGCAGAATATACGATATGTAGTTCTGTCGCTTTTTCTGCGATACTGCTGCCGATCTCCTTCCTGCCACATCAAGAATCTTTCCTATCTGCGCATCGCTAAAGCACGGCTTCATGCCTTTGCCCGGCTTTCTGTCGAGCGTCATAGAGTTTTGCTCACAAAAATCAGCCACCTCCTTCAGATATGTCTTCACACTTCGCTCCGACATACCTGTGGACGCGGCGAGAGCCTTTGATGTGACAAGATCATTGTTGTGCTCTGCCAGCTTTTCAATTATCAATAGTCCCTTTTCTGAAAGCATAAATCAAAGTTCTCCTGATTATACGTAATTTAACAATTCGACCGGTTCATCTATCAGATTTGTTGCACCATGCTCCTTCAAAAACTCTACATCACGAAATCCCCATGTGACAGATACGCACTCCAGACCTGAGTTTTTCGCTGTGGCGATATCCACATCGGAATCCCCCACATAGATGGCCTCATCCTGTGTCACTCCAAGCTCCTTTAGTGCCTTCTGCACCATATCAGGCGCCGGCTTTTTACGGATGCCTTCCTCCTCCATCTCGCCGACTGCCGATGTCATATACTCCTTGAAATAGAGCTGATTGAGCTCCTTTACCGCCGGGTCAAGCTTGTTTGAAACAATGGCAAGCTTTATGCCGTTTAATTTAAGCTCCTTTAAAAGCTCCATGATTCCATCATAAGGTGCTGTATTGTCATTGCAATGAGCCTCATAATATTCCTTAAAATCCGAAAATGTCTTTTCAAACTTTGGATTGTCTGCTCCGTCCGGCACTGCGCGCTCCATCAGAAGCTTTACACCGTTTCCCACAAATCTGCGCACCTCATCGAGTGTGCGCTCCGGCATGCCATTTTGTTTCAATGCATAGTTTGTTGCATTTTTTAAATCCTCAAGTGTATAGAGAAGTGTTCCATCAAGGTCGAAAACGACCGCTTTTTTACGGTTTTCCTCCTCACCCTTTGCTATATGTGTCTTTTCAAATTCTGTCTTGCTTATCATATATGCCTCATTCCTATCATCATTTGGCAGAACCATAATATCTCCGGGTCTGCCTGATATATAACTGCTGTCATCCTTATTCCTAAATAGCTTTACCTTGTGCTTTAGCACAAATGCCCTTGAAAAATCCGCCTCAACAGGTATGCACACTCTGGCATGTGCCATTCCATCCACTATAGTCTCCGTATCCTTATTCTTGAACTTCGGGACATAATCTGTCTGTTTCACAGTAAACCGCCAGTCCTTGTATATCCTGAAGCTTTTGTTCAGCCTGTCCAGATTTAAAATCCGTACACTGCCGTCTTCTCCTATTATGACTACCGTATCTTCACCAACCGGTGTGGAGATATCCCCCTTAGCTGTCCGCACTCCCATGCAGCAGCCCACAGGCAGTATATCCTTTGCAATGATACATCCCATCGGTATCGGGCGTTTTTTATAATCCACTTTTTTGAAGCCACTCGTATCAAAATCTTCTCCGTAAATTATCTTTGTATCGTTTAAATAATCAAAAATCCTCTCTTCCAATAATGATTTGATTGCAGAATCCGAAGGACGTTTGTGTGTACCATCGCTGCTGTACTGAAATCTTGGTGTCACGTCTTTTTCTTTGCAGTAGACATTATAGCTGTCTATCAGCAGATCCATCGGAATAAATCCACCGGCCTTGTAATAATGCCCTCCGCCTGAGCCTATGTCCCTGCACACTTCCTGCGCCATTTCGCTTGCGCTCACCTCTTTTATACAGCTTCTAAACGAAAGCTTCACTCCATTCTTAATCACTGAAAATACCATACATATGTCAATAGCATCCACCTCCAGCACAAAATCGCTTATGATGCCGAGTACATTCGGGTCACATGCCCCTGCCTTTACGATCGCCAGACGATATTCCTCTATATAATCGCGCCCCAGCAATGCTGTTGCGGCTATGTCCAGCTCCTCAAGTGACATGTTGGCATTTCGGAATTTGGCCACTATAGTGTTGTCAAAATCCGCCTCATCGCGCAGGTCCCTATCAAGCGAATGTGTTATCTCGGTAAATTCTCCGGTGTCGGTGTAAAGTCCATAATACAGTGCTGTTGCCAGGTTTCGATTTATCTCTACGCCCTCCTCACGCAGCATATCCCACACAATTGTCGCACATGAGCCCATATAGCTCATGACACGGTTCATAGCAGGAAGCTCTCCCGATACTCTGTGGTGATCTATGACAGCCACATTTTCTGCCTTGAAAAATGTGACATTCCCACCACCGTACTGACAATCGACAGTCACAAGCAGCTGCGGATTGTCTAAAAAATCCACATGCTCTATCGGTATGCCAAGACTGTCTACCATAAGCACCAGATTGCTCTTGTGTATAATATTCCTGCCTCCGTATACAAGTCTGGGACTTTTTCCATTCATCCTCAGGTATTCATAGACTCCAAAGCCGCTTGCCAGTGCATCTGCGTCCGGATTATCATGACATTGCACAATTATGTTATCAAATTGTAATAAATCACTTAGCTTCATTATTAGCTCCCTGAATAGTTATATTAATTCATTTTCTCATATGTGTATTTATGGCTGCTTCAAATCATAACATTATTTCAGGTACGGAAACAGCAGCGAGCTTCTGTCTTTCTCGTCAAACATCGAATTGTACTGCAGGATATTGTATGCCTTTATCCATTTTGCCTCGTCTCCTGTTGCGTCATCCACATGCATAAAACACTCATTCTTTTTCGAATAATAGCCCCTTGAATTTATGGCCGGAATCTTCTCCATCAGCTCTGCGAGGAACCGGTTGTATGCCGGCAGATCTATGTTGGCTCTCTCAAGCGTCAGTGTGGACAGGTAGTTGAGGCTCGTCACATCAACTTTCTGTGCATCCGTCTCGTAATTGGTCCATATGAAAAACGGCACCTTGTACAGATTCTCAAGCTCCTGCTCCGTAAGTCCGGAATTGCCCTTGCCATTTAAGAGCTTGATAAAATCATTGCATAATCCCGGCTGATGGTCTCCAAAAAACACAATCTCTACCGGATCATCCACACCCTTAAAGTATGTGATGAGATTTTCGAGCGCCTTGTCACTCTCATTCAAAAGTGACAGATACTGGTTCGCATCGGTGTATGACGCTCCAACCTTGTAAACCTCCTGGTTGAAGTTGTCATATCTCTCACCGTAGCCACCGTGGTTTTGCATCGTGACTCCCATGATGTAAAGCTTCTCGTCATCGCTCTTTTTCTCGTAGCGGTCAATGATCTTATCATAGAGCTCCTGGTCAGTGATATATTCCCTGAGTATCTTTGTCTGGTCAAAATCATCTATAAAGTAAGTCTCATCATAGCCCAGATGCGGATAAACCTTGTTCCTGCTCCAGCCTGTCGCATAGTACGGATGCATCGCAACCGTCGTATAGCCGATATTCTTCAGGTTTGAGACTATGGATGTCGGGTCATCATTTATATACTGCTGATAAACCACCGAGCCGTCCGGCAGAAATGCCATCGAGTTTCCTGTCTCAAATTCCCACTCAGAGTTTGGCGTCTTCGCACCGTACACGGACGAAAGAGCATAGCCTTTAAGCGTATTTTCACTCAGAGAATCCATAAACGGCGTGACCTGCGTGTTGGTCTCAAAATCTCCCACCACCGACAAATCCGCAAACGACTCATTCATGATAACAATGATTGTCGGATTTTTCGCATCAGACTGCGAATATGAGCTGTCAGTTTCCTTGAAATTGCCTGCTATCTTGTCAACTGCTGCCTTGCTGTAGCCATCAGGTGCCTTCACAAAGCTGTCCCTTATGCCGAGCACAAAGTTCAGCAGATAGCCGTTTCTGTACGTGCCCTTTTTCTCCCAGGTCTCGGTGTTCAGTGACATGGAATTCATGATGACATACAGCACGCATATTATTGTGAGAAGAATCGAAATAATCCTCATATGGATAGCTGACTCGAACTGCACTTCTATGCGCCTTACCAGCATGATATACAAAACAGCCGCCAGAATCACATACAAAAACTTGTAGTCTATGACGAATTTGTATTTTGTCACGACAGAAAGTCCTGTTCCCGCTGACTTCAAATCCGCATACGTAAACTCATTACCACGGAATTCATAGACAAAGTAATCTATAAATCCAAACGCGAGTATGGCAATTGATGCTATGGTACATGTCAGCCTCGTGTTGTTTGTGATAAAAAGTATCACCAGATATATGGCGAGCGCCAGAACCACATTCACCACGCATACCATATCGGTGGTTTTCACAAAGTCCTCATCAGTCAGCAGCACATACTGCACCGAAAAAACAGATAGTATCGCTCCGATGACAAGCAGTATCGCAGCCCAAAGCCACGACAGCTTCACCGGAAGCTCAAGCTTCACATTTACAAGTCCAAAATATACTGCCGCAAACAAAAGAATCACCCACCAGCTTGCCGATGTAAAGTAACCTACCAGCGCGGCCGCCACTGCTGCAATTCCAAAATGTATGTTGTTTTGTTTTGTTATCTCAAATTTGATGCTCATTTCTGCCTCTTCATATTGCCTGTTAATATTGCCTGTTAATATTGCCTGTTAATATTGCCTCTTAATGCTTTCTCTTAGTGCTTTCTCTTAATGTTGCGATTTGATTTTAAATTATATTTCCTAATTAGCAAAGAAGTCCTCAATTTGACTGTATATAATATGCATCAGATTTGTTCTTGCCTCAACGCTTGCCCACGCAATATGCGGTGTGATAATCAGCTTGTTTGAATCCTTTATCGCACGGAGCGGATTGTCCTCACTCATAGGCTCCTGCGCCAGCACATCAAGACCTGCCGCCGCCAGCTCTCCATCCGTAAGCGCCTGTGCCAGATCCGCTTCATTCACTATAGGACCTCTGCCAAGATTTAAAAATATCGCAGATTTTTTCATCTTTTCAAACGCAGCCTTGTCCATCAGACCAAGTGTATCATCTGTGAGCGGTGCATGCACCGACACGATATCAGACGTGGCAAGCAGAGTATCAAAATCCACCCTCTCATAGCCCGGCTGCGAATTTCTTCCTGATGTAGAATAATAAACCACATGGCAGCCAAAAGCCTTTGCGATATCAGCCACGCGTCTTCCGATATTTCCAAGCCCCACGATGCCCCAGGTCATACCGCTAATCTGGTGAAACACATTGGAAAAATGCGTAAACGATGTATCACCCACATATTTCTCGCTCTTCACATAATCATCATAATATCTCAGCTTCTCAAGCAGATAAAATAGCAGTGCAAATGTATGCTGCGCCACAGTCTCTGTAGAATACCCTGCGACATTTCTCCATTCAATGCCTCTTTTTGCCAGATATTCTTTATCCAGATTGTTTGTGCCTGTTGCAGTCACACATACGAGCTTTAAATTTTTTGCCTGTCCTATAGATTTTTCATTTACCTCAACCTTATTTAAAACAATCACATCAGCATCTCTTGCGCGCTCCGCTGCTTCCTCTGTTGTTGAAAAATCATATTTGACAACCTCTCCGAGCTTGTCATATTCGGAAAGGTCGATGTCGTCACCAATTGTTTTGGAATCTAAAAATACTATTTTCATGGTTTGTTTCCTCTGTGCTATATATATATTTATTTGTTTTAATTTCTATTTTTAGGGGACTCCGCACTTGCAGGCTGTGATGGTGCGCCGGCATATGGTATATTCCTCAGAAATATATGAAGTCAGCCACAAAAAATGCATCCGGATAGTCTGTTTTATCAGTCTACTTTTTATCGTCACCGAAGGTTAATGGAACTTTGTGGCAGTTCATATATTTCTTCGGAACACACCATATGCCAGCGGTAATGCAGGTTTGCGTGTGCGAAGTCGTCTCAATAATTATCTATATTTATCAATGTATTTCATACATATAAATATACATATAAATGTACACATAAATATACACATAAATATACACATAAATATACACATAAATATAGATATAAATATAAATATAAATATAAATATATTTATACCACATTTCCGGAAATAAAACCACTGTATCAGTATTTGATTAAACAAAGCTTAAGAAAGCCCGCCATATTAATGATAAATTTCATCAATATGGCGGGCTTTAACTATTCTGTATCTCTCTTATGTTGGCATTTTATTTCACAGAGAATTTGTAATCGGTCTCTGTGTGGTATGTATCGCCTGCCTTTGTAACAGGTGTACTGAAGTTGGTCTCATTTATTGAGTTTGGATAAAACTGTGTCTCGAGGCAGAATGCATCGCGGTTATTGTATTTGACTCCGCCCTTGCCTTCCTGTCCCACGATAAAGTTGGCAGTATAAAGCTGGATTCCGACACAGTCGGTGTACACATCCATCTGTATGCCACTCTCAGGAGAGTATGCTGTTGCGACCTTTTCTACTCCCGGAGCGGTCTTGTCTATTGCAAAATTGTGATCATATCCGCTTCCATAGTGAAGCTGTGTATCATTTGCCTCAATGTCTCTTCCGATTGGTTTAGCCTCTGTAAAATCAAATGGTGTACCCTCAACCGGTGCAATCTCACCTGTAGGAATAGCCTTGGAATCCTTTACAGGTGTGTAATGCTCAGCATTTATCTGCAATGTGTGAGTGTATACGCTTCCTGATGCATGACCGTTCAGATTGAAATAGCTGTGGTTTGTCATATTGAAGGTAGTTGTCTTATCTGCCTTTGCATTGTATATAATAGCGAGAGCATTTTCTTCTGTTACCTTAAATGTCACATCAACGACTGCATTTCCAGGGAAGCCCTGCTCCAGATCTTCATCCTCTATCTCAAAGGTAATCTCATCTGCCTTCTGCTCCTTAACAGTCCAAAAGCGCTTAGAAAAACCATTTGATCCACTGTGAAGACTGTTCTCATTGTCATTAGCCTCAAGCTTATATTCCACTCCATCAATATTAATCTTTGCATCGGATATCCTGTTTGCATATCTGCCGACAGTAGCACCAAAATAGCTGTACTCCTTCTCGTATGACTTCACATTGTCATATCCTAAAATGACATCTCTCTCATTGCCATCCCTGTCCTTTACAAAAATAGATACAACTGAAGCGCCATAGTCTGTCAAAAGTACTCTCAATCCACCGCCATTGCTGATTTCGTAAAGCGATGCCTCCACTCCTTTTGATGTTGTACCGAAAGCTTTTTTACTCATGCCCCATATCCTCCTTTGGTTACATTACGTTTGTTGCATTTTTTGTAACTTTATGTTTGTTACATTTTGTTTTAGTACATTATGCTTTTTACATTATGTTCTGTTACTCTTTGCCTGGTAGCATTTCGATTGCATAATCGCGTTTTTCTTATTCTACGCATTCCTTTGTATTTTACTTCTTTTGATCGCATAAGTAAACTTTTTCGTGCAAATATCCGATAAAATATTTATAACAAATATTTAAGTGCAATTATACGTTCAAAATAAAACCTAAAATCGTAGTTATAACGCAATTATTTTAAACTTTAAAATTTAAAAATATAAAGAGGATTAACATGAGTACACGAGTAAGTTCAGCAACAAATCTTTCAGCAACATATTTTATGAGAAATTTTTATTCAAACAACCGCGATGCCATGAAATCATCCAAACGCAAAGAATATAGTATTACAGAGCTCGCTTACGATGATTCAACCGCCCTGCACCGCGCAGCTAAAAAATTAAAGAACTACAAGTATTCGGACGACGAAAATACCGATAACATCCGCGGAACAGTCATGGCTCTTGTTGACACATACAATAATTCCATTGATTCCGCCTCAAACAGCAGTTCAAGCTCCATGAAGCGTTATGCCAAGCAGCTCAAAAAGCTGGCAAGCAAATACACCGACGAGCTTGAGGACATTGGCATCACAATAAACAAGGACGGTACTCTGAAAGCTAATGAGGAACTTGTCAAAAAGGCCGACGCAGACACTCTTAATTCTCTGTTCGGAAATGACAATGACTTCACAAGCAGTCTGTATCGTGTCTCACGCCAGATGAGCAGCTCGTCACATGATGATTACTACACATCACTGCGGACAGGAAGCAATATAAATCTAACGGTGTAAATCTAATGATGTTTTTTATAATGTAATTTTGGCATTTCAACTGTAGAATTTCGACTTTGCAAAAGAATAATAGATAATAAATATTTGGCTGTCTTTTTCTTAAAATATAATAAAAAAAAGACAGCCATCGTTCTGCTGTCTTTTAGGAGAAGGTATTTTACTATGGGGATAGTAAAAAATATATAATGTATTGGGGGGTTTTTACGGTTATTATAGTATCACCTTGGCCTCTGAAAGTGTTAACAAACATGCACAAATTTTTAATTATTTTTTATGCAGTTTTACTAATTAAAATACGTTGTCCGGAGTTCGAACCCTCCGATGTCTTGCATTAAAAAACGCCTCTCTAAGAGAGACGTTTTTCAATGAGACATCGGGGATTCGAACCCCGGACAACTTGATTAAAAGTCAAGTGCTCT
>OLWW01000447.1_pt1 | contig 23988 bp, 24 predicted proteins | sample 1673991 | NCBI WGS metagenome assembly OLWW01 (sample SAMEA103958136, study PRJEB25191) | human gut metagenome
GGTTGTAACAGAACGATGCAGCGGGATTTATAAGGTCAAAAACGATAACCTCATAGCCCTTTTGCTTCAACAAATTCCCGGTCTTACGCAAAATTTCGGCTTTTGGATCTGTAATGACCATAGAGCAAGCACATTCCAGTACATTCGGCACACCATAGGTGCGCGTCTTGCCTGCGCCGGAGCCGCCGACAATGAGGATGTTGGTGTTGTGCTTGTGTTTGTAGCCATCTATCCCAATGTGAAAGTGCTGGGTCAGTAACAAATTAGGGCCGTGCTTGTCCATGTAGAACTTGTTCAGCCAGAACACATCGCCCCACGCCGCCGAGCCATGCTCCGCACCGGGGCGGGTATTCTTCTGATCCGTCACGGCCACGATAACCGCTACCGCATAAACCACCGTGAACACCAGCAAAAAGCGTGGGCTGTCTTGACTCCACACCAACGCAAACGGCTCTGCCAGTGCGCTGTTTAACGCACTCAGCAGAGCCGTTATCTCCATGCCCGGCTGCCAGCGGCAAGCCACCGCCAGCGCCGCCCACCATACAACGGGCAGCGGCAGCAGCCAGACCCACCAAGGGTTCTTTCTTCCCGGCGTGGTGGGCTACCTTTCTTCGCTGCGATAGGGCGGGCGTTTTGTACGCTCGGCATCCCATGCCTGACGTTTTCTCCACAACTTCGGCAAAACTACGGAAAAGTCCTGCGGCATACGTTCCGCCTTGATTTGCGGCAGATTTGCAAACAAATCGCTTTGCAGCGTTTTCCATGCAACCTTATCCGGCATATTTTGAGTATAGAATTCGTTGTAGCTGTACGCCAGCCCACTGGTATCTATGTAGTGCTTGACTTCCGTTCGCAGCATTTGTCGTTCCCATTCGGTTTCCGGCGCACGACACGGCGCAAGCTGCTCCTGCATGATTGCCTGATGTAAATCGGCAGACGATTTCAGCAGGGTTGGATACTTTCGGTGCAGTTCAGCAGTGATACCCGCTTTCTCAAAATAGGTGTGTAGCTTCTGCCCTGCATAAGCATACCACGCCACATTCCCGCATCCCATCCACTCAGTATCTCGGAACGGAATGTTGAGCGCCGCAAGGTTATCGGGATCAATCAGCGCCTGCCGATAAGCATCGTACCCCTGCATAATCAGCCAGTTACGGAAATCGGTAAATCTGTCATCCGAACTGCCGTCATTGATGATGCAGGCTGCTGCGACCATTCTGGGAAAGTTGGCTTTATTACGATAGCTTTGCCATGCGCAATCAAAGCCGAGCAGTTCATCCTGCGGCAATTTGATGAGTTCCGTGTAAAGGAACTGTTTCACGGACGCTTCATCCTGCATATCCGCTTGGGCGCGGACTCGGTCAATGATCGACCAGAATTTTTCCCATGTCATAGCCGGATTCACCAGATAAACAGCGGCGTGTGGGCGTGCAGCAGTCGGGTCAGCGCGTCATCCACGGCATCGGTGTACCCGCCCTCAGCCAAGCGCTGGGTACGCAGTTGGTTGAGGGCTGCTTTTGCCAGCCGATACTCTGCCGCTGACATCGTCAGCTTACCTCCTGCGGGCAAATCGTTCACCCGCAGGATTAGCCGCCCCGTTTCTTCGGCGCTGCCGCCGCGGGCGCGTTGACCGTAGTAGACATCGCCCAGCGCCCGGAGCAGGATGCTTTTGTTGGCACGGTCAAGTTTAACTTTACGTTCTGTCATTGTTTTTCACCATCCTTTGCTCACAGCATATCATAGAACTGCCGCAATAGCTATCCGTCATTTGAAAACAAACGGAAAACAATCAGCCGCGCTCCTGCTGGCGAGATTGCTTCTTGGCAGACGGCACGGCAACAGCGTATTCTGCGGCGAGCAGTTCGCGGGTCTGTACAGCCAGCGTGCGGCCAAGCCGCCGCAGAAGCCCGCCGCCAACGGCGTTCACATCAGACAAAAAGCCTTTCTGCTGTACGGCATCCAGTTTGCCGTACAGCGCAACCACACGGTCAAAGTTGAACGCGGCAGTATCCAGGCCATATCGGTGCGCGACCATGTACGCGGCGCAGTAGCTGGGTGCAGCGTAGGCTTGGCGGTTATAGGTATAGTCCTTGTGAAAGTCAGCCTGCGCACATTCCCGGATAATGGCGCACAGCGTTGTTCCCGCGTCCATGCCGTTGCGGACATAAATCGTGCGGTTCTTGGGAACATACTGCGCTTGGATGCCGTCCGGCAGACTGTCCGAGATCTGAATCGCCACTGGGCTGCTCTCAATGGTCGCGGCGATCAGTTCATCCACTTGGTATTCGGCGGGCGGCGGTATCGGTCTGCCGCGCGTCTGTGTAATGTCGAACACCTTGCCGATATTATACCCGGAAGCCTTTCGGCCGTTATTCTCGTACACCTGCCCCACAATGGCCGTGTAGCCTTCCTCGCCGGTACGGATATGCCTTCCGGCATCCTTCCATTGCTGGAATGTGCGGGCGTCCGTGATGTCGGCGTTCTGGCCGGAGAGCAAAAGCTGGTTCGGCAGCGAGTTGCGGCATTGCGACATGAAGTTGAGAAATTCCTGCAAGGCCGGGGCATCTGCCAGTACCTCACCCATGCGGGCATCCACCTGCGCCCAAACCGCTTCACGCTCGGTTTTCTTCATGGCAGCGTAATCTTCCTTAGAATACTGCGGTTCTGACGGTGCGGCGTTGTTGAGATATTTATTCAAGTCCATTTACAGTGTTTTCTCCTTTCGCTTGATTTTTACGGGCATCTTCGGCATACGGTCTTTCGGCGGCTCGACCTTTCGGCGCAGATAGGCGGTGATGTCGCTGAGTTCCATGCGCACGCTGGGGCGCTCACCCTTGGCTCGAAGCTGATCGGCGCGCGGCGACGGCGAGTTTGCAAAAGATTTGCTGCTGTCGGAGAAAGGCTCGGACGGACTGGCGTTCTCCGAGCCCAGAGGAAAATCCACGGTGGGCGTGTCCTCGTGGTTGGGGGCTGCATTTTCCAAATTCTGCTGCACAGCATCGACCAGTTCTGCCGTGCCGGTGTCAACAGCATCCAACTGCAATTTCTCAATGATGCGGTTGGCCTTGGACGCATCGTCCTGCAGGATGGCGATTTCAATGTGGTCGGGGTCCATCTTGTCGCGGATAGGACAGAACAGCAGCCCATGCGCTTTGGCAGCACGGGCAAAATCATGCATACGGTCTTTGTCCACCGTGAAAAACTTCAGTGTTTTTTGCTCCTTCAAAAGGCGAATTAGATGTGTTTTGCCGTGGGTTTTCTGGCTGTCGTGCAATACGGCTTGGGCGAAAATAAAGAAGTTTTTCGCAGCGGTGCCGGAGATGCGCAGGGCAAACTCTGCACCCTCCAGCGAGTAGCGGACGACCTGGTCTGCGGGTTCAGAGCCGTAATTCATCTGGCATCACCGGCCTTTTCTTTGGGCGAGGGCAAGCGGCTGAACGAGTCCACGCCAGGGATGAGGGCAAGACTGCGCCCGCAGTCCCAACTCATGTGGATTTGTCCGGCATCATCGATGAAATCAACGGTTCCCATAGAGCCGGGAGGCACGGCCATCTCATCTTCCATACAGCTGAGTTGCAGCCGCGTGCCGGGCGGGTACTTGCGGCGCAGGTGTTCGATGTAGTCTTTGTTGGGGTATTTCATAGGCATCCTTCCTTTCAAGATTATAGTGTCAAATCAATGTTGGGGCGGCGGTCACGCTCGTGTTCCTGTTCGCGCTGTTGTTGTTCAGCACGGTCACGGCGAGCTTCGGTGAGGTGTTGCTGCACCTCTAGGGAGTGTTCTGCGATTTTGCGGCAGAGCCGTTCTTCTTGGCGAAGCTGCTTTAAGGCGGCGGTGATTTGCTGGATGCGCTGGCTGTCCGGGTTTACTTTATACAGCGATTTTCTTTGTGCCGTGAGTTGGACAATATCACCCAGCTTGGCTAGTCGGTAAGTTTCCAGCTGTGCCAGCGTGTCAATGTTGTTCTTAGATAGAAACTCCATCTGCCGAATTCGCTGATCCAACTTGTAAGCATCCTGCCGCACGGCATAGCTGGGGCGGCGAGGTTTGCGAGGAAGTGCGCCCAACTCGTACAGATAGCGGTAGTACAGCGCCCGCAGCCCAGTTAGTTTGCGGCGGGGCTTGCTGTTGTCGCGCAGACGAGCACGTTGGATTGTTGGTGGATTTTCAACATAAGGGCAGTAGCTTCGTGGATACAGGATGCGCGTCTGGATGGCTTCTGGCGTGTACCGCTTGCCCAGCGTTTTGAAGCGAACAAAGCGTTCTTTTCCGGGCGGACGCAAAACGGGATACTTGCGCCCCCTGCGGACCTCATAGCCTTTGCGTTCCAGCACGGAAAGAAACTGCCGCCATGTAAGGCTCTGCTGGATAGCTTCGTCTACATCCTGCCGAATAGCCGTACGCCATGTAGGCTGACCGTTTTTCTCCGCCAGCCATTCGGCGTAGGGCTTTGCCACATGATGGGAGGTTTCGGTGTCAATGACCGACAGCTTATATTTCCGGCAAAGTTCATCTGACGCCGCGCGGATTTCCGTCACATAGCTTTTGCCGTTGCTGTGATATTTTTTGCCGTCTATCCGGCTGACCGAATTCCAGACAATATGCGAATGGATATGCCCGGTGTTCAGGTGCGTACCGATGACATATTCATACTGCCCACCCAGCACGCGGTCTGCCAGTTCCTTTGCGATTTGGTGCGCAAGTTCCGGCGTCACTTCGCCGACGGCGAAGCTCTGCACAAGGTGATACCCCTGCACACCGCCCAGCTTATGCCAGCGCTCCTTGGTTTGGCGCATATCGGCAAAGGCGGTTTCCAGCGTGCAGGCATACGAGCTTTCAAAACAGGATTGCTCTGTTTTGTCGCGATTGGCGGCATAATCAAGTGCATCCTGCAAAGATACCGCCGTGGTCTTTTCTTTGTTCATCACATACTTCACCGCCCGATCCAGACGGCGGACAGGGATCACGGATGTGTAAGCCATATTTCATAGAGCCTCCTAGTAGTTCTCTTTTATCTCGCGCCAGACTTCCTTTGCAATGCGCGTCATTTCGTCCACGCTTTGCTGCCCCGCCACGCCCGTGCTGTTGGCGCGATGCGCAAGCTGGTTGGCGTTGTTGCACAAACCGGAAATTTGCCGTACAAGTTCCGCATGGTGTGTGCAGGGGCGCGGATGGATTTCTTTGCCCAAGATTAGAGAGCGCAGGTATTCCTCGCGGGATAATCCACTTGTTTTGACCTGTTCACAAAGATGGCGGTACTCGCGCTCGTTCAGCCGCAACGGAATCACATGACCGCGTCTGCGCATTGAGGGGGTTTGGGGATCACCCCAAAAGTGCGTTTGGATATCCAAACGCTATGCTTGCAAAACACGACACCCCGCAAAACGGTTCATGACACAAGGTCGTCACCCTCCGAAACGGCTTTCTTCAAACCGTCCAAGGTTGTGACAATACGGTTGTATTTCTGCGCCAAACCGATCTGCGCGTTGGTGGTCGCATCCTGATTGCGGCTGCAGACCACCAGCATCGGGCAGCGCAGCAGCTTATCCCGCACAATGGCGGTGTATTCGCTGCGTTCCACGGCATCTTCCAGCACCAAATACTGGCTGTCCTGCAATTTAGGGCATACAGGCAGGTAGCCCAGCAGGTACACTTCACGGCAATAATTGCGGAGATGTTTAGAGGTTGCGCCCTCACTGGCGCAGATAAAAGCCCAAGGTCGTTTCATTTTCGTGTTTCCTTTCTGAATTTCGGGAGTGAATCAGATTTGATTCACTTTTCGGTGTCTCTTGCAAAATAGTGAATCAGTTCTGATTCACTTCGGATTCAAGGGCAGTTTTCAGCCGTTCGGTGCTGCGGCGGAAGTAGGCGTCCGACATTTCAATGCCGACAGCCTCATAGCCTTCCTGCACAGCGGCCAGCACGGTGGTGCCTGCCCCGGCAAAGGGGTCAAGGATGCGCCCGCCCGGCTCGCAGATCTGCACCACATCCCGCATAAGCTGCAAGGGCTTTTCGGTGACATGGATGCGGTTCTGCGGGTTCGGGTATCGGAACACGCCCGGCAGACACCCAACATTTCTCTCAAGCGGCATTTTGCCGTTGGACCCCCACACAATGTACTCGGACTGCTGGCGAAAGCGTCCTTTCTGCGGGCGGCTGGCGACTTTATCCCACACGGCTACACCACGCCAGGTCCAGCCCGCCCACTGCAGGGCCAGCGTCATGGCGGGTAACTGCCGCCAATCGATGAACAGGCAGACAGGCGCGCCGGGCTTGGCAATGCGGCGGGCATCCTGCAGCCATGCCGCCGTCCAGAACATCCAACTCAGCTGATCCATCTGGTCGGAATCGAAGTCGGGCAGCGCTTTGTCCTTGCTCATGCTGCTGTACTTTTCGCTGGTGCTGCGGTTCTTGGTGGTCTGGCTGCTGCCGCCGCTGGCATAGGGCGGGTCGGTGATGATGGCATCGAAGCTGTTCGGTTCAAACTGGCGGAGGATCTGCAAAGAATCCCCGTGCAAAATCGACCAGCGGTCACCGCCGCAGTGTTCGGGCACCCGAAAATCAGGGTTGAGAATGTTGAGCGTTTCGGGAGTGTTCGTCAAAGGCATCCTTCTTTCTTATCGTTCAAAATCATGGGTACGGGGTTCTTTCTGGGGCGGTGTCCGGCTTGCCGTCTGCACAGAAACACGGTCATCTTCGAGTACAAAGCAGTCCTGCGTCCTGTTGTCCAGCTTGGTGCCAGGCAGGACAACGGCATTGCCGCGGCAAACAACATTGCCGGAGATTTCGCCATATACACGGGCGCTGCCGTCAATAGTCGGTGCGCACAAGGTTTGCTCATCCTGCCGAATCACGGCATAACCGCAGGCACAGCTTTTCCCCATGAGCAGTCCGCCGCAGACGATGGCATCATCCTGCACAGTCGCATCCCCCATTACGGTGGCGTTCTTGCCGACATAGGCGCAGCCCTTTGCAACGGCATGATCTGTAAGGACTGCATCGCCGCAGACAACTGCATTTTCACAGGCGATGGCATCCGCTGAAATCCACGCGCGACCCTCTTGGTCGAGGTTATCGTAGCTTTCCACATAGCCGCCGAGCATCCCCGCAAGGACATCCTCGGTCAGATCCGTCACAGCCCGGATGCGGTGCAGGTTGGGGTTGTCGGGATGGGCAATGTCGGTGATCTCGTATTTTTTCATCTGGCATCACCTCGGTCACGCTTGGGCGTAGGCTTGGGCGACAGTTCGGTTTCCACATACTCGGAAACTATGCTGAGCGCTTCGGAGTAGCTTTGACTTGCCGTGACCCTGTCGCACATTTCCTTGGCCTTATCGCTCTGCCCGGCATTTTTCAGCAGGCGCGAGGCTCGCCCCATAATGGCGAAAATGTTGCCGTCCTGCCCAATCAGCTGCATCTTAGGCTTCTTCGGGCGGTTCAGCAGTTTTTTGAACTCGGTCATATCCGGCACATCGCGTTTCAGTTCAAAATCGTGATCCTGCCAGAAATGGACGTATAACTTGCCGTCCCCAACATCGATTTCGCGCTGTTCAAAGCCCTCGCCCCAGCCGTCGCTGTACTGACCGGTAATGTAGTTGCACAGGACGGTCTGCTCATCATCGAGCAGAGGTTCTTTCAGTTCCACGGTCAGACAGCCGCAGAGCTCGTTGCCATGCAGCTCGACGGACGGGATGGCCGTGACTACCTTGCCGCGAACCGAATCGTCCTCGCGATAATACTGCATGAGGTCGCCGCCAAAGTCGCGGGTATCGTTTTCGACGGCATCGCGGATGGCTGTCTCGTATTCCAGCAGTTCATGCCCGTCCTGCGGATAGCCCTCGTACTCGTCGTAGAACTCGTCCTCATAGTCCGGTTCATTTGGGAAAAAGTCCGCAGTCAGCGGAGAATAAAATTTCATCTGCAAATCATGTCACCTCTTTCCGCCGCACAGGTCGTGGTCGATCTGCGCGGCATAGTAGTTTTCTATCGTCAGCGGCGCATTGTAGAGCGCCGTCAGTAAATATTGCTTGATGTTTCGGATGCGGGGCGGGTTGTCCTTGAGGCAATCCAGAACATACTGGATATGTTCTGCGCCCAATTTTAGGAATCGAGATTTTACTACTTCTGCAGGCATTTCCTCACCCGAAATGCGGATAGCCGCCCGTTTGGAACAAACCACATCCAGCATCAACTCCACCAGTTCATCCAATCGCATCGTATCCATCGGGTTATTCTGCGCCAAAATCGGATACTCGATATTTTTCAGCAGCAGGGCGCGGTACTCTGTCCGCTGGCCCGCCGCGCGGATAGGATTCGATACGTTATTTGTTCCTTCTTTATTTATTTCTTTAGTATTTAATTGTGCAGGATTTTCCTGTACAGGTTTTTCCCGTTTAGGCTCTGCCTGTTTTGGTTGGGCACACTTAGGCGCAGCTTCTTCGGGACCCTGTTCCGGGGGCTGCGGCTGCTCTAAAACCGTGTACTCCATACCGCGCATCTGACCGTTCTTGTCGCGGATGCGGCGGCGGATAATATACCCCGCCGCTTCTAACTCGCGCACGGTGGCACACACGCTGTCCACGCCCTCTTTGCAGATGGACGCCAGCCCTCGCGTGGTATAATCCCAATCTTCGGGCAGAGATAGCATCAAAGATAAAAGCCCCTTCGCCTTGAGCGAAAGAGCCTTGTTGCGCAGATGATGGTTGGACATAATGGTATAATTTTGCGTCTTTTGTACACGGAACACAGCCATAACGATTTACCTCCTGTTTATGCCCTATAAGTGGGCGAACGATTTCTAACTTTCATGTTGATCTCGCTCTATCGACAAGCTGCCGCGCGGTGGGCGGCAGTTCTTGCCATCAGGTTGCTTTTTGCCATATCAGCGTAATCTCCATTCTCGATGTCGGGCGGCAGGTCATGCACGGCGTAGCGGTCAGCGTAGATTTTCCGGATGCCGACACTCGCCACGCGCCCTTTGGCATCGTTGTCCAGCCGCAGTTCTATCGTGGTGATCTCCGGGTGCTGCCGCAGAAATTCCTGTAACGCCAGAGGCTCTTTGCCGGAGGACGAGACCCCGCCCAGCGACAGACGGTATTTGTCCGCCGCATCGCCGCAGAGCGTCATCTCGGCCATGGCATCTATAGCGGCTTCAAACACCGCCACGGTGGTGCCGGGCTGCATCGGCGGGATACAGAAACCGTACTGTTTCTGACTGCCGGGAGCCTCCCTTTTGAACGGTTTCCCATAGTCATAAATACCGCGCAGAGCCGCATATTTCGGCACGCCCTGCGGGTCTTTGCCCAAGAAAACACAGTTGTGATATTCTGCACTTTCGTACAGAATTTTTCTCGCAATACAGTACCGGATGGTGGGCAGCGAGATGCCGCGCCCCAGCAAATACCGCGTTACACGGTCATTATTCAGCGCGGGGTTCGGCAGACGGAACGATGGACGCTCGCGCTCCACTGCTTCATGCTGCACGGGGATGTACGTCGGGCTTTCTTCACATAACAGTTGCACCGCCTCTACGAACGGTACACCTTCCACATAAATCAAATATTTCAGCGCCGACTTGCCGCCAATGTCGCGGCTTTTCCAGTGCCACACACTGGATTCGCCGTTTATCTTGAAGCTGTCATGTTCTGCAAGCTGGTACTCGCCCCGCGCACTGCTTTTCACCAGCGAATTGGGGCGGTACCTCCGCAGGAATTCGATTGCCGTCATCCGGTTGGCGGCATCAATCTGTTCTTTGCTGACGCGCGGCAATTACACAATGTAAGCGGCGAGGTCGCTCATATGTTCAACATTTTCCCACGGAAAATCCTCGCGTCCGAAGTGACCGCCCGCCGCCGTGCGGTTGTAAATGGGGTTCAGCAGGTTCAACTGCTTGATGATGCCCGCAGGGGTCAGGTCATACGCCTTGCGCACAGCGGCCGACAGGCAGTCATCCTCGCAGGGGCCACCTGTGCCAAACGTATTCACATCCACCATGACAGGCTCTTTTTCCCCGATGGTATACGCCAGCGTGACCTGACAGCGGTCTGCAAGATGGGCGGCGACCATGTTTTTGGCAATGTACCGCGCCATATATGCGCCGCTGCGGTCTACCTTGGTGGCATCCTTGCCGCTGAACGCACCGCCGCCGTGGGGCGCAAATGTGCCGTAGCTGTCCACCATGAGCTTGCGCCCGGTCAAGCCGGTATCGGCATCCGGGCCGCCCTGCACAAACTTACCGCTGGGGTTCAGGATGATTTCCGCGTCGTCGGCAGGCATACCGTCAAAGGCCAGCGGAAACACATATTCATCCAGCAAATCTGCCAGCTTGTCCATATCGGTATCCTCTTTGTGCTGCACAGAGACGACCACCGTGGTGATGCGCACGGGCGTGTCGCCGTTGTATTCCATCGTGACCTGCACCTTGCCATCCGGGCCGATGTCGGGGATAACGCCGGTCATGCGGGAGATTTCCAACAGCGTTACAAGGCGCTGGGCGGCAACCACCGGCAGCGGCAGATATTCGGGCGTTTCGTTGCAGGCGTAGCCGACCATAACGCCCTGATCGCCTGCACCGAGGGTGTCCTCGTCCTCTCCCTCAGCCAATTCCGGCTCGACAGCGCCCGCAATGTCGGGGCTTTGGTCGTGGATGTAGCAGTCGATTTGGTACGCCTTCGGGTCATAGCCGACATCGCGCAGGGTGTCGCGGACGATGTTGAACACATCCGGCTTAGCGCTGGTCGTGATTTCACCCGCCACAATAATGTGACCGTGGGTTGCCATTACCTCACAGGCCACGCGGCTGGCGGGATCATGCTGCAGACAGGCGTCCAGCACGCTGTCGGCAATAAGGTCGCACAGCTTGTCGGGATGCCCGCGCATGACGGATTCTGCGGTGTAAAAACGGGGATGCTCGTTTTCTTTCATGGTTTCGGTGTTTTCAAAAATGTCGTTCATTAGTTTTTCTCCTTGCTTGTTGGATGATTTCGGACAAAGAAAAAAGCCCGCAGGCGGGCTGCGGGCGAAGAGTATCGTATTCATATCAGCGCTCCGGGGATTCTTTTGTGTTCGACGGCGGGGTCATAACACGGGAGTATTCTTCAGGCGTGGTGTGTTCCACGCACAGGGTCTTGCCCAGCAGGAAAAACAGCTGCGGGTCGTGGTACAGTTCCTCGTAGCGCTTCATCTGCTGCGGGGTAAGGTCAGTAAAATCGTTGCTGGTCAGCCCGCAGACGAAAAATGTGCCGTGGATAATGTCATAGTCGCCCAGCATACGGTTCAGCGGCAGGTTTTCTGTAATGCGTAGTTATATGTTATGTGTAGCATAATTGACATCTCCTTTCGTACCTCCTGATTTCATTTGTATTTTAGCCGGTAGCTTTTTGTGATACTCTACATAATGTAGAGACACAATGCTCTGCAAATAACATCAGGAGGTTTTATAATGTCTGAAGCAACAATACCAATCAAGGAATTGATGGAAAAGACCGAGCAATGGCTACTCGGTCAGGGTTACAAGAAAAGTACTCTTGGGTTTTATAGAGCTACATGGAACAGATTTCTTTCGTATTCAGCCTCTCCCGCTTATAGCCGTGAAACTGCAGAGCAGTTTTTGCTTCAATACTTCGGAGTCGATGTCCACGCTATAGATCAGACTCTTGACGGTCGAATGCGCCATGCACGGCGTCACATGAATGCATTGGACGAGATTTTTCGCACGGGAACAGTGTGCCGCCGTAAAGTTTATGGCGTTGCTTCTATTGATGACGATTGTTTCGATAAGTTTTTTTCCGACTACTTGAGTTATTGCAAAATGCAGAATTTTTCGAGATCGTGGATGGACAACACAATAGCAGCATTGAGGCTTTTCTTGCTTGCTGTTCATTCATCAAACACACAGAACATCAAAAGCATAAATGCGGAGACTATCAACTGTTTTTCCACGGCTATGAGCAATGCTTCAGAAATATGCATGAATGTTCGTAGAGCAAGATGCCGACAAGTTGGTGCTTACCTGCACTGGCTTTATGACCACAAATATACGGATTTGGATTATTCCCTTCAACTCCCAAACTTCAAACGCACTGCACCCCAGATTCCACAGGTATGGAGTCCTGAAGAAATCGACAAGATTCTTGCAGTCATCGATACTGCCAATCCAGTTGGAAGGCGGAATTACGCGATTTTTCTGCTTCTTGCAAGAACAGGGTTAAGGATAAGCGACGTTTTGGGACTCAAATTTTCAAATATTAACTGGAAGGAAAACTGCATTTCACTTTCTCAGCAGAAGACAGGGAACGCCTTGAGTCTGCCACTCAGCAAAGAGCTAGGTATGGCGATTATTTCCTATTTGCAAGATGGCCGCCCACAGTCCTCCTCGGCTTTTATCTTTCTGAGCCATAACGCACCGTTTCAGCCATTGGGTGAGCATAACAATTTCAATCCGGAATTTCATAAGTATTTACGCAGAGCAGGGATTGCTATCCCAACAAAGAGGCACACAGGCGTACACACTATCCGCCATTCGTTTGCCACAAATATGCTGAGAAAAGGCACTCCGGTGCAGGATGTGTCCCAAATCCTCGGTCACAGTAACATCAGTGTAACAGAAACCTACTTGCGGGTCGATATTGAACATATGCGGTTATGTTCGCTGAGTTTGGAGGGATTACTATGAAACAATTTACTTTCACAAGCCAGCTTGCGCCAATAATATGGAAATATCTGGAATCTCGACAAAATGAGGGATATACCTCCGTGCATTGCGGCTATTATATGCAGGAACTGGACTGCCTTTCAAAGGAACTCTCGGATGCCCCCGTGGTGACAAAAGAGCTTATTGACGCATGGGATTTATTAAAGCCATATCTTTCAAACCGTTCGAAAATAGTCAGACATAATGCGATACGCGCTTTTGCAAAATTTGCATACACGCAGGACGGAATCTCCTATGTCCCGGATACCAGCAAACTAAAGAACAGTTCGACTTTTACCCCGCATATATTTACTGTTGAAGAAATACGGCGATTATTATATGCAGCAGATAATCTGCCGGTCAGGAATAATGCGCCAACAAGGCATCTGGTCATACCTGCTGTTATCCGGCTTTTATATTGCTGTGGTTTTCGTATAGGTGAGGTGCTCCGGCTAAGAGTGAAGGATGTCGATTTGGATACAGGCATTATTACTGTACACAACGGGAAAGGAGGTAAGGATAGACTTGTCCCTGTCCACAATAGCGTAATAGAGTATCTCCGAAGCTACTCTGCTCAGTTACCAGATGAAAGAGAATGGTTCTTTCCATCTGCTTGTGGCCATTATTCTATTAAAACAATCTATGATAATTTTCGCGAGCTGCTATTCGCATGCAATATTCCTCACACCGGCAATGGCCCTCGTGTGCATGATTTTCGGCATACATTCGCAGTTCATACACTGGAAAAACAACTTTCTGATGGGTATGATCCCATGGTAATCGTTCCTCGCCTTGCCGCGTATTTGGGACATAAGAGTTACCGTGAAACCTGTTGGTATATTCACCTGACGGTTGCTTCGTTCCCGGAACTTTCCCAAAAACTTGACAGAGCATTTGTCGGCATTATTCCGGTTGGAGGTGAGACGGATGAGGAAAACTGACTTTACCAAAGCACTGACCGAGTATTTCTCAATCTATCTGCCTACTACATGCGGGGTGAGTCCCAATACCACCAATTCATACAGAGATACTTTCAAGCAACTCCTTCTATTTTTTCAAGAAAAGAAAGGCATCTCCGCAAATTATATAGAATTGCGCTATCTGAATATGGAACTTGTTTCTGAATTTCTGGATTGGTTAGAAACATCCCGCCATATTGCGGTTACAACAAGAAACCAGCGACTTGCCGCCATAAAGGCCTTTGCTCATTTTGTACAGTACAAGTTTCCGGAAAACATAGAAAACTGCGTTGACATTATTAATCTGCGACCCAAAAAGTACGAAAAGGCATTGATACCGTTTTTGACGGAGGATGATCTGTCACTTCTTCTGTCCCAACCAGATGCATCTACCCGACAAGGGCTCCGAGATTTGACACTTCTTGCACTACTGTATGACTCTGGCGCACGGGTACAGGAATTGGTGGATCTTAGGCTGAAAGATGTCCGTCTAACACACCCCCCAATGGTTATTCTAACTGGAAAAGGACGAAAAGTTCGTCAGGTTCCCCTGATGAAGGATACCTGCAAACTGTTGGACAGATATATCCGCAGCTTTCATTCCGATTCTCAGTCTCAGATGATTCCGCTATTTTATAATGCAAAAAAGCAGGCTTTATCTCGCTATGGAGTCACCTATATTCTGAAGAAGTATGCGGCAAAGGCATCTCCGGTACTTGAACCACAGAATATATCTCCTCATGTATTACGCCACACCAAAGCCATGCACTTGCTGCGAGCTGGTGTTAACATGATATATATTCGAGATTTTCTTGGGCATGCAGACATCTCTACAACAGAGGTTTACGCTCGCATCGATGCAGAGATGAAGCGAAAAGTATTTGAGGAGAAAGTGCCGAATTACACACCCAATACCACAATGCCTTGGGAGGAGGATGAAGATTTATTGCAATGGTTAACACAATTTGGAAAGAAAACTTTCTGATTATGTGTAGTAAATTATGCTTAAACGCCCGGGATTCTGGGCATTTTGCTCAATTACTACTCATTTGTAGGAACTACTCATTACAGACGATACAGGCGCTATCCCGCCAAGGGTACACGGCCTCGATGGTGCCGCCGACAACTGCCTGCTCGGCTTCAAGGGTGTGTTCAATGTCGGCTTCGCGGGGGTATTTTCCGGGTTCAACGATCAGAACTTTCATCGGCATCCTCCTCATCAGAAGTTTCTTTCAGCGCATTTTTCTGCTTAACGGTCAGCAGCACGATACCTGTTGCGGACACAAGGGAAACGACCACGATAGCCAGCAGCGGGAAACCATCTCCTGTCTGCGGGAGGGTCTGCACCTTGCGCGGCGTAATAACCGGCGTGGGAACAGGAGTGGGCGCCGGGGTTGCAGCGGGCGTCGGCTGCGGTGTGGGAGCCGGGGTCGGTGTAGGCGTGTCCTCGCGGGGTGTGGCCTCGTCAATCATCTGAATCAGGCGTTTGTCGGCGCGCACCCATTCGACATCGGCATTTTTGCGGACGAACAGGCAAACATTTTCGTCTGCCTGCTGTACCTTGAACTGCACTGATTCGGCAATTTCAAAGCCGACCGGGGCAGAGTCCTCGGTCAGGGTGTAGATGTACTCCTTGCTGTCGTCCGACAGTTTGATAAATTCATCCGAGATGGGAACACGATGCGTTTTGTAGTCCGTCACCCAAGTGTCAATAACTTCGCCGCCAGCATCACGGATCGTCAGCGTAGCACCCGGCAGCAGATTGCCCGCAATGTCCGTTTTGTCGATATCCAACACAGGCGCATCCTGCATGATGATTGTGGCATCGTCGAGTTTTACCCAATCATCGTCGGATTTCGCATAGACCATATTGCTTTGTTCGTTGCCTTCCTGCACCAGCTTGAACACGATGCTTTCGGCTTCGGCATAGCAGTCCGGAGCGCGCTTCTCCGTCAGGGTGTATTCCTTTTCCAGTTCCAACCCACGCACGGTGTGCGGCACTTTGCCGGAGGTCCAGCCCGCCACCAGATTGCCGTCAGTATCACGGATTTCCAGCTTTGCACCGGGCAGTTCCTTGCCGTTAGTGATGTCCTGCTTGGAAATGTCCACAATGGTGCGCAGGTTGGTGTTTGTACCGTCCACGGCCTGCCACGCGATTTGTTGACCCTCATAGGTGAACTCTACATCCACCGGGGTACTGTCCAGCAGGTAACCCGCAGGGGCGGTGATTTCCACAATGCGGTATCTGCCGCTGTTGCCAGAATCCGGATAAGTTTTTGCGCGGATGGGAATGTCCACATCAAACCAAGTAAAGCCGCTTTCGTTGGTGGGGCTGCTTTCTGCCAGCTTTGCACCGGCGTCCAGCAGCTTTGTACCGTCTGCGGAATAAATGTCATCCACGGTGTAGAGTTCATACACCGCACCGGGCAGATAGGTCAGCGCCTCACGGTCCTGCTTGTAAATGCCGACACCGATTTTGCTGACTTTATCGCCGGGCTTTTCGGGCGTGGGCAGCACCCGCGCATTTTCAAACACAAGTGTCTGCCCATTCTTGTGGGCATCCGAGGTGTCCTTGACAGTCACAATGCTGTACGAACATTCCTTGTCGCCGTCCTGCTCGTGGCTGACAATAGTTTTTGCCAGCACAATGTCATTTTTCTGGTTGTCCCAGCCGAATTCCACAGTGTAGCTCTGCTGGGTCAGCACAAAACCATACGGCGCTTGAACCTCGGTAATGGTGTACTTGCCCAGCGGCAGGGTCACGGTGACTTTGCCTTTGGTGCCATCATGGGTAATTTTCAAGAAATCATAGGTTGCCTGCGTGCGGGTGGGGCTGAACCGGACTTCGTCCACCTGCCCCTCCGCGCCAGTAGTAACGGTGGCGACAAGGTCACCGTCCTTATACCAGTAGGTGCCTTGGCGGTCTGGTGTGGCAATGTCGGCTGCAGCGTGAATTTCGTACACCGCGCCTGCAAGGTTGTCCTGCGTGTAGATGAACTGTCCATCTTGGTAGTCGGTCAGCACATTGCCCAGCTTACGAATGGTAAGCTGACCGAGGGTTTCGTGATTGCAATATTTCTCGGTAACGATGTACTCATCCATGTCGTTGGTGGCATTGCCCACGACCTGCCAGACGCGGTCGGACTTGATTTCAAACTCCACCGAGTAGGCAGGATCGTTATAGTATCCTTCCGGACCTTGCAGTTCCTCAATCAAATATCTGCCAAGCGGAAGTTTTTCGGGTGTTTTCATAAGACCGTCTGCATCGGTGTAGAACACATCCGTTTTCTTGGTGGCGCTGCCGCTGGCTGGGTCGATCATGGAAATGCGGGTCTTATTACCCTTGTCATCTAATTTGTACAAGGCAAAGGCCGTATTGGCGATTTTGACCGCCTTGCCGGTTTCTGTATCGGTCTTGATAAGCTGCAAATAGCCTTCCAGTTCCTCGTCCAGCACGTTGTAGGTCATATAGTAGTTATTGGTGGCTGTAGTGACACAGCCCGCCGGAACCGTGAATCGGCTTTGCGGGCTGTTGGCGTCCACTGTCACGATGAACGGATCACACTGGAACACATCCTTGGGGATGGTCGTTTCGACAACAAGATACTGCCCATAGGGCAAGCCTTCAACGCGGAAAACGCCCTCATCGTTGGTGAACATTTCTCCCAGCCTATATTCGGCGGGCTGATCCGTGGGCATCCAGCCGTTGCCCCTGCCGTTGGCGTAGTCGCCGTCTGCGGTCAAGGTCGCGTTATAGGCGTTGACTGTTTCGGTACTGCTCTCGTACATATTGGCGATGGCTTGCCCTTCGGCGGTGAAATCGTATTTTAGTGTTGCGTTATCGTAGTTGTCCTTGCGGTAGGCGTCCAAAATGCTTTGTGCATTGTAGCTGCCATCCGGGTTCTGCTTGAACTGCGCCGCCTTGCTCAGTTTAGAGATGCGGTAAACGGTGAAGCCTGCACCCTCCAGCTTCAGTGCCGGGGAGGGCTGGCCTGTGGTCGAAACCAACTTCTGCAAACTAAAGCCGGATTTGAGGACTTCGTCTTGGCTTTCCTGCTCGGCGTGGATGTGGTAGGCGGATTCATCGGCATAGGACAGGGTTTTGTAGTGGTTGACCTCATCGCAGAGGTAGCCCTTGGCATAGGACAGATAGTAGCCATCCCACGCCTTGCTGCCGTTCAGCTTGCGGCTCTCGGCCACAGCAGAATACTGGTTTTTGTAGATGTAATCCTTATATTCGCCGCTATCCACAGCGAGATTTGCATACTTGCCGGTGCGTTCCAGCTTCTTGTTCAGCTGCGGATACTTTCCGGTAATGTACAGTTTGCCGTTGCCGTCAATCGGCAGCACCAGCCCTGTGGCGCGTTCCACGAGGTAATATCTGCCCATATACAGGTTGGCAAAAGCCAGCTTTCCGTCTGTGATTTTGGCAGACGCTACCAGTCTGTCTTTCTGCAAGATGGGCAGGTAATCGGTATTCCAACCGCCATTGGTGAGAATCGTGGTGTGCCAGATAGGTTGTCCGTTGGCATCGGTGATTTTAGAGTAATCTACGACACCCGAAACACCGTCCGGGTGTTCAATGGTGTCAGCGGCGTACAGATCGTACACAGCACCTTCCAGCGTGGTATCTCCGTTGCTGCCCGCAGCCAGATACCGCGCGGCATCCAGATCCACTTTTGTCAGCATGATATTGCCGAGAACGCGGTCGTTCTGCATCTTGTCGGCATTGGCGTGCATGGTGTAGGAATCTTCGTTGTTGGCAATGCCGGTGGGGTCTGTGACGTAGGTCTTGTCTGCATTGCGGATGCCAAAGGTGATAGTTACGATGCCCTCGCCGGTGTCGATGAGGGGACCGCCGCTGTTGGCCGTGGTAATGTCAGCGTTATAATCCGCGTTTCCCAGCCAAATGGTCTGGGCGTCCAATGCTTTGGTGATTTCAAAGGCATACGCCCGCTTGCCGAGAACAGAGCCTGCCGCGCCGGGAGTGTTCACATCCGTCCAATCACCGTAGTACCCGCTGGGTGCGCGGCTCTCCACGATGACGAACTTGCCCTCGTTGCGCTGGGTGTAATAGATATTGTCAGAGCCATTGGCATAATTGCTGTGGTTTATGACTTTATAAGTGCCGCCACTCTGGCGCTCGACTTTGTACCGGTTGTATCCGCCAAACGGGATATAGCACTGCCGAACGGTGTCCCACTCAAAAATCTTAAACTCGGCGTCGCCCTTGATGCGCTGCTTGGTTTCGCTGTCGATTTTGTCGATGCTGACTTTTACCGACCATTCATCGTTCTGCATTTTATAGTCATTGGAACTGTTGGCAGGAACCGTAATGGTCTGGTGGCTGCCCAGCGCACCGGGTGTAGAATCGAAGCCATGCGGGATAGTGATCTCATCGTAGCTGAATGTAATATTGGCAAGCTGCGCCCGCGCCGAGGCAATAGCGGCATCTACCATGCCCTGTGCTTCGTTCTGCAGCTGCCCGATGGCTGCATTCTTGGCGGCTTCGGCAGCGGCATCCGCTTCGGCTTGGCTGGCGAACGGTCCTTCCTGCCCGCTGAGCGTACTGGTGCTGGTCTTGGACACCTCGTAGTGAACCGTCCATGTGGCAGAACCATCGCCGCCGTTGAGGTGAAAACTGTCATCCTGTGTGTGACCGCTTGTGGTAATGGTTTGTGCCCCGGCAGGGGTCATCTGCCAGCTGCCGCCGTCCACGCTGCCGCCGGTCCGGCTGGGCGTAACGGTAATGACCGCCCCGTCCACCCTTTCCAGCGTGTTCAGCTGAACCTTGTCGGTGTTGACAGTGAATGTCAGATCAAAGCTGCCGCTGGCACTTTGCGCAGGAGCTGTCCACGCAGCGGAATAATACTTCGGTTCCGGAACACTCGGCACATCCGGGATCTCAGTGCCGCCCGCAATTTCTTCACCGACCAGTGCCACAACCTGCCACGCATACCCTGCGGGCGGGTTATAGATGTAGGTGTAGTAGCCGTTTTCCCCGGACTGCGCATCTGTACCGTTTACGAGTTCTTCTGCAGCAGCAGTATAGGTCTGCGCCGCGTAGCTGCCGGGATAGTTTTCCATGATCCACTGCTGGGTTTCATCGTAAAGACTGCCAAGGATGTCCGGCTGTTCTTCACAGCCTTCAGGATCATCTTCAAGGCTTGCCACAACAGGACGGTCATCCAGCATATCCAAACTCAGCTGGCCAAGACCGCCCCAGATGTTGACCTGGTTTGCATAGTGGTTGCCGGGGGTATACTGGCCGGGTTCAAGGCGGGACACATGAGAGAAGCTGTAGGTGGGGCAGCCCTTGGGCTGGCCGTTCAGACCGTGGCTGCAGCAGTAGGCTTCCTGACCGTTGAACCAAATGAGCCATGTGCCGCCCTCTTTGGCAATACTGGTGATTTTGCCGGTGGCATACGGCGGAGTCGGTCCTGCAGCATAGGCGGCAATGCCGTCATCGCCGGTGTCGGCATACATCTGTGTGGGTGCGGCATCCTCGCTGATCTGTACATGGATAGCTTTTGACTGCGAACTGCCGTCCGAATCCGTATAGACCAGCTGCGCCGTAAAATCGGCAGAGGCTTTTACATACAGGCCGGTTGCTGCCGCCGATTGCTCCGAGTATGTCTGGTGCAGGATTTCAGCCTGCTCCTGCTCGTCTGCCGGGATAGGCTCATAATCGGTGGAGCGGTAACTTAAAAGCTCTACACCGTCCGGCAGTATGATTTCGGATACCGCACCGTCTGCCGGGTATTCGACCTGCGCCAGCAGCGGAACAATGGCATAGTCTGTACCGGGAGTTTTGCCGATTGTGACCGTGTTCTCATCTGCGTTCAGCGCATCGGCATCCATATGGGCATCTACGCCGTCATACAGGTCAGAAACCCACGCGGAGATACCGATTTTTGTTTCGCCGGTTGCCACGGGCAGACCCATGCTGCCAAGGTAACTGCCGGTAGGCGCGTCCGGCAGATCGGCGTACAGATTTTCAGTGATCTGCGAAAGATTTGGTGTCGGGACATTGGCTTCAGCGGTTTCCGGTGTGGCCGCTGAAGCTGTCTCCGGCGTGGCAGGGGCATCCTCTGCAAAAGCGGGCAGCGCTACGCCCAGATTTGTGAGTGCAACCCCACCCGCCAGCAGCAGCGACAATCCCTGCTTTATTCTGTGTTTGTTTTTCATACTGGTTCTCCTTTTGTTGCAAAAGAAAAAGCCCGCTGCGGGTTGCAGCGGGCTTGGTTAGCGTTCGGGATCGTGTTTCTTAGGGACCGGCGCGGCTCTGGCCTTGTAGGCTTTGCGGTATTTTTCGTCAGCATCATAGAACTGCTGCGGAGAGATACCGGCATCCAGACACCCCTGCATGACAACCGCATTGTAGCGGCTGCTGACCGGGAGCAACTGGTCGCGGTACGGCTCGTTCATCGTGTAAACCATAATTTCGTGCGGTGCGCCGTCTGCATCCGTGACTGTCACGGTTTCCTTGTCATAGAATGTCGGGTAACCCTCGTAGCAGTCAAGCTGTGATTCGTCATGGTCGGTGACAGACCAGATCAGCCCTTCGACGCTTGCGCCCTCTTTGGGCAAAATCGTCAGGTAGCCGCGCCGGAACGCCAGCTCATAGCCGTCCAGCTTGGCGATACCCACGGCGGTTGCCTCCGGGCAGCGGTAAGCCATCTGCTCAAAATTCAGATTGGAACCATAGGCAAAGTATTCTTTTCGAGACATTGGGTTTCTCCTTATCTGACCTCATCTGTATGAAGCCGTGGTTGATTGCTGGGATACAGCAACTTGTCGTGCCGCCACGCCTTGTCACCGGGCAGATTTTTCAGCAGGTGCATCCGAACATTTTTGTACTCAGGACCAATCAGCCCCAGCCGCAGCAGAAAGGTGCGGAAAGTGAACGCCGGATTATCCCCGATGGGCGTTTTCCGGAACTGCGTGTACTTCTGGTTGATGCCCTGCGCCGAGATTGCCATAGCCAGAATGATGTTGGCTTTGACTTCGCCTGCGTGCAACGTGGAGTTGAACAGCCGCCACTCGACTGTGCCATGGTAGAACACAGAATGCAGGTTCAAGGCATGATACCGGCTCTGGTGGTAGTGATAGTCGCTGCCGTCCCGCCCGCGATACCAGCGGTCTTTCAGCTGATCCATACTCGCACCGCTGGGCAGCTTGCGGATTTCTTCCAGAATCGGCTCATCCACCGCCTGACAGTAACTATCGATGCGGGCAGGGTTAACTTTCAAAGCTGCAAACAAAATATCCTCTTTGGAATACATGATAGAAAGTACATTTTTCAGACTTTGCGGCGTGTGCTTGCTTGCATCCACATGGACGTGCATTCCGCAGCTGTCGTTTACGATGCCGCCTGCGCGGCGTAAGGAACGGACAACCTCCTGCAGCTTTTCCATCTCGCTGTATTCGAGTTTAGGGGAGTTCAGTTCGACTTTGTAGGTCTCCCCGATAAGAACAGACCGCCTGCGGCATTCGGGATGGATGCTGCCGTCCCGGACGATTTTCCACTCTTTACCGTCCAAATCTTTGACCCTGTAGGCATCGTAGCCACCGCCGGAATGCTCGGCGCAGGTGCCAAATAAGTCGGCCAGCGTTTGGGCTGCCGTGGCGCGGTTTATCCCGGTCAGTTCGATTTCACAGCCAAAATACTGGTCACGGAAATCAAGGGGCAAGCGCCTCACCCCGCAGTTCAGCGTCCATGGCTGCAATTCTCCGCCCGATGGCTTCCACCACATGGACTGTCACGCCGTTGCCAGCCTGCTTGTAGGCTTGGTTATCGCTTTGAATGGTAAGTACCGTGTCGATGCGGTCATCCGCCCATCCTTGCAGCCGTAGACATTCGCGCGGTGTCAGGCGGCGGATGCGACCCTCGTACAGAACACCGTGACGGTCTTTTGTGGTAAGTGTATGCATGGGTGCGCCAGGCTTACCGGTGCGTTCGGTGTTGCGGGCGAGGTCGGACTTGATGGGATTTTTGACCGGGCGAACTTCAACAGTGCCTTGTTGGCAGTCCGTTGTAAGTGTATGCGCAATCTCTTTACCAACCCGTCCGCGCCGACTGTTGACTGTGGCGTAGCTTAGGTCGATGCTGTCACCGACCTGTGCCATCTGGTAGCCGGTTTTTGTGGCGCACTTGATTGGTACGCTCACCTCATACAGCCCGGTTTTGCCACCGAAGCCACCCGGATTGGCAGCCAGCGTACAGCTTAATCCTTCGGGGGAGTAGACTCGTTCTCCTTGGTGACCGCCGTGGGTTTGAATAAGAGAACCTCCTGTTGTTTCGGTGAAAGGAAATACTTTTCCTCTACATCGTTCATCAAGATATCCGACAATGTACACGCGGTTTCTTGATTGGGGGACGCCGAAATCTTTGCTGTTAAGACATTGCCATTCCACGCCATACCCCAGTCTGTCCAACGTGTTGAGGATTGTCGCAAATGTCCGCCCTCCGTCATGAGATAACAGACCGGGTACATTTTCAAACAGCAGATACGAAGGCTTCCTGGCTTCAGCCAATCGGGCCAGTTCAAAGAAGAGAGTGCCGCGTGGATCTCCGAATCCTTTTCGGGAGCCTGCAATGCTGAAAGTCTGGCAAGGAAATCCGCCGCAGAGCAGCTGGAAGTCCGGCATGGTGCTGGGGTCGGCTTTTCGGGCATCTTCAATGAACCACTCTCCCTTCGTGTCAAACAGGGCGTTGTAACTGCGGTTGGCGTATTTGTCGATTTCGCAGTGCCCTACGCATGTAAAGCCTCCGGCACGGGTCAGCCCTTCGCGGAAGCCGCCGATGCCGGAGAACATATCTATAAATCGAATCACCGATTCGATAACGAAAAAAGAGGCAGCCTATGCTGGCTGCCTTTGCTAGTTAAGTATGTGATTTTCGGTATTGTGCATCTACCTCCATTTCGGTGCCATCTGGTTCGCCGGAGTCGACATCAGCGTTTTCCTCCGCAGCTTGCTCGGTCGTAATTCTTTCGTAGTCCTTTTCGGCTTCATCCAATTCTCTTTCAATAATGCGTACCAGAAATTCTTTCTGGCTCAGTTTGTGGTGATAGATTTGCTCGTACCTTGCAAGAAAGGTCTTGATGCGCTGGAGAAGTTCCTCGGATACCTGAAATGCCAATGTGCGTGTTGCCATGTTTCTGACTCCCTTCGGTTTCTCAAAAAATGTGGTTATGGCTTGCTCGATGAATTGCGATGTGGTGATGCCCTGTCGTTCCAGTTCATCTCTGATTTGCTGATGCAGGTCGTCCGGAATGGTGACGGTCAATTTGCTCATGGGTGCGCTCCTTTCTGTGTTTGCAAAGCAAGCATACC
>OLWW01000457.1_pt1 | contig 23602 bp, 18 predicted proteins | sample 1673991 | NCBI WGS metagenome assembly OLWW01 (sample SAMEA103958136, study PRJEB25191) | human gut metagenome
CCAGGTCCGGTACTTCCAGGCTGTTAATGAAACCGCCCGATACCAATGCCAGGGTGATGATACCCATGGATTTCTGGGCGTCATTGGAGCCGTGGGAAAAGGCCATGAGGGCTGCCGATACGACTTGCAGCCTGTTGGCAGCCAGGTTGACTTTGGCCGGCTTGAAGGAATGACAGACGGCAAAGATGGTCTTCATGATGATGAAGCCCGTAATGATGGCCGAGACGGGTGAGATGATGAGGGATAAAACGATTTTCAAGATCCCCCAGCCGTTGAGGGCGGCCACCCCGGCAGATACGATGATGGCACCAATCATGCCGCCAATCAGAGCATGCGATGAACTGGAAGGCATGCCGACCCACCAGGTCAGGAGGTTCCAGATGATAGCCCCGACGAGGCCGGCGATGATGATCATTTCATTGACTAAGGTCGGCGAGATGACGATGTCGCCGCCAATCGTTTTGGCGACGCCTGTCGAAATCATGGCGCCGAGGAAATTGAGGATAGCCGTGCCGACGATGGCGACACCAGGGCGGATGGCCCGCGTCGATACGCAGGTGGCGATGGCATTGGCCGTGTCGTGGAAGCCATTGATGAAGTCGAAGACCAGGGCCAGGATGACGACCATGACGATGAGTGACGTATCAAGCATATTTCATGGTCACCTCTTTGATGGTATTTCCCAGGGTTTCGACGTGATCCGCCGCTTCTTCCAAGGTCCCCAGGATGTCTTTCCAGCGGATGACATTGAGCAGGTCCGCCTCATCTCCGCTGAACAGCCGGGAAATTTCCTGACGGTAAATATGGTCTACTTCTGATTCCATCCGGTTCAGTCGTTCGGCATGGCGCATGAGCCGGGCTTCGTTATGGTCGATGTCCTTTAAAAGGGAGAAAATGTTCTTCAGTTCTTCTCCCATAGCGACGATTTGTGCCGTCATGGCTACGGCTGCCTTCGGGGCTTCCGTGACGTGATACATGCTGGTGCGCATGAGGGCACCCTGCAGGGAGTCGATGCAGTCTTCGAGCTGGCACGTCAGCTTATAGAAATCTTCCCGGTCGATGGGCGTGATGAAGACCCGGGACAATTTGAAGATGACTTCCTGGTTGGTCTTGGCTGATGTATGTTCCAGCTTGACGATTTCTTTGAGATGCAGTGAAATGGTCGAAACGTCCTCCATGACTTCATGGGCGATAATGGCACCGCGGTGGAAGTTTTCGGCATTGGTCATGAGATAATCGAAAAATTCTTCATGTTTGTTGCTGATACTGAACATTTTATTTCCTCCTCTATGTACTTAAATCAGTATATGAGAGCCATATCAGTGTTTTGAAAAGAATATGTAAGGATTGAGTAAAATTTAACTACATATTTTATTTTCTTTGAGGCAATGGTATAATAAAAATGATATTGCTATTTTTACAGGTATGTATATTGTTAAAGAAAAATCGCTTGCCATGATGCAGGCTTTTTTTGAACATGAGGTGACTTTTACGAAATGAATGAAAACCTGACTAAACGGATTCATCCCGTTGACGAAATGCTGCCGGCTGGCCGGCTCTTTGCCTACGGTCTGCAGCACGTCCTGGCTATGTACGCCGGGGCTGTAGCCGTACCGATCATCATTGCCCAGGCCTTGCACTTGTCGCCGGCTGAACTGGTCCATCTGATTAATGCCGACTTATTTTCCTGCGGCATTGCCACGCTGATACAGACTTTAGGGTTCTGGAAAATCGGTGCCCGGATCCCGATGATTCAAGGTGTTACTTTCGCTTCCGTTACGCCGATGATCCTCATCGGGGCAGAGCACGGGATTACGGCTATTTACGGAGCGATTCTCGTTGCCGGGCTGTTTACGTTCTTCATTGCGCCTTTCTTCAGCCGGTTCATCCGCTTTTTCCCGCCTGTTGTCACAGGGACGATCATCACCATCATTGGTATCACCCTCTTGCCAGTAGCCGTCAATTGGATGGGCGGAGGCAATCCCAAGGCTCAAGATTTTGCATCACCGATGAACTTGTTCCTGGCCTTCATCACCTTGGTCATCATCATCGCTATTTACCGTTGCGGCAAAGGGTTCTTGAGCAATGTTTCTGTTCTGCTTGGACTCATCGGTGGGACGATTATTGCCATGATTTTAGGGCAGACGAATTTCTCAGAAGTCGGCAATGCGGCTTGGATTGGGTTGGTCACGCCTTTTTCCTTCGGCTTTCCGACTTTTGACATCGGATCGATCTTGTCGATGATTGTCGTCATGATCGTTACTATGGTAGAAACGACAGGGGACTGTATCGCCATCGGTTCCATTGTCGGCCGTCCGATTGGCCGCAGCCGCTTGGCACGCTGCCTCCGGGCTGATGGGTTATCGACCTTTATCGGTGGGATTCTCAACAGTTTCCCCTATACCGCCTTTGCGCAGAATGTCGGCCTTATCGCTGTTACCCGCGTCAAGAGCCGCTTCGTCGTCGCTGCATCGGGTATCATCCTCATCGCCCTAGGCTTGTTCCCGAAGATGGCAGCCGTCGTCGCCTCTATCCCAAATTCTGTTTTAGGCGGTGCGGGTGTCGCCATGTTCGGCATGGTCATTGCCAGCGGTATCCGGGCTTTGAGTAAAGTCAAATTCGACGGGACGTATAATTTGATGATTGTCGCCGTCAGTATCGGCGTCAGCATGATCACCTTGACGGCGCCGAACTTTTTCCACAGCTTCCCATCGTGGGCTAATATCGTCTTGCACAGCGGCATTACCTTGGGCAGTATTACGGCTGTCGTCCTCAATTTGATCTTGAATGGCAGTGCTCAGAAAGATGATGTAAACGAAGATTAAACAAATGTAAATTAAAAATAAAGGCGCATGAGCGCCATGAAAGTGGGGAGATTTTTTTGCTAAAACGAATGATGGCGCTGACCTGTGTCCTGGCCTTGACGGCCGGGGCTGCTTGGGCAGATACGCCAGAATTGAAGACTGGGCCGGCTCCTTTTTCGGTCAAAGTGGAAATCAAGCCGACAGCAGCGCCGCCAGAGGAAACGAAACCCGTTCAACCGGCAGCCGCAGCGAAAAAGGAAACGCCGGCTCAACCGGTGGAGGCGCAGGAAAATGCATCAGAAAAGAAAATTGGCATCAACCTGGCCAGCCGTATCTTGACGCTCTATGAAGGCGATACGAAGGTCAAGATGTATCACGTCGGTGTCGGTAAGACGTCGACGCCGACGCCGACCGGTTACTATGCCGTCCAGTACAAGGAAGTCAATCCGACCTGGGTCGATCCGGATGATACGAGCGTCCAGATCGGGCCCGGCCCGAGTAACCCCATCGGTTACCGCTGGATCGGCTTTTCTGGCAACTACGGGATCCATGGGACGAATCACCCTGAATCGATTGGTGGCTACGTATCCAATGGCTGTGTACGCATGAACGAAGCCGATGTAGAAGACCTGTATCAGTATGTGTCCGTCGGGACGCCGGTCACGGTCTACTATGACCGGTTAGTCATCGATGTCGATCCGGACCATACTGTGTCGTATTATGTCTATCCCGATGGCTACGGCTGGCAGTCTCTGAGTGTAGCTCAGGTCAAGAAGGCTTTGGCCGGGTACGGAGTAGAAGATTTTGTGGAATTCCAAGATATTTCCGATAAAATAAACGCTTCCGACGGCAATGTAACCTACGTTGCCAAAGCCTACGACTTGGTCGTAAACGGAAATAAACTGGCGAAACGGGCGCTGGGCAAAAATGGACAGATTTATCTGCCTTCTGTCGCCGTTGCGACGGCCTTGAAACTGGACTTGCAATGGAACTCCCAGCAGGGCATCCTGACCAGTCCCTATGGCATCGCTCCGGGCTACGTCAAGAGCGACGTCGTTTACATGAACGCTGTCGATGCCTATTCCCTGTTCCATCTCAGAGGCGAACTGACGCCGGACTACGTCTATAACATGTATTCCGTAAAAGGCAATAATACACCGACCGTCGTCATCTCGCCGGGAAGCGGGAATGATTGACGTTTGATGTTTGATGCGATGGTTTTTTAGCCCGTCAGGTATATGCAAGATGCTCGTGCACCGATTGGCGTGAACGGGCGCCCCACGTGGGCGCCCCTACGACAAACGATGAACGACCTACGATCAACGTAAAAAGAGGCTGTCTTAATGCGACAGCCTCTTTTTACGTTGACAAAAAATGACATATGTCATATACTATAACCAAATTAATGACATATGTCGGAAAAAAGACGGGCTATGGAGACCCGTCAGGTTATTGCAGATTGGAGGAGAAATTGTTATGATGAGAATAGCAGTTACGTATGAAAATGGGAATGTGTTCCAGCACTTCGGTCATTCGTCGCAGTTCAAGATTTATGATGTCGAAGACGGGAATATCGTCAAGGCTGAAGTCGTCGATACGAACGGCCAGGGCCACGGCGCGTTAGTCGGATTCCTGCAGGCCCAGGAAGTCAATGCTGTCATTGCCGGCGGTATCGGCGGCGGAGCCAAACAGGGCCTGGCAGAAGCCTCTATCGACCTCTATGGCGGTGTCACGGGCAGTGCTGATGATGCCGTCAAAGAATTGCTCAACGGAACGCTGAAATTCAATCCTGACGTAGCTTGCAGCCACCACGACCACCAGCATGACCATGGTGAACACCACTGTGGTACACATGGCTGCGGGGGTCATCAGTAACCTTTGTCTATTCCCCGAAAGGAGACGATTCCCTTGAAGAATATTACTGCTTTTTATCTCAATGGCTGCCCCTATTGCAAGGGCGCTAAAGAAGCCTTGGCTGAACTGATCGAAGAAAATCCGGCATACCGCCAGGTAGCCGTCGACTGGTACGAAGAATCGGAACATCCCGAAGTCGTACAAGGCCATTCTTACTACTATGTCCCGTCCATGTTCATCGGTACGGAAAAGCTCTATGAAGCCCAGCCGGGCCAGTCTTATGACTCCATCAAGGCTCATGTCAAAGCAGCTCTGGATGCGGCTTTGAAGGCTTAATCATTTCCTAAGACGGCATGAACGGCATCTCGGCAACGGCGGACGGCTTCATCCATAGTAGGCTCGTCGATGGTGAGGGGCGGATTGAAGTAAATGACGTCGCCAATGGGGCGCAGGACCAGACCCAGGTCCATGGCTTTTCGGAAAATGTGCCAGCCAATCCGTTTTTCCGGATCAAAGGCGCGTTTACTCTTTTTATCTTCTACTAATTCAATCGCATTGATCAGGCCGATGTGGCGGATTTCGCCGACATGGCTATGGCTGCCGAGAGCAGCGTCTAACTTTTCATGAAGGTAGATGCTCTTTTCGGCAGCTTTTTTTAAGATGTCATCGCGCTTCATGATGTGCAAGACGGCCAGGGCGGCCCGGCAGGCCAGGGGATTGCCGGCATAGGTATGGCTGTGGACGAAGGCTTTATGCGTCTTGAAATCGTCGTAGAAGGCCTGGTAGATGGCCTCGGTCGTAATCGTCAGGGACATGGGCAGGTAGCCGCCGGTCAGGCCTTTTGATGTGCAGAGGATGTCCGGGCTGACGCCGGCGTGTTCGATGGCGAACATCTTGCCTGTCCGGCCGAAACCGGCGGCAACTTCGTCGTCGATGAGGAGGGCGCCGTAGTCATCGCAGAGCCGGCGCAGGCGGCGCAGGTATTCCGGCGGGTAGATACGCATGCCCGCCGCGCCTTGCAGGATCGGTTCGACGATGAGGGCGGCCGTTTCTTTGCCGTAAGCGGCGAAGGCCTTCTCGGCGCCGACGAAACATTCACAGTCGCACGTTTCCCGCGTCCTTCCATAGGGACAGCGGTAGCAGTCGAGGCCATCGAAATGGATATTGTTCATCATCATGGGCTTGTAGATGCGGGCGTAGAGGTCCATGCTGCCGACGGACAGGGCGCCGATGGTCTCGCCGTGATACGACTCGGACAGGCACATGAAGCGCTGCCGTTCGGGATGACCGGACTGGTATTGGTATTGGAAAGCCATCTTCAGAGCACATTCGACGGATGAAGAGCCATTGTCGGTGAAGTTGAAATGTTTCAATCCTTTCGGCAGCAGGGGCAGGAGTTCCTGACAGAGTTCGATGGCCGGGCGGTGGGAAAAGTTGGCGAAAATGACGTGTTCCAATTTGTCGAGCTGGTCTTTGATGGCGGCGTTGATTTCATCGTTGCAGTGGCCGAGGAGATTGCACCACCAGGAACTGATGATATCGATGTATTCTTTCCCGTCTATGTCATAGAGATAACAGCCTTTGCCGTGGTCGATGACGACTGGCGGGAAGACTTCGGCATCTTTCATCTGCTGGGCGGGATGCCAGATGTATTTTAAATCGGCTTCAAGTAAACTCATGTAAATCCCCTTTCCTTATTGGTACAATGAAATGAGCGAGGCTGCATCGGCATGGAGCAACGTGTCATCCTCGGCGACGACGGCTAAGACCGGCTTTTGGCTCAGCTTTTCGATCATGCGGATATTATCTTTTTCCATGGGACTGCCCGTATAATGGTTGACGATGAAACCTTGGACGGGCAGTCCTTTTTCTTTCATATAAAAGGCGGTCAATACGGCGCCGTTGATCGTCCCCAAACCGGCCGGACAGACGATGAGCGAGGGCAGATGGAGCCAGGAGATGACATCTTCTAATTGGAAGAAGGCCTGGTCGTCATCGCGGAGGGGACAGATGATGCCGCCACTGCCTTCGACCGTGACATACGGGTAGGCCGCTGTGACGCGCTGCCAATCCCGGAGGATGACGTCTTTTTCGATAGGTTTATGTTCCCAGCGGGCTGCCAGATGAGGCGAGACGGCGTGGTCGTAGAGATAAGACAAGAGCAGGTCCGGCGCTTCACCGATTCCCGCCGTAGCGTTTACATAGCCGGCATCGCTGGCCGCGACCGTCGGGGCGCCGCTGATAGCTGCCTTGTAATAGCCAATGTCGTAGCCATGCTGGCGCAAGGTCTTGATGAGCAGGGCTGTGACATAGGTCTTGCCGATGTCTGTCCCCGTTCCGGTGATGAATAATCCTTTACTCATAGTAAACGAACTCCTTTCTAAGCGGCTATGGTCCGTTGGACACGACGGGCCAGGAAAGCGGCGACGATACACAAGAAGATGTCGCCAGGAATGGGCAGGACGAAGCAGTAGACGAAGAGCGTCCACAAACTGATCGGCGTGCCTAGGTACACGTTGTTGATCAAGGCCAAATAGACCATGCCGCAGGCGTAAACGATGACGAGGCCGGCGAAATCAGCGGCCAGCAGCCGGCGAAGGGACGGGACCGGAACTTGGTGGGCAATATATCCCGTCAGGCCGGCGCCGCCGATGAAGCCGAGGAGATACCCGAAAGTCGGCTGGAAGATGTATGACGGGCCGCCGCCAGAGGTGAAGACCGGCAGGCCGATCAGGCCCAAGAAGACGTAGACCGCGACGGATGCGGCGCCGCGGCGGCTTCCCAGCAGCAGACCGGCTAGCGTCGTGAACAATAACTGCAGCGTGAAGGGACAGAAGGGAACGGGGATGCGGATGAAAGCCCCGATGGCGATGAGCGCTGTGAACAGGGCGAATAAGACGAGGTCCCGTGTATCCCAGCGATGAGATGAGAGGGCAGAAGAAACCATGAAATCACTCCTTTGAAAAAATGTAAACCTATATCTACCAATGAATTAGTTTACGATAATATGGATTATACCCGACAGTTTGCTTATTGTCAATTTTAATAAAAATAAATAAGTTGACAATAAGCAAACAAAAAAATCTCCCATTGACAAAGGAGATGGAAGTGATTAATCTATAAGTACAAAATATTTAGGAATTTATTTTGTACATAAAAGAAATGGAGGAATTGTTATGTCAAATGTTAATATTAACTGGTCGGCATTAGGCTTTGAATATCAGCCGATTGCAAAGCGTTATGTTGCCAATTATAAAGACGGCAAATGGGGCAAAGGAGAATTGACGGATGATCCGAATGTCGTCCTCAATGAATGTGCCGGCATTTTGCAGTACTGCCAGCAAGTCTTTGAAGGCCTGAAAGCGTACAAGACTAAAGACGGCCGTACCGTTACCTTCCGTCCGGACCAGAACGCAAAACGCTTGATGGACTCGGCAAAACGGCTTGAAATGCCGCCGGTTCCTGAAGATATGTTCATGGAAGCTGTCGACGAAGTCGTCCGTGCCAACAAGGATTATATTCCTCCCTTTGAAAGCGGCGGTGCTCTCTATCTGCGCCCGTATATCTTTGGGACCAACCCGGTCATCGGCGTTAAACCGGCTGACGAATATCAGTTCCGCCTCTTCGGCACACCGGTTGGCTCTTACTTCAAAAACGGTGTAAAACCGATTACGATTTGCATTTCTGACTTCGACCGTGCAGCTCCGCGTGGTACAGGCCATATCAAAGCCGGCTTGAACTACGCCATGAGCATGTATCCTTACATTTTAGCTCATCAGAACGGTTTCGATGAAAACATGTTCCTCGACCCGGCTACGCGCACGTACGTAGAAGAAACGGGCGGCGCTAACTTCCTCTTTGTCAAGAAAGACGGTACCTTGGTTACGCCGAAATCGGACTCCATCCTGCCTTCCATTACCCGCCGTTCCCTCATCACCATTGCGACGGATATGTTGGGCATGAAAGTCGAACATCGTCCGGTTAAATTCTCGGAAGTCAGCGAATTTGCTGAAGCCGGCCTTTGCGGCACAGCTGCCGTCATCTGCCCGGTAGGCAAAGTCGTCGACCACGGCAAAGAAGTCTGCCTCCCCAGCGGCATGGATGAAATGGGTCCTGTCCTGACGAAACTCTACAAGACCTTGCGTGGCATCCAGATGGGCGAAATCGAAGGCCCCGAAGGCTGGATTCACGAAGTAAAATAATTTATATTTCGTAGGGGCTCACACGTGGCGCCCCTACAGAAAAAAGGCTTGTCGCACATGCGACAAGCCTTTTTTTATAACACTCCCAAGCCTTCCAGCAATATCTTCAGGCCAATCAGGATGAGGACGATGCCGCCGATACATTCGGCCTTATTTTTATAGCGCGTCCCAAAGAGACTGCCGACTTTGACGCCAGCTGCCGAGAATAAGAAGGTCGTTATCCCAATGAGCGTGACCGAGGGGAGCAGGTCGATGTCCATAAAGGCAAAGGTAACGCCGACGGCCAGGGCATCGATACTGGTGGCAATAGCCAGCATGAGCATGGTATAAGGCCGCATAGAGGCATCGCAGTGCTCTTGGTCTTCAAAGGATTCTTTGATCATGTTGAGGCCGATGGCGCCGAGCAGGATGAACGTGACCCAGTGGTCATAGGCGTCGATCATATCGGCAAAGAAACTGCCCAGACCGTAACCGATAGCCGGCATCAGGGCCTGGAAGATGCCGAACCACAGGCCGGCCAGGACCATATGGCGCCAGCTGATTTTACCGAGTGACAAGCCTTTGCAGATGGAAACGGCAAAAGCATCCATGGACAGGCCGACGGCCAATAATAGTAAATCGAGTGTATTCATCTTATTCTCCCCTCGCGATGTAAACAAATATACAATTTACTCATTATAAGAGATGCGGAAATTGATGTCAACAAAAAGATTGCCAAATCAAGGGATTGTGCTACAATACATTTTGTGACAAGAAAGGACGTGAAAATACATGAAGTATAAAAAGAGCCATCTCGTTGCGGCTCTCCTCAGTGCGTTTACTTTATTTTCCAGCCAGGCCCTGGCCATGTCAGTGGATAATCTGATGCAGATCGTCGCCAAGGACAGCGCCACGGGCAAGACGATTTCCTGGCAGTCGGACAGCAACCGTAATGACTACAGCGTAGAATACCGCCATAAGGACCAGGGAGATGTCCAGCTGGCTTATGTAACCGAAGGAAAACGGCCGCCCATTTACGACGCCGATAATCCCGCGCCCTATACGTACGGTGCGTATATGCAGAAATTGACGCCGGCGACGGAATATGAATACCGTATCGTCAATGCCGACGGCGCAACGGATTGGATTACGTTTTCGACGACCAAAGAAGATTTAAATCAATATAAAGTCCTTATTTTCGGTGATTCCCAGTCTACCGATTACAGCGTTTGGGGGCAGACGGCACAGATTGCCTGGCAGCAGAACGATGATGCGGCTTTCTTCATCAATATGGGGGACATTACCGACAACGGCCAGGCCTATTTCCAATGGCGTGACTGGTTTGAAAACGCCGATGTCCTGACCAGCCATATCCCCTTTGCGCCGGTCTTGGGGAATCACGAAGCCTACAGCATGGATTGGCAGTTTGCCGAACCGTATACCTATAAAGGCCTCTTTGCCGTACCGTATGGCGGCCCGAAGGACCAGAACCGCCTGGCCTACTCCTTCGATTATGGCGACGTCCACTACGTATCTCTCAACACGGATTACGAAGAATTGAACGGCTGGCGGCCGACGATGATGGAAGATGAAGCGGCCTGGCTCGATAAGGACTTGGCAGCTGCCCAGAAAGCGGGTAAACGAGTGGTCGTCCTCATGCATCGTCCGCCCTGGGATAGTCCTTACGATGGGCAACTCGATGTAAACGGGAAATACTTCATGCCCCTCTTCGATAAATATAACGTCCCCTTAGTGTTCACAGCGCATGAACATTGCTATGAACGGACGGTTCCCATCAAAAACGACCAGGCTGCAACGGAAGGAACTGTCTATATTGCCACCGGCCGCTCCGGGACGGAATCGTGGGATGGCTCCGTAAAGAAGCCGACAGATGTCGTCTATTACAATCCGACGGATATGCCGATGTACCTGACGCTCCAGGTCGAACCGGATGAATTTCGTGTCAGTGCCCTGAAGAATGATGGCACGCTGATCGACACCGTATCGGTTCCGTCCAAGGCACCTGTCGTCAAAACTACGGAAGCGGTGAAAGATCCAGGAGCCGTACAATCTGGCCAGAAGCAGAAAAAAGATAAAAAAGCGGTCAAGAAATCGAAGAAACAGAAGGTAAACAAAAATAAATAGATGAGCCTTCTTCGTTTACGATGGAGTTGTTTTCTCGAGCAAATCCGTGTATAATAGACAATTAAAAGAAGTAAACTCAAGAGGAGCGAATTAAAATGAAAAAAATAGCAAGAAATATGATACTTTGTGCGCTCATGACCATGAGCCTGTCCGCTGTCTGCTTAGCCGAAGATACGACGGCAACGACGACGGCTGCTGAACCGCAGGCTACGGCTACGGTTACGGCAACGACCCAGGCGGCACCGGACCAGAATGTCGTCGACTGGCTCGACCCGGCTGCCGGCGAATGGTACAGCACCAAGGGCAACCTGGTCATGACCATCGAAGGCAACACCATCAACGGCTGTGCCGTTACGGACCCCAAGGATTGCACCTATGACTATCCGCGGACCGGGACCTTTACCATTCATGAACAGACTGGCGACCGGACCATCAAGATGGATCTCATGGGCCATAAATCCCATCAGTACCTCATCGTCGACAATAAAATGCCTCTGCGCCGTTCCCTCAATGCCGACCGCTATGAATCTATCGGCGGCGTATACCTGGGCATGACCGAAGCCGACTTAACTGCCGCTTATGGCCAGCCGAGCAGCACTGCAGAAGACCAGGGGACGGACCGCTGGATCTATGACAGCCATCATATGGATGCCTACCTCCAGGGCGGTATCGTCATCGGCATCCGCATTTACGATGGCAGCGATTTGAAATTCGATAAATCCGGCCTGACTGCCGGCGATACGACTGGCGCCTATGCCAAAGCTTATGAATTAGAAACGACACCGGAAGCGCCGACAGAAGCCAACGCCATTTCCAAGGCCTATAAACTGCCGCAAGGGGAATACCTGCGCTTCGGCCAGAATTTCGTCCAGCTTTCCATCTAAGCCGGTATCCGGAACTGCACATAGGAATGGGGCCTCGCATGCGAGCTGTTTTCATGCGACAGCCCCCTTTTCGTTGCATTATCCTTTGAAATAATGTAAACTAAAGGAAATATATTTATACGAGTTGCTGCTATGTTGGATGGCATGGTTAAGCCTTTTTTGGTTAGAGAAATGGGCCAGGTAAATGCTGAAACCGATAGAGTAAATATAAAGGAGAGAAAACACGTGATCACGACAAGAGACTTAATGGATCGTTATAATATCAAAACCCGCCAGGGCATTATCCAGTTCGTCAAGAAGCATCTGGATGAAATCAACCATGATGGCGAAGAACACGCTACCATGCAGAAGGGCGAATGGGCCTTCGACACCGAAGCCGTTCGCATCCTCGACCAGCTGCGCGGCCTCCACGACCAGGCGACGATTACCGAACTTGAAAGCGAAAAAGTATCCAATGCCCAGCAAGAATCGCACAACCTGCGTATTTTACTGCTCAAAGCCCAGCAGGACCTCAACACGGCCCAGCAGCAGGTCATCACGCTGCAGCAGAACCTCATTGCCAAACAGAACGAATTGTCCGAAGTCAAAGTCAAAGCCCTGGAAGCCCAGCAGAACAAAGACCAGGCCGACGCCCTGCAGAGCGAAGTCGACCGCTTGAAAAAAGAAGGCAGCCTCATCGAAGACGAACACAAACAACTCCAGGAAACATTGGCCACCGTCCAGGCCGAACGGGACAAACTGCGCCAGCAGCTGGCTGAAAAAGCCAACCATCATTGGTGGGAATTTTGGAAATAATCACATACTGAGAACAGGGACTATGGCATGGAATTTCTGAGAACATGCCATAGTCTTTTTTTAAGGCTCCCATGGTAGGGGAGCTGGCTGCCGGAGGCAGTCTGAGAGGTTAAGGCTCCCATGATAGGGGAGCTGGCTGCCGAAGGCAGTCTGAGAGGTTCTTAAAAAGGAGTGATGCAGATGAACAGTAGCATTTTGATTCGGCAAGCCTGCGGAGATGATACAGGGGCTTTGGCTCGGATTTACGCCTATTACGTAAATCAGACGGCCATTACCTTCGAGTACACCGCGCCGGATGCTGTAGAAATGGAACGGCGGCGCCAAGAAATTTCGCAGCACTATCCCTATTTAGTGGCCGAATTAGATGGCCAGGTCGTCGGCTATGCCTATGCCCATGCCTTTTACGGTCGTGAAGCCTATGCCTGGTCGGTCGAATCGAGCATTTACGTTGATGTAAATGTCCGTAAACACGGCATTGGCCGTACACTTTATAAAGCCTTGGAAGAAGCGTTGAAATCTATGGGAATCCTAAACATCAATGCCTGCATTGCTATACCCCGCGATGAAGATGATCCTTATGTTACCTATGACAGCCTGAATTTCCATAAGCACCTGGGCTATATCCTGGCAGGTCATCTTCACCACAGCGGCTACAAATTCGACCGCTGGTACGACATTGTCTGGATGGAAAAAATGCTTGGCCCCCATACCATTCATCCGAAATTCCCAGCAAAAAAATAAGGTCCTTACAACGAGTCACTGCTTTTTTCTCGGACTCAGATGCGGCTGCCAAAACGGACAGCTGTAGTTGGGCAGACCGCTGTGATATTCAACCACAGCCAATTCTGGCATACTGCAGGCTTTTACAAGCTATCGTTGTCCATGATTCAAGAACTTGCTAAACAGAATAAATTGATTTAGGCGTAAATACAAAGAAAAAAGGCTTCCGATTTCTCGGAAGCCTTGATTTTATTGGAGCCACTAATAGGATTCGAACCTACGACCCTCTCATTACGAACAGCCGTAGATATTTGCACTGCTTATATAGTATTTTTAAATGGCTGAAAAGTACCATATTTTGTGTATATAGGAGATTTGTTCTATATTTTACACCATATTTTCCATGTTATAACGCCATAAATTGCGCCGTTTTTAAAGCATGTTTATACTGCTTTTTTTGATAAAAAATCAGCGATTGAAAACGTAATACTATAATACATAATTTTCTACAACGCTATATGCTGATGGTGCCGTATTTAGAAGCATGCTGACACCTTAATTCATATTGTTTCCTGGTGTGAAAAAATGAGATATAAAATAAAATTTTTAGATTTTGAAGGACAATTAGTGTATAATAAGAATAACTTGTGGCGATTTACGTTTTCAAAGAAATGATTTGGTTAAAAGCGAAAGGAGAAAAGAGAAATGAAAAACATGCACAAAATCGGACGACTGTTGGCCGTATGCCTCATTGCTGTTCTGGCGGTGGTGGCCTTGGGCGGCTGCGGCCAGAGTGAAAAATTCGCCGGCCACTGGATTGGATACGGAAAAACAGGAATTTATGGTAACAAAGATATGGCCTATGATATTACTATCGAAAAGAATGGTAAGGGCTATATTATCAATGAAACAAATAATTATTGGGATGATCTTGATACAACCAATACCTTCTTTAAAAATTCACCTAAAAAAGTACAAATGAAATGGGTAACCCAAAAAAACGAGAATCTAGTAGGAACTGTAAAAGATAATAATCTAGCTATTAATGGATCAAATTGGTTTTTTACGTATAAAGAAAATGATGGCACTTTGCAGCTTACACTCGAATCCTTTAATATGGGAAGGGAGACTATCCAGCTGCATAAAGCAAAAGATGGAGAACTAGATGAATTTAAAAATAAAGGCAAAGAAGAATTGTTAAATAAGTATAAATCACAGGATTATAATATAGAATTACAGGAATAAGTACAAAAAGGCAGGGCGCACACTAAAATGTAAACCCTGCTTTTTATTTGCCACCGGTATTCGGAATTGTTTATCACCGCCAAAGGAAAGACGATATTAAAAGTTGATGAGGAAAAACTTCGCAAATTATTTGAGGACTATAATATCCGCAAAATTATCGAAATCAAAATAGCTCGGAAGTTTGGTAGCCGCCCTACACTCGAATTCTGGATAGATATGGATTGAAAATTTGACCGGTTTATACTTGGCATAAGCAAATCAAATCATTTAAAATAATTACATAAAAACTTTAATACCCGAATTCCAATATAAGGTGACATTGTAAATATCGTGCAGACGGTGACGAAAGAAGATTCTTCTTTTAAGAGGCTGAGTCGGAAAGGTGGGAGACTTTAATGTTTGATTTTGGGAATGCAAATAAAGAGCAACGCAAAGCAATTCAGGCTGCCAATGGCCCGGTCCTTATTACTGCTGGTCCGGGAACAGGGAAAACCTATACCCTTGTCCAACGCACAATATACCTTATCGAAGAATGTGGAATAGAACCGGAAAGTATCTTTATCGCTACTTTTACAGAAAAAGCAGCTAAGGAACTGATTACAAGAATCACGAATGAATTGGCCGTTCGTAATATTATTGCAAACGTTAATGAAATGTATGTCGGAACCTTTCATGCCTTGTGCCTTCGTATTTTGAAAGAACATCTGGAATATACAAGGCTCCGTCGAAATTACAGACTCCTTGATGCCTTTGACCAACAGTACATGGTTTTCCAAAATATCTATCGTTTCAAAGATATTCCGGAAATTGACAATATATTGCCTAAAAGCGGGTCATGGAAACAAGCGGAAGCCATATGCAACTACGTGAACAATCTTTCTGAAGAAATGGTTTCGCCAGATAAACTGCTGCAAGATTCGGAGCCTTCTATTATTGCACTTGGGCAAATACTGAAAAAATATCGACAGATTCTAGCTGAGGGAAACCTGATGGATTTTTCGTCTATTCAAATAGAAGCCTATGAATTACTTAGAGATCATCCGGAGGTTTTAAAAGAACTGCATTCCCAAATTAGCCATATCATGGTAGATGAATATCAGGATACGAATTTTATTCAGGAACGAATTATTTTCCTGCTTGCGGGAAGAAAAAAAAATATCTGCGTAGTTGGTGACGATGATCAGGGACTTTATCGTTTTAGAGGAGCAACAATCAGAAATATTCTTGAATTTCCGAATAAGTTTCCTGACAACGAATGTCAAATCATACCGTTAGTGGTCAACTACCGTTCTAATAGCGATATCGTTGCTTTCTACAATGAATGGATGAATACGACCGCTGGATCAAAATTCAAATTTGAATGGGGCAAATATAGATATGGCAAGAAAATTGTTCCGTATGAAAAATCGGTGCTTAATAGCTCCTCTGTTGTTAAACTTACGAGCGTAAATGATGTTGATGAATGGCACGAAAAAATACTAGAATTTATAAAATCACTGGAACAATCAGGAAAACTGACAAACTATAATCAGATTGCTTTCCTTTTTAGCTCAGTAAAACATCCACGTGTTATAAACCTTGAAAAATTTCTGGAAGCAAATCATATTAGCGTATATTCTCCACGCTCAGATATGTTTTTTCAGCGCGATGAGGTTCGACTTACTATTGGATGTCTCATGTTATTGTTCCCCATGTATATAAAAGGATTAGAAAATGGCGAATACATACATCTCCAACCAGAGCATATCACATACTATGTAAATTGTATTAAATTTGCCAATGGTTACTTGAAAAAAACAGAATATGCGAATCTCAAGAAATGGATTCGGCGAATGGGTAAAGACCATATTACTCTTACGGGGACAACGGATTATGCCTATTGTGGACTTCTTTACCAGATGTTTCAATTTCAACCATTTGCATCCATACTTGATACGGATATGGATGCAGGATTAGTAGATATACGACCATCAAGGAACCTGGCAAAGCTAACGCAAATTATTGGTAAATTTGAGTATCTGCACAGAGTGGACGTTCTTGATGGAACTGAATATAAAGGGCACAGGAGAATTGATACGGATACAGGGTTGCTTTTTAATCTATACCTACGTTTGTTGCTAGATGGTGGTATTACAGAATACGAAGATGACTCCGAATATGCGCCAAGCGGCTGCGTATCGTTCCTGACAATTCATCAAGCCAAAGGAATGGAGTTTCCAATTGTAATTGTGGACTCTCTTTCGAATGTTCCACGCAAGAATACCAACGATTTAATGGTTAAGATTGGGGAACGGTATTTCCACCGTCCTGCCTTTGAGCCATATGAACTTACGAAATATTTTGATTTTTGGCGACTATACTATACGGCATTCTCTCGTGCGCAGGATTTATTAATCCTGACATGTAATGAAGACAACCGCACACCGAGCAAATATTTCAAGGACATCTATAAAGAACTGTCTTCTATCAATGGTCCAAATTTCAATTTGCAAGAATTTGATTTCAAACCGATAAAGGATGTAAATATCAAAAACACTTACTCGTTCACTTCGAATATTACAGTTTATGAAACGTGTGCAAGGCAGTACAAATTCTATAAAGAACTTGAATTTATGCCAGTCCGGGCGAGTGCCATGCTCTTCGGTACCCTTGTACATGAAACTATAGAAGATATCCATAAAGCAGCTTTACGGCATGAGGAAGAAACGATTACCGAGGATAACATTGGTAAATGGTTCGACTCAAACTATGTTTCTCTTACCAAGACAGAACATAACTATCTTTCCGGTCCACAGAAAACTGCGGCTCTGAAACAAGTACTTCGTTACGTTGACAGACAGGGCAATGATTGGTCGAAAGTACAACAGGCCGAGGTCGAAGTTTCACTCGTAAAGCCAGATTACATTATTGGCGGCAAGATTGATCTAATCCGTGGCGAAGGTAATACGGTAGAGATTGTAGACTTTAAATCAGAACGTAAGCCGGATATGATTAAGATGCGTGAACGTCTTGAACAATACCGTCGGCAATTGAACATATACGCCTATCTTGTGGAACAGCGGACTGGTCAAAAAGTCAGCAAGATGCACTTATACTATACTGCTGAAGAAAACGGTGTACCGACTATTACCTATCCATATCAGAAAACAGCTATTGAAGGAACTATGGTAGCGTTTGATGACACAGTGCATAAGATTATGAAGAAAGATTTTCACAAATGTTCCGATGATTCGAAAATCTGTAGAAACTGTGATTTTCGATACTATTGCATGAATAAATAAACAAGAAAGATACAATTGGAGGCTAATGATAATGGCAAACGATGAACAATGCACCTTTGAATTTGAGCAAAGACCAACGATAAAAGGCTTTCCAGAATTACGCTGGACGGGTAAGCGACCGTATAAATCGACACAATACTATCCGGCACAGCTGAGAGAAACATATGGTAAATCTGTCAATGGATGGATGAATAAAATCTTTTGGGGGGATAATCTCCAGGTAATGAGTCATATGCTTAAGGCATATCGTGGGATGATTGATCTAATATACATAGATCCTCCGTTTGACAGTAAGGCAGATTATAAGAAAATAATTAAAATTCATGACATCGGAAAGGCTGAATCTGATAGCTCATCATTTGAAGAAAAGCAATACGGAGATATTTGGTCTAATGATGAATATCTCCAATTTATGTATGAAAGATTTATGTTAATGCGTGAATTGTTGTCTGAAACAGGATCTATTTATGTACATTGTGATTGGCATAAAGTACACTATTTAAGAATGATAATGGATGAAGTTTTCGGCCCAGATAAGTTTAGGAATGAAATTATCTGGTGGTATTCATGGGGCGGACGAGGAAAAGTTCAGTGGAACAGTAAACACGACAATATTCTATTCTATACAAAAACTAATAATTGGATATTTAATTACAAAGAAGTATTAGATAAGCATACTCTGATGACAGAAAGCTCAAAGAATAGATTAAATTATGCTGGAGCAATGGTTACAACGAAAAGTGCGTCTTCTGAAATACCATCAGATACTTGGTATATTGCCACAATAAACGCAATGGCTAGAGAAAAAGAAAATTACCCGACTCAAAAACCAGAAGCACTGCTCGAAAAAATTATAAAAGCTTCCTCTAATCCTGGAAATCTTGTATTTGATTGTTTTATGGGGAGTGGTACTACACAGGCTGTTGCTATGAAACTTGGCCGGCGTTTTATTGGAGCAGATATCAACCTTGGAGCTGTTCAAACTACTACGAAGCGTCTTATCTCAATTTCAAAAGAGCTAAATAGTAATAATCAAAAAGACACTAAGTATACGGGATTTGAAGTTTACAATGTAAATAACTATGACTTTTTCCGCAATCCAGTGGAAGCACGTGATCTTCTTATGCAAGCACTTGAAATTCAACCGTTCCCACAGGGAAACATCTGGGATGGTGAACTTGACGGCAGGATGGTAAAAATTATGCCCGTCAACCGTATTGCCACAAAAGCTGATTTGAAAGAACTCCTTGCTAATCTCCCATATAAGGTTTATGAAAAGCGTAAGGATGAAAATCCAAATCAACCAGTTGAACGAATTACGATTGTCTGCATGGGCCATGAAGCAGATTTAGCAGCATCATTGCAAGAAGAACTTGCGGATTACAAGGTTGATGTGCAGGTCGTAGATATTTTGCGAGACAAGAAAGACTTACAGCTCAAGCGTGATTCTGAGGCAGAAATTGTCCGTGAAGGCACTAAACTCGTTGTCAGAGCATTTTACCCGATGAACCTGATGCAGAAGCTCTCTCTCCAAAAGGAATATGTGGAAGACTGGCGGCAATTGGTAGATTCTATTATGATTGACTGGAATTACGACGGAGCCGTTATGCAGCCTACGGTTACTGACGTTCCAGGCAAGAAAGAGATGGTAAAAGGCATCTATGACATTCCAGAGGATGCTGGAACTATCAAGGTGAAGATTACCGACTTGCTTTCCGAGTCACTTGAAATGGAGGTACACTAGGTATGGCAAAAAAATCGGACTTCGATGCCAGCTTTTCATTTTATCAACAGCTTTGGTATTATTATCAAACAAACCGGGGGAAAATTCGCTCCCGTTATAATGATTTAACGCGAAAATTCCTGACTTATAACGACAATGAGGAAAACTCTTCTGCGTTCCTTCGTAAACCTCAATTTGAAGCCTTGGAAATGTATATCTTTATAAAAGAATTCATGAGGAATCAGCAAGTCTATGAAATGTTTGATGATTGGAGAAATAGGAGAAATAATTTTTCCGATGCTTCCTATTATTCAGTAGAAAAAGACAGGAAGATGAGCTTATTTAGTCCGTTAACCGAAAAACAGACTGACACGATATTCAAGCAGATGAAAAAGTACCAGGAGACTTATCCGAATTATATTTATGCTCTCACAATGGGACTGGGAAAGACAATCCTCATGGCAACATGTATTTTCTATGAGTTCCTGCTTGCTAATAAATATCCTAAGGACAACCGATTCTGCCACAATGCGCTCGTATTTGCTCCGGATAAAACGGTTCTGCAATCGCTCCGAGAAATTATGACGTTTGACAAGACAAAGGTTGTACCGCCTGAATATGCCCGGGTGCTTGATACGAATATCAAATTTCACTTCCTTGATGAAACGGGTACTATTTTAAATACAATTGATGATTCTGACTTCAATATTATTATCTCCAACACGCAGAAAATCATTGTAAAGAAAAAACGTACGCCAGAGACTCCAGGCCAAATATTATTCAGTGGTAACAGTGCGCTTCTTTCTACGGTTTACGGCGGAGATGATGAAAATGACGCTTGGGATGATACCACACTGATGGACAACCAACGTTTTAAAAAACTCTGTCGTTTACCGCAACTCGGTGTCTATGTGGATGAAGCACATCACCTCTTTGGGGCAGATCTTGAAAAGCAGATTCGTTCGAGCAGTACAAAGAAGACGAGCCTTCGTGACACCATCAATCTCCTTGCGGAAAATACTTCAATTGTAGCCTGCTATAACTATACCGGAACACCGTATGTCAAGAATCAGCTCTTACCGGAAGTCGTTTATGCTTATGGCTTACGTGAATCTATTTGGAATAGTTTTTTGAAGGATGCAGATCCGATTGGTTATGAGAACGTTAAGAACGAGGAATTCCTAACAGACGTTATAAATACCTTCTGGAAACGCTATGGTGGAAAATTATATGAGGGACTCAATCCTAAACTGGCTATTTACGCAGCAAACGTTGAAGAGGCAGCGACAGAAGTAAAACCGGCTCTGGAAAAAATCCTCGTTAAACTCAATATTCCAACATCAAAAATCCTTATTAATGTTGGGGATGCTAAGTATACAAAGGATAATGATATTCGGGATTTCAACAATCTGGATGTGCCGGGCTCCGAAGGAAACGACAAGCAATTTATAATTCTTGTAGAAAAAGGCAAGGAGGGCTGGAATTGTCGGTCACTTTTTGGCGTAGCACTTTTTCGTAGCCCGAAATCTAAGGTATTTGTGCTTCAGGCTACGATGCGTTGTATGCGGCAGATTACAGATGAACCCCAAACAGCTACAGTATTCCTTTCCAAAGAAAACTATGATACGTTGAATAATGAGTTGCATAAAAACTTTAATATGGACATCAATGACATTAAGAAACCATCAGATAATAACCGTCATACCTATAAGGTACATGTCCTTCCTCCACCCAGAACAATAACCTTGAAACGCATCTGGCATGAATATTCACTCCATGAGAATAAATACACTGGTCCAGTTAATTTCAAATTAAAAGATGTTGACCTATCTAAGTATGAAAGTACTCGTTATGAAAGCGATACCCTCGCTCGCAATACAACGGCCCAAAAACAAAACATTGATTACGTTCAGGATAATATAAAATTCTCCGCTTTTACTCTTGTTGGGGAAATTTCCAGATATTTAAACATATCCTGTATTCTTGTATCAAAAATCTTACAAGAGTCAGTCGATGGCATAGATGTTGTTCTCGATGCAGTCAATCGTTATAATGCCGTAATTTATGACTACATCATACCTACTGTCTTCCATGCCCTGTTTGATATTACATCAGTGCAAAAAACAGAAGATAGAAACGTGGTCCTTCTCCGTGAACCGAAAGATGCAGGGTACTATGAATTCTCTGCTAAAGATGACCTTGTAGTAACTGTTCATGATCCAATCTTAACGCCAAAGGAAATAAAAAAGAGTTTCCATGCTGATACCTATTGCTTCGATTCTATTCCTGAACGCGAATGCTTCTGGCAATATCTCAAAAGCAATAAGGTCAAGGAAATTTATTTCACCGGAATGTTTACTTCAAATCAGGGCGACTTGTCGGTCAACTACTATGATCCAGAATCGCGAAGAATTCGCACATATTATCCTGATTTTCTTGCGAAGATGGCGGATGGCTCGTATCAACTGATTGAAGTTAAAGGTGATAATAAAATCGATGATGAGGTTGTACAAGCTAAGAAAGACGCAGCGCAGGAAATCGCGGTGGCAAGTGGTATTAAGTACATTATGTATGCCGGAAGCACAATTACCAGTACACATATTTTAGGTGATGAGCCAGCAAAAGTACAGTATACTATGCCATTGGGGAAAAATTCAATAGTAGCAGAGAAGGGACAACCACTAAAAGAAAAGTAATTGACCATATGCATAACTCTATTCTCCATTTGTAAAAAAAAGAACGATGCTACAAAGGACCCCTATCGTTTTTTTTCGATAATAGATTGTCTCTTTGTAGCATTGTTTTTATGTTTATATAAAGAAAATTTTAAATATAGCATAGTGGTTATTATGATATACAAATCAATCTTAATCTTTGCATATTCCCTCTGAAAAACGTGTAATAAATACATGGCTTTTGCTGATTTAAGAAAGTAGTGATACAAATGAAAATACTAAGTGTCAAAGTTGTTATTAGTATGCTTATTATCGGAGCATTCTATCTTCCTATCAACGCGTATAATTATTTGGATGATGTTGACAATATAACTTCAAATGGAATGTCATCAGCCTATACCATATACGCTGGCATGCCTTATGCTGATTACGTTACTAATTTTTCCAAGCTTTCTAATTGGACAGGCGTCAAAGGCTCCTTTTGCATAGAATATTATAAAAATAACGACGGAAACGAATCAGTCGTAGAAAAAGTTAGCGTTATTAAAGAAAATGATATAATATCTACCTTCGATATTCACTTTTTCACTAATGACTATAATGTTGTAAGAAATATCTTAAAGAGAACAACGACAAACTTAACAAACAAATTAGGATACCCTCAATATAAAAAATTAGGTTTAGAAAGTTATCACTGGAAAACGGGGCCACATTCTAAAGTATTTGTCTCGGTTTATCAACAAACACCTTCACGAACTGCTGATTCGAAATATAAATATCATGTTATCATCGGTAGCGTATATGACCCGTACGTTCTTTAATATAACTAACAGCAGTTTACAGCTTTTTGAGTAAATAAATATCGCGTAACTACACTTTGAAATATAATGAATCTGCTAAAAACCATCATCTCAAAAGAGTTACGCGATGAGTTCATTATAACTCGAAAATTCGATCATCAGTCTCAATCCTTTTTGTATTACTTAATATAGCCTTATTTTACCATATGAAAGAGAGCATCGGGGCCAGAAATTCAAGATTCATAGTTCTGGTTGCTATTCGGCTCATGCATCTGCAAGAGGAACTTCAGAATGAGCGACCTGTTTGTCCAAAGAATTTGGGCCAGAAGGCAATAAACCCCGCGCATTCTGCACGGGGCTTTCCGATCATTCGATTGGTGCTAGCATATAAATAGGACAAGTCAAACTGAGGTTTTCCATAAAGTGATACAATAAAAGTATATATAGGGGGCCTTAGTATGACGAAGTTCAACAAACAATTCAAAGTGGATGCTG
>OLWW01000458.1_pt1 | contig 23578 bp, 20 predicted proteins | sample 1673991 | NCBI WGS metagenome assembly OLWW01 (sample SAMEA103958136, study PRJEB25191) | human gut metagenome
TTATATGCAAATTCAGATAAACATATGATGGAATCTATTTTTTTTAAAATAGAAATCTCTTTTTTATAGAAATCATATACATTTCTTTCTTTATCGTTTTTTAGTTTCTTTCTATTTGTGCATATTATTTGTTTGAAATAAGATGTATTTCCCTTGATCTCTAAACTCCAAGGGAAGAAATGGATTACAAAGTATATTTTTCCTTTTCCAAAATATTGTTTTACTGATTCTATCAAGTATTTATGATTAGTATAGAAAAAAAGAAATCGATTGTTTTTATTGTTTTCTATAAATCCTCTTAGAATAAAGAATATATTTCTGTAGTATATTTCTTTATTGTATAAATAATTTAGAAAATGGCTCTTCTCTGGGATATAATAAATATGATTGTTAGGATAGGAGCCTTGAGATATAATAACTTCTTTGCAATTGTATCTTATATTGAAAATATGAGTCTCAACCTCTTCATTTCTAGAAAAGAAACTGATTATTTGGTTGATATAGGTTCCGATTCCATATAAACCTCCAAAACAAGACTCGTTAAATATGTATAATTTGGTTTTCATATTTTCATTATATTTAATCCTAGACCAGCATATCCATTAGCTATGCCTAATTCCCATTCGTTAATATTGCTATATTTGTAATGTCCTTTAGTATATAATTTTCTAAATAATATAGTACATTCATACTCTAATTCTCTATTTTGAAACCATTGTATGTATTGATTTATTAAAAAGAGAGAATCTGAATTTGTACAATATTCTTTAAGCTTGTTTGCGGAACTGAAAAGCTCTGATAAATATGTTAGGTCAAAAGTAGTGGTTTTACTATTATAAAGCCTAAATAGGATATAATGGAAAATACCTTCTAATCCTTGATTTAAAGATGTGTCTACACATCTTCGCAAATCACGTTCCATAATTTTTTTATCTATATCTTCAAGTATACTATTTATATTTTCCTCATTAATAAATTTTTGGTGGCCCAAATATTTTATTCCCCAGCCAATACCTAAATATCCATTTTCAAAATCTATCGGTAGATGAGAATGTATTTGTTCTGCAAAATCATTCAATAATGTTTCTGCAAATTCTTCATAAACTCGATTCTTTGAATATCGTGCATAGTGATAAAAGAAAATGATAATTCCCATAGTACCATATAGTAGTCCAATATTTTTCGAGAAACTACAATTGATAATCAAATGGTTGGCTATATTCTGTAAAATGTAATCGTCTTTCTTATGCATAAGATTACTGTTTATATTAATAGAATGATTATTTGATTTAGTTCCTATTCTATATAAATAATTCCTTTTATATAGTTATATTTTTCTATCATTTGTATGGTATAATTTCCTGTTCTAAAGTCTGTTATATTAATGGGATAAGTGGTATACTCGGAAACGGTAGTTACATTATAATAAATAACATTGCCCAAAGAGTCTTTTATTATCACTTCCAAATCATTTAATTCCTTTTCGGAATAGATATAGATGTTCTGTTCGTCTATGGATAGTTGAGGGGCAAATGAAATAGAACGATCATTTTCAATATTCCATCCATCTTCAATAGAGATTACTTTATTCTCTGCCATTAACTTATATGGAAAGAGAAGAAGAAAAGCTGTTAATACTAATACTGCGTTTTTCATATTTTGCATTTCGTTTTAAAGTTTAGGCAAATATGAGAAAAACATTTTAATGTATCATCAAGAGCTAGTACACTTTTAGTACACAGATGACTTCTTGTACTTTCTAAAGTACACAATTAGTACACTACAGGCTATAATCTACTGTAAATCAGAGATAAAAGCATCCAGTTTTTCGGTAGAGTTTTGTTCTCCCAGTAGTCTCTTTGCAAGGCGGGTGCGAGCATTACTTATGGCAGCTTTGGTGCGATTGGTGAAAATGGCAATATGGGTTGGTGGAATTGAAATCTTCATTAGATAGCATATTCGCAGTTCGATGACTGATAATTTTGGAGATAACTCATATAGGTGCTTGCTGAAGTTGGGATAGGCGGTATCAACCTCTTTTTGTAGCTCTGACCACTTCTCTTCAGTTATTTTGCTGTCTGCCTTGGTACATGCCTGATGGAAAAAATGATAGATGGAAGTCTGACGCAGGGAGTCTTGTAAAACTTTTTGTTTTTTTAGACAGGCGATAATTTCTTTGTTTTTAGCTTCCAGTTCCTCTTTTTGAGCCAGGAGCAAGTTTTGCAGGGCTTTTGCTTGCTCTAATTCTTCCTTTTGCGCTTTCAATAGTGTTTCCTTTTCTGTTATTTCCCCTTCTTGCTCGACTAGTTTTTGCTCTAATTCTTTTACTCGTGGTTCTGTTTCTATTTGTTTTTGCTCTAATTCTTTTATTTTGCAGATGTTTTCTTCATGGGCTTTCATGCTTTTTGCTTCTTGTTCTTCTTTTAGTTTGCTAAGCTTGTGCATTTGTAGGCGAGTGTTTTGTACTTTCTTTTTGTAATGGAAATAGACACTGATAGCTACCCCCATGATGACCACAGATATACAGCCAAGTATCCATAAGAAAGTACTCTTCTTTTCATTATCCAGCAGGAATGTATAGTTCTCTTTCTGGATGTACTGATAATTATACAGGGAGTTTATTTTGGTAATCGCTTCTGTTCGGGTAATCTCTTTAATGGAGTCTGCCAACAGTTGGGCCTGCCGGAGATATGTTGTGGCTTGGGGATAATTGTGCTTTTGAATCTCAATGGATGATAAATGTCGGTAGGCACTATGCTGTTTTTGAATATCACCATATTCGATGGCTTGATGCAGGTAATAACAGGCGGAGTCCCACCGGGCTTCACCCCGATAGACATCGCCTAATACCAACAGGGCGTTTGCCATGTCCGGTTGATGATTGAGGGCGGTAATAAGCATTTGTTTGGCGGAATCGGCTTTTCCCAAACTATAATAGTAAAAACTGCCTAATTCCCCCCAAATAATGTATGCTTTATCAGGACTGTGAGTGGATAATGCAGTGCGGTATGCTTTTTGATAATAATGAAGCGCACTGTCCTTTTGATGCTTGGCATCATACATGCGTGCAATATCTCTTAGTGCATAAAAGATTTTATTTTCTTTCCCTTGTGCCAGATAACAGTTTACCGATTCCCTGTTGGCTTGCAATGATTCATCGTAAAGCCCTTGATAAGCAAACAAGGTTCCCATTTGATTATAGGTTCGTGCCATTAAATCGGCGGATTGCTTCTTGTCGGCGGCCGACAGTTCCTTGCTCCGGCTAATCACTTCACGAAAGGCATCCAAAGCACTCGGGGCATCATGCAGGTCGCGATATACACTGCCTTGATAATAGTATGCCTCTATCAGTTTGTTCTTGTCGCCATGCTCATCGTAGAATTTCACAATAAGGTTGATAAGCGAATCGGAGGTATGGAGGATATACAGTTTGTCTTTTGCCTTGATGGTGAGCAAATGATAGTACATTTGTGTTTCTTCGGGTTCACACCCGATGCTGTCTTTCAGTAAAGAGAGATAATGCAGGGCGCTGTCGGGGGCTGTTTCCACACAGCTTTGGGCTTGCTCCATGAAAAGCGGATAAGACCGATAGTGGCGCGAACACCCCAATGACAGACTTATCCCAATGAATAATATGAGAAATAAACGTGCCTTCATCAAGAGGCAAAGATATGAAAGTTTTATTAAAAGCAATATTTTTCTTCAAAAAAACTTTATCTTTGTCCAAATGAAAATCCAATAGACTGAAATACATAAAACTATGGCAAAAGAATTAGAATTAAAGTACGGCTGCAATCCCAATCAAAAGCCGTCACGCATCTTTATGCAAGAAGGAGAATTGCCCATCGAGGTATTGAACGGACGCCCCGGATATATTAATTTTCTGGATGCATTCAATAGCTGGCAGTTAGTAAAGGAACTCAAAGAAGCCACCGGACTACCTTCGGCTGCATCTTTCAAACACGTCAGCCCCGCCGGAGCTGCTGTCGGCATAGAAATGAGTGAAACACTGAAGAAAATTTATTTTGTAGACGACCTTCCTCTCACCCCATTGGCAACAGCATACGCGCGTGCACGAGGCGCCGACCGTATGTCTTCTTACGGAGATTTCATTGCTTTAAGCGATACATGCGATGAAGCAACCGCACGGCTCATCAACCGTGAAGTATCGGATGGTGTCATTGCTCCCGACTATACGCCTGAAGCGCTCGAAATCTTGAAAAACAAACGTAAAGGTACTTATAACGTCATCAAGATTGACCCGTCTTACCGTCCAGCCCCCATTGAACACAAGGATGTGTTTGGTATTACTTTTGAACAAGGACGTAACGAAATCAAACTGGACGAAAGCTTGCTGACTAATATTCCGACAAAGAACCAACACTTCACGGAAGAGGCCAAACGCGACCTGATTATCGCCCTTATCACCTTAAAATATACACAAAGTAATTCTGTATGTTATGTGAAAGACGGTCAAGCTATCGGTATCGGTGCCGGACAGCAAAGCCGTATCCATTGTACCCGACTGGCAGGCAACAAGGCTGACATCTGGTATCTGCGCCAACACCCTAAAGTAATGAACTTGCCATGGATAGAAAAAATCCGCCGTGCCGACCGCGACAATACTATTGATGTGTATATCAGCGAAGACCACGATGACGTATTGGCTGACGGAGTTTGGCAACAATTCTTTACCGAAAGACCTGAAGTACTGACGCGTGAAGAAAAACGCGCATGGCTGGATACAATGAAAGGAGTTTCACTGGGGTCGGACGCTTTCTTCCCATTTGGCGACAACATAGAACGCGCACATAAAAGCGGAGTGGAGTACATTGCACAAGCCGGAGGTTCCGTACGCGATGATCACGTTATCGATACTTGTGACAAATATGGAATTACCATGGCATTTACAGGTGTCCGCTTGTTCCACCATTAATTATTGAAAAAATAAAGAAAGGGGGAGGGTATCAAAACTAAAATGGTCTACAAATCGTCAACTGTAGGGGCAGGATTTGCCTGCCCGAACCAACGGTCACGACCTTGGAAATAATACACAAAACATTTTCGGGCAAGCAAACCTCTTTCCTACTAACAAAATGACATCATTATCAACGTTTTGACACAATCCCCCTCCCGACAAGTTTTAAACCTATGTCTAAAAATCGATTAGAAAATATAGTGGAAACCGAAGCTCAGCTCATCAGTATCTAAATCCAAACCGAAGTTTTTCGTTTTAGTTCCCATGGGAGTTTCATCCTGTGAATATCCTAAGAAACCATACTTAGCAACCAAACAAAAACGGTCAGACAGCTTAATTGCCAATCCCGGCTTCAAACCAATGTTCCAAGAATTTGCAGCATCGCTTCCCTTTACTTTAGCTGTAGAAAAGCCGAATCCTCCATCTACAAATAATTTGATTAAATCACTCTGCAGAAAAGAATAGCGAGCATAAGGAGCAATGGTAAAAGTGTTGGTCTTCAAATCGCCCGTTTTGCTATACTGATACCCCACAACTGTACCAATCGACCAATTCTCATCCAGTTCATAACCTATTTCAGGCAAGAGCTTGATAGTAGTAGTCTTTAATTCGGCATCACTATTTTCAGTCTTAACAGAACTGAAACCCAAAGTTCCACCTACATAAATCTGCGCCTGTGCAGCAGTAGCCATAATAGCCACAATACACACCAATACAATCTTTTTCATCTTTCTTTTGTTCTCAAAATTAAACATTAACCTATTTGTTACATAGAAGGAATCAGCACCCTTCTGTATTGTGCGGCGCAAAGGTATCGTTTATATTTATGTTATGCAACATAAATACTTCCTTTTTCAAAAGATTTATTATGAAATAAGGGATAAATCGTTAATATCTAATAATTAACAAAGCACTAACTATTTTACTTTCCTTTATGGCGATTAGCACGTTTTTTTCGGATATCGGCTTTCATTTTGGCCGAACCCGAGCCATGAAGTCCGGTGATATAACTTTTCTTCTTCGCTTTCGTTTTCACTTTCTCTTCATTCTTTCTACCCGACGACTTTCCACCTTTGAAAACGATTCCATCGGTAATTGCTTTTTCTATGTCCATCCTCTTATTGTTTATTTATTAATTTAGATTTTACTGTTATTCTGTTACCGAGTTTTGTACAAATAAGTTTATCTTTACGCAAAGTACGGTCTTTTAAATCAAGAACAAGACTCGGATTGAAGTGTTGGCCGTCTATCCGAAACTCCAGATGAAGATGTTCTGTGGTAGCTCTGCCTGTTCTGCCGGTAAGAGCAAGTGGTGTTCCGGCTTTTACTACATCCCCCGATTTCACCAGATTCCTTGAATTATGACTATAAACACTTTCCAATCCGTTGGTATGACGCACTACCACCACATTTCCATAAGCGGCATAAGGTTTTGCCATTCTTACGACACCATCAAATATGCACCGAATTGTATCATTTGCTTTTGTCTTGATATCGACCCCACTGTGCCCGCGACGTCCCCCATAGGAAGAAATCAACTTTCCACCCGGCAGCGGAAAGCAGAACTCATTATCTTGCAGGCTGTCCAAATGAAGGCTGAAACTTTTGTGCGCAGAGAACAGCCCCGGTGTTTTTACACGTATATGGTTGATTTCCATAGCGGTAAAATTCTTTGCCGGTTCTCCTCCCCAAGCTGCAATCGTCAGGATTACCAATAACAGGATAGATGTGGCTCTTTTCATGGCTTGTTTCAGGAGTTAAAATTCAATCTGTTTGATATCTTCTGCCGATGCAAACTCTTTCAGCAACTCAATCATATAGTCGGCAGCATCCCGAAGTCCCTCTTTTCCACTATAACCATTAATAATGGTAAGCAGATGAGTTGTACCCAATTCCAGTTTTGTACGTTCATTGTCACTGGTAGGTGTCCCGATTCCGCCAACCGCATCGCGATAAACAGGCATTCCTTCTATGTTCAGTTCACCGCGCCCAATGCCTTCATACGGTTCTCCGGCTTTGCCGATACCCAAAACAAGAGCGTCGCCGACTATCTTATCCGCATCAAAGCCTCCGATAGAATAACCAAAACGGATAGATACCAGATTTATAAGGTCTACCAATGTATCTATCTGATAGAGTGAAATTCCGCGAAGTATCCTGCGGCATAGTGCTTCTCCCGAAGGACGGTAACGGCTGGGGTCCTTGCCACATTTCTTATAAGCCTCGCGAGTAGCATGAATAGTCGTCATATCTTTGATGGAATCCGTCGTATACATTTCACGATAACGGACAGTAAATTCATTTATCTTCTTCCACAATTCTTCATTGTACGCCGTATTAACCACCTTGGCAGAAATGGCAACCCCGGCAAAAGCCGGACAAGCTGTTCTTATTTCCGATGATACTTCTATTTTCATAATCCATTTTTTCTTTTAAATTTCAATCCGCCGCTACGTCAGCGATGCAGCATGATTCCCGATAAGATTCGCCCTGAACGGATTCCTAACCGACGGGCTGAAAAGAAATCGAGGTAATTTTGATAGGTACAAATACCCGCCACCTCTATATTCTCCGCTTTTACACCGTGACCGAGCAACTGCAAACGGTTGGCCTCCCACAAATCAATATGCCATTTTTCTTCTTTACGGGCAATGCGCCGCATGTCAAAACCGGCAGTACGAAAGGTCTCGTATACCTCATCACCTACTTCAAAAGCAGCAAGTGAGATGCCCGGACCGATACAGGCCTTTATATCCTTTTCCTCTGAAGCATACCGTTCTTTCATTACTGCAAGAGTTTTTGCCACAATCTTTCCCACCGTACCCCGCCAACCGGCATGAGCAGCGGCAATGACCTGCTTTGTCGGGTCATAAAGCAACACCGGGATGCAGTCGGCCGTTGAAATACAAAGGCAATAGCCGGGAAGTGCCGTTATAATGGCATCAATATCTTCCAACCGATTCTCCTTGTTCGCTCTGATACAGGCATCATCAATTACACTGATATTGGTGCTGTGCGTTTGATGGGGAATAATTAATTCCAAAGGTTTCTGTGGCAAAAGTCCACACAATATTTCACGATTTTTCTGCACATGCTCTGCCTCATCCCCACAATATCCGGTGCAATTAAAAGAAGCATAATTTCCCTCGCTACACCCTCCATGACGGGTAGTAGAAAAACAAGAAATGTTGGGATATGCCTTCATCAGCTCATATCCCAACATTTTATTATCTGATGTCAGCCGTTTCATTTCTTTTCTTCGTCCCAATCTTCTTCCTCGTATTCATAATCAAAATCATCATCGTCATCGTCCTCATATTCAAATTCAAAGTCTTCGTCTTCACCCATAGCCTTTAGCTCTTCTTGCAATTTGGCTACATCTTTGGCACGATGGACAATTGTTTCGGTACGGACACCTTCTAAACGGTTGCTGTCCTTATTCAGCTCTGTCCACAGCATATCCTTCAGTTGTTGGATGCCCATGCCAGTGACAGAAGATATGAAGATATGTGGAACATTTTTCGGAAGAGTCGGTTCAAGCATATTAATCAACTCCTCATCCAGCATATCGGATTTTGTGATAGCCAACACGCGCTGTTTGTCCAGCATTTCGGGATTAAAGGTAGCCAGTTCATTCAGCAATATATCATATTCTTTGCGGATATCGTCTGTATCTCCGGGCACCATAAAAAGTAATAATGAATTACGCTCAATGTGTCGCAAGAAACGGAGTCCCAATCCTTTGCCTTCACTGGCTCCCTCAATAATACCGGGAATATCTGCCATAACGAAAGATTTCCCTTCGCGATAAGACACAATACCCAGATTGGGTTCAAGCGTAGTAAACGGATAATTGGCTATCTTGGGACGTGCAGCCGACACGGTGGAAAGCAAAGTCGATTTACCGGCATTGGGAAAACCTACCAAACCGACATCTGCCAGTAATTTCAATTCTAGAATAACCGTAAGTTCCTGCATCGGTTCTCCCGGTTGTGCAAAACGCGGTGCTTGACGAGTAGCAGTGCGGAAATGCCAGTTACCCAGGCCTCCTCGTCCGCCTTTCAGCAGGACAACTTCTTGTCCGTCTTCGGTAATATCACAAATATATTCACCGGTCTCAGCATTATAAACCACTGTACCACAAGGTACTTCGATGACTTTATCTTCACCATCCTTACCAAAACTCTTATTTTTGGAACCATTTCCGCCATGAGTAGCAAACACATGACGGTCATATTTCAAGTGAAGTAATGTCCAATAATTGCGGTTTCCCCGCAAAATAACATGACCTCCTCTACCACCATCGCCACCGTCAGGGCCACCATTGGGTACGTATTTTTCACGACGCATGTGTGTAGAGCCTCGTCCGCCTTTTCCCGAACGGCAATATATTTTCACGTAATCAACAAAATTCGATTCAGCCATTTTCTTCTATTGTTTGAGATAATGAGTGCAAAAGTAATGATTTCAGTCGATTTCCTCAAGTTTTTTAACAGAAACAAATATTTATTCTTTTTCCATTTCTTGGCATGTCTTATCTATATGCTTCACAAACATATCGGAAAAAACCGGGTCCCCATAACAAAGAGGCTCAACAAAAGATATTTCTATCCATTGTTGAGCCTCTTTTTATTCTATACGATAAAATATAACTTACTTCACTGCATCAACAGCCTTACAGATGTCTTGCGTAATTGTTTCTAAATTACCCAATCCGTTAATATGCTGATATTTGCCTTCCTTTTTATACCAGTCAATCAGCGGAGCTGTCTGCGAATGGTAAACAGTAAGGCGTTTCTTGATAGTCTCTTCATTATCATCTGCACGACCTGACTCCTGTCCACGTTTAATCAGACGCGTCATCAGTTCGTCTTCGGGAACATCAAGGTCCAACATAATAGAAACTTCCTGTCCGCGTTCCGACAACATCTTCTTCAACGCTTCTGCCTGAGCAATCGTTCTGGGGAAACCGTCGAAAATAACTCCTTTGCTATCCTTGAAACTATCCAATGTGCTAGCCAGGATGTCGATAATCAGCTCATCAGGAAGTAACTGACCCTGGTCAATATAACCTTTAGCAGTTTTGCCCAGTTCTGTACCATTCTTTATTTCTGCACGAAGCACATCTCCTGTTGAAATGTGATTAATACCGAATTTCTCTACAATACGTTCACTCTGAGTACCTTTTCCCGAACCCGGAGCACCGAAAATTACAATGTTCAACATCTTGTTTTACCTTTTATTATTATATTTAGTTGTATAATTCTTACTCTATTACAGTATAGATATCACGGTAATTGCGCCCCAAGCCGTCATAATCAAGTCCATAACCGACAATAAAATCATTAGGAATACGCATAGCTATATAATGTATATTCAAATCTACCTTCAGTTTATCAGGCTTCAACAGCAATGTGGCAATACGAATTTCCTTCGGGTTCTTTGCTTGAAGTGTCTCCAATAAATGTTTCATTGTGACTCCCGTATCCACGATATCTTCCACAATCACCACTGTACGACCTTCGATATCGTCATTCAAACCAACCAACTCTTTCACTTTACCGGTAGACGATGTGCCGGCATAAGAAGCTAGTTTTACAAAAGATATCTCACTGGGGATGGTAAGGTTACGCATTAAATCGGCTGCAAACATGAACGAACCGTTGAGCACACTTAGAAACAGGGGATTCGTACCTTCTAAATCCCGGTTAATTTCACTCGCTACCCGTTCTACTTCTCTCAATATCCGCTCTTCGGGAATGAAAGTCGTGAAACGCTTGTCTTTTATCTGAATGGTATCCATAACCGTATTTTTATTAAATCGGTGCAAAAATAGTGTTTTAATTCGATTTTATGAAATCTATCCATACGTTTTGTAATATACAAAAAGGAGGATGCCGGAAATAAATCTCCAAACATCCTCCACAAAAGAGAGTCGGTATTAAAAGTTCATCAAATCTTAACTAGATTCTTTCAAATACTTTAAAGTATGCCACTTGGCATGCATTATTCGACGTATTGGTTTCTGTAATTTCCAAACGGAAATAACGGGCCTTGACAGGTGAAGACAACACCAATTCTTCATACGCCGGAATCAGCGGACTGGTATAGCTTTTTACCACAGTTCCATCAGGAGCAGTCCACGGCAATGCGAAAGTAAAATCAGCTACCTTTTCGTAGTTCTCATTATCCGTGCTGGCATAAATATTCATGGTCTTTACAGTACCATAATTGTTGCCATTCGGTGCATAGTGTCTTCTACCGATGTGGAACATAGCGCACTCCAGTTCCTCTTTCATATCAATTTCCAAAATATAAGGAAGAGGCACAGAATAACTGTACGGACTATGCCAGAAGTTCGTACGTTCTTCCTTAAACAAGCTGGGATAACCACCACCATCACTGGCTTCAACACCATTACCGGTAGCAGTCCAACGAGTCCAATCATACTGCAAAAATTCTTGGCCATCATACTTCTGCAATACAGTGAAAGTAGCCTGGCGGTAACCGGATGTTACACTGACAGTAGCTGTACGATAACTGCTGTCTGTATTGGCAGATGTTGCAGTCACGGTAATTTCCTTACCGTTTACCGAAACCTGACACCAATCTGCGTCTACATTGTCAACAACAATATCAGAAGAGATATCTGTATCCGCAATCACAGTAGTACTGGAATTGGCAGCAGCATCCAATACGGCACGCTCTACAACGATGTAACCGACATACGGTTGCTCATATTCGGAACATCCACAAACAATGGCCGAGAAAAAGAGCAAAAGTAAATATGATATTTTTTTCATTTGTATATCCATTTTAAATTAGTAAATCTGTTTTTGTTAGGGGTTCTGTTCCAATTTGTAAGGATAAGCATCATATTGAAGCTGTGGAATAAACTCACATACTGATGGAGAGTTATATGGAATTTCATAGAACTTATCACCCTGAGCAATGGTATGTCCTCCCGGATATCTTCTATCCATAGTATGGCGCCAGCGGAATACATCGAAACGACGATGACCTTCCCATGCAAGTTCCAACATACGTTCTTCTTCGATAATCTTATGAACATCTTTCGGATTTCCGCTTTCAGCAGTAGCTATGTTTTCCATTGTCCACTCCGGTATACCAGCTCTTTCACGAAGGATATTGATATCATCCAAAGTAGCCTGTACGGAACCACCCTTTTCATAATTAGCTTCGGCACGTATCAGATACATTTCTGCCAAACGGGAAATGATAGGTGACCACAAATGTTTGCTCTGTTCCTGGTAAGAACATTTGTTGATAGCATACACAAGGAAAAGAGAAGATTTACCACGCTTAGTAGAAGCATCAAATACTTTAGGTTCGATACGACCTATATACTTGTTACCGTCCTGTCCTACTACATAGTAACGAGTACCTGTGTTATAGGCTTCTTCTTGAATGGTAGCGCTTTGAAATTTAGAAGCGTCTTTGGTAATAAGGAATGTACCGTCAGCTTGTTTTTCTACATCCAACTGTTTGTATTCATAATTGGCTGTATTAGCTTGCTTAACAGCATAAGCAAACGTCCAGTCTTCATATACATTATTTGGATATCCAACCGGAGTATAATCGGCTACACCATCTTCTACGTATCTTTTCACGATAAATTTACTACGTAAGTCCTGAGGCATATCATTAGCATTCAAATGCAATTCCAAAAGCTCCAAATATCTTGAAGAAGGAGACATTTCTTCCCAACCCGAACCATCGATACGGATGTACATACTACCCATACGGCTGTATCCATCATCATCTTTGTCAAGTGTACGACGTACTGCAAAAATGGTTTCCTTGTTGTCTTCCGGAATAAGTTGTGAATAAGTAGCAAAACGGTTTCCTCTTTCCAACTCAAAGCGGCCAGATGTGATTACCTTGTTAGCCATTTCCCATGCACCGTCCCAGTTCTCCATATAGAGATAAACTCTGGCCAACAAAGCTTCAGCAGCTTCCTTGGTAGCATAGATGTTTGATTTGGGAGTCTCTCCTTGCTGAAGTGTCAGATAAGTGATGGCGTCTTTCAAGTCGAGAACCACTTGGTCGTAAACTTCGGCAACAGTAGAACGACTTTGAGGTAAATCATTCGGATCACTTGTCAACTTCAAAGGCAAGCCGGGGTTCTGTGTCGGGTTGTTAGAATAAGGCTGTGCAAACTCATTGACCAGCAAGAAATAGCTCAATGCACGCAAATAGTAGTTTTCACCCATCATGATGGTTTGCTCACGAGTACTTTCATTACCCAGTCCCTGAATAATTTCAATAATTTTATTACAGTTACCAATCACACGATAGCCGAGCTCCCAAGTATATTCTGTAGTGGAACTGGCAATGTTTCGGCTATAATCATACAATTTAAAAGTTGAACCGGTTGAAGTTCCGTTCCAAGTGACATCATCAGCACCAAAAGCCCAAAAATAATATCCGTTGTCTATCAATCCACCGTCATTTTTCAACAAACGATAACTTCCCTGAGATAATTCAAGAAGGTTCTTATTGTCGAATTGTTCCTCCATCACACCATCATACATGGTAATGTCCAGGTTGCATCCGGTCATTCCGAACGCCATTCCCATGGCACCTAGTATATATTTTATTTTCATAATGTTTTCATTTAGATATTAGAAATTAGAATTGGACATTCAATCCTAAGGTAAAACGTCTTACTGTAGGATATCCGAAGCTTCCCGCACTACCATTATAATCTGCAGAATACAGGATTTCCGGGTCTTGTCCTGAGAAGCTGGTAATGGTAAATAAGTTCTCACCACCAACACTCAAATTAGCCGACTTTACACCCAGTGGTTCCAGCCAACGTTTCGGGAAGCTATAAGCCAATGAAAGAGATTTCAGTTTGAAATAGTCACCGTTTTCCAGATAACGTGTGGATTCTCTATCGGCACCGTTATTACCACCATCGATCAACTGAGGATGTGTAGCGATATCACCCGGCTTTTCCCAACGGCTCCATCCGTCTTTCAACTTCATAGGAGGCTGAGAGTTACGTCCGCAGTCACGGTCAATCGCACCGGCACGCTGTCCATTATAAATCATAGCACCGGTAGCAAATGTAAAGTTAGCGTTCAGAGTGAAACCTTTCCATGTCAAGTTCGTGCTGATAGCACCATTAAATTTAGGAGTAGGCACTTCATCCAACAATACACGGGTTGCCTCGTTGTAGTCACCGGTTACAGTTTTCTTACCATTTTCATCTACTTTAAACCACAACGGAGTTCCTGTTTGTGAATCTACACCTGCCCATTCGCGCAAATACCAATTTCTGTAAGGGTAGCCCACAGCAGTAGCTTGTGATGTAAGTTCATCACCGTCAGGAAGATAAGTAATTTCATTCTTATTATAGCCTAAGTTGAAGCTAACATCCCAATAAAGGTCTTTAGTTCTGATGATTTCAGGAGTAACAGTTACTTCAAAACCTTGATTCGTCATTTTACCATTATTGGCAGTCTGGCGATTATAACCTGTAACTGCAGGTAAATGCTTCAAATAAATAAGATTCTTTACGTTCTTGTGATAGTAATCAAATACAATACTTAAACGGTCAAACAAACGTACATCCAAACCAAAGTCTAAAGTAGCCGTTTCTTCCCAAGAAAGATCAGGATTTCCCAAGTAATTGGAATACAATCCTACCTTACCACCATATTGTGTAGTACTGGCCAGCATAGTAGCCCATTCATAAGCACCACCAGGCAAGTTACCGGAAATACCATAAGAAATACGGGGTTTCAATTCATTCACCCATTTAAGATTACTCATGAATTCTTCCTTATGCATACTCCAACCACCACCGACAGACCAGAAAGGAGCCCAACGTTTATTGGAACCGAATTGTGACGAACCATCTACACGGAACATCACCTGAAAGAGGTATTTATTATCGTAAGAGTAGTTACCGTTAAAATAATAAGCGGCATTCTTCTTTTCAACTTTGGTACCACCTACTTTAGGATTAGCTACACCACCGTTCAGAATTTCATTACCCTGAAACATTTGTGAAGCCTGACCGGTCATGCTATAATAACGATATTCATCGTAGTCATAACCCAAATACGCGTTGATTTCGTGTACATCATTGAAAGTCTTCAAGAAACGAAGTAACTGACTGGTATAAATGGTACGAACGTTGGAATTACTGTTGTAAATCGTACCTTGAAGTGATTCTTGTCCCACAGCCTTCGGGTCATAATAATTCTCACCATAACTATTGCTCAAGCCCACTTTGTTATTAGAAACAAAAGTCAACCAATCAAAAATCTTATAATCAAAACCAGCACCGATATCCATAGCATTAGAACGTGATTTACCCCAATTCAATTGGTTGTTATACAGCCAGTTGGAGCTCCCGTCGGAATACCAGTAATCGCGTGGATCTGCAGTGGCGGCATCTTCTTTGCTCGGTCGACCTTCTGTTCCGATTTTTATATTACCCTGAGAGTCATACGGAGTATCCCACGGCGTATAGCTGGTGTGAGACAAACCATATTGTTGGTCAAATGTCTCCTTATAACTGGTAGACAATTTTGCTCTCAATGTCAAACGGTCATTAACAATATAGTCAGTGTTCACTCTTAAAGTAAAACGGTCATAATCGTATCCTTTGATTGCACCTTCTTCTGTATAATAGTCAGCAGAAATATAAGATTTAATTCGGTCATTACCATACTTATATCCGATGTTGTAGTTCTGTGTCAAAGCATTCTGCGTAGCAAAATCCCACCAATCAAAGTTTTGTTCCTTCAAATAAGGCTGAAGCCACTGTTGGTCTTGTAATGTTCCGGCATTGGTATAAGCGGTAACCAGATAATCATAATATTCAGCACCGTTCATCATCTCAAGATTACCCTTTTGCAGTTGAGAAATACCAAACTTCACAGAAGCATCGAAAGAAGAACCTCCGGTTGTGGCGCGCTTCGTTGTAACCTGCACTACACCGTTAGCACCACGAGAACCATAAAGCGCTGTAGCCGAACCATCTTTCAAGATAGAGATACTTTCAATATCATTCGGGTTCAAATCAGCCATGGCATCACCTACCACACCGTCAATAACCCAAAGAGGCTCTGTATTACCACGCAATGAACCGGTACCACGTACCCGGATACTTACACCGGCACCCGGCTGACCGGAAGTAGGCGTAACTACTACACCGGCAACTTTACCTTGCAGCATATTGGCCACGCTCGGAGTGGTAACCGTCTTCAATTTGTCTGATTTTACAGAAGCGATAGAACCCGTAATAGAACTCTTACGCTGTACACCGTAACCTACCACCACTACTTCATCCAAAGTCTCGGTGTCTTCTTGCAAAGTCACTTTCATCGGCTTACCGTCCCACACAATTTCTTGTTCTGCATAACCCACAAATGAAATAACGATAATATCGCCTTTCTTCACATTAGAAATGATAAAATCTCCGTCCATACCTGTAATACCTCCATTAGTTGTTCCTTTTACAACAACTGAAGCTCCGATAACGGATTCACCATTTTGATCTAATACAACACCTTTACAGGTATTATCCTGCTGTACGATAGATACTCCCGTAGCTGCTGCATGAGGTGCTGCTTGCATATATCCGGTAGAAAAACCAGATAAAAGTAGTATCGCACTTACTAATTTAAATTGCTCTCTTCTCATAGATTTTAATTTAAGGATGTATTTACTGTTAATTGAATAGAATGCGTTTGTTGACGCCTGCCCCTGGGTAAGTTTTTGCCTTTACACATATCAAAATTTAAGATTAATAAATTGATTATTTTTTAAACACAATTAGTATTTCGGGTGCAAATATACAAATATGAAAACTAACTCTAGCATATTATTGCCATTTTTTGTAAAAAGGCAATAAATAGTGCTAAGAAAGAGGATAATAATCTGTTTTTAAAACAAGTCGAAAACCAAAGATATATGGATATTTAAAGAAGATATTGCTTAAAATGAGAATAATGACCTTTAAGTATAAGGGCTAAAATAGCTACTATTAAAGCATTGACAGCTAATACTGCTTGCAAACTTAGCATTTTTATTCTAAGTATCGAAGTTTTCTCACAACCTCTTTTAGTAAATAGTGTTATCTTTGCACATTCAAACAAAAGAGATTGAATATGAAAATTATTTCGAGCACCCATCTAAAAGAGCTGGACAAATACACTATAGCCAATGAACCCATAACTTCCATCGATTTGATGGAACGAGCTGCTCATGAACTGACACGCACCATTATGCGTCGTTGGGACGCCTCTTTCCATATCGTTGTTTTTGCCGGTCCCGGAAATAATGGAGGAGATGCATTGGCCGTAGCACGACTACTGTCACAACAGAATTATCGGGTAGAAGTTTTCCTGTTCAATACCAAAGGAAAATTATCCGAAGAATGCCAAATCAACCTTAACCGCCTGAAAGAATGCGGTTCTATCTACTTTACGGAAGTAAGTACAAAATTTGACCCGCCTGTACTGACAGAGAAGCATCTCGTAGTAGACGGATTATTCGGTTCCGGTCTCAACAAGCCATTAAACGGCGGGTTTGCTGCTGTAGTGAAATATATCAATGCTTCCAAGTCACCGGTAGTAGCCATCGATATTCCCTCGGGATTAATGGGAGAAGACAATACCTATAATATAAGGCAAAATATCATGCGTGCAGATGTGACTCTCAGCATCCAACTGCCTAAGCTTTCGTTTTTCTTCCCTGAGAACGAAGATATTGTAGGTGAATGGGAGTTATTAAATATCGGTTTAAAGACTGAATTTATAGAAACAGTAGAAAGCTCTTTCTTCACCACTGAAGAAGTAGAAATACGCAACCTTATCAAACCACGAAAACGATTTGCACACAAGGGAGCATTCGGCCATGGATTATTAATTGCAGGCTCGTACGGCATGGCAGGAGCTTCTATCTTATCGGCCCGTGCATGTCTGCGTTCTGGTATCGGATTGCTGACAGTGCATGTTCCTATCCATAATCACGATTTAATGCAATCCACTGTACCCGAAGCTATTGTACATACCGATATACATGAACGCTATTTTGCAGAGCCAACCGACATTGACCGCTATCAAGCAATAGCTATCGGTCCCGGGCTGGGGCAAGAAGAAGATACTGCCCTCGCTATGATGGAACAGATACAAAATTGTCCGCTACCGCTAGTATTGGATGCCGACGCCCTGAATATTCTAAGCACTCACCGCAGTTGGTTAAGCCGACTGCCGAAACGTTGTATTCTCACTCCTCATTTGGGTGAGTTGGAACGCCTCATCGGAAAGTGTATGGATACCTATGAACGTTTAGTCAAGACTAAAGAACTGGCTGCTTATTTGCAAAGCTATATTATAGTAAAAGGCTCTTGGAGTGCCGTCGTTACTCCGGAAGGAAATTGTTATTTCAATCCCACCGGTAATCCCGGTATGGCAACAGCCGGAAGTGGTGATGTATTGACCGGTATCCTACTCTCATTATTGTCACAAGGGTACTCTCAAGAAGATGCTTCCCGACTAGGTGTCTATGTACATGGCCTGGCAGGAGACATTGCTGCCCAACAAAAAGGAGAAATAGGAATGACTTCAAGCGATATTGTAGAAGCACTTCCCATCGCTTGGAAGAAATTAAGCGAAACAAAAGCCGGATTTACAAAAGAATAGCTATATTTGCCCTCACCTATACAAGAAAAGGAAATTATGAAAAGAGGATTAATAATTGCAGCAAGTATACTGACTTCATTGAGTAGCGCTGCACAAGATTTCAGTAAATATACTCCGGGAACCATGGGAGAAGGTGTAGTTTATTACTTACCCAAGACTGAAATAGAACTGGAAGTAGTGGCCACCAAAGTGACCTATACTCCGGGAGAGTTATGCCAATATGCAAACAGATATCTGCGTATGACAAACATCTCGGCCCAACCGGAAACCTACTGGGAAATAAAAAGTATCAAAGCGAAAGCTATCGGTATCCCCGACCCGGATAATGCATATGTAGTAAAACTAAAAGATAAAAGTGCCGCTTCGCAAGTGGAGCTGACCAATGATGGTATTATCAAAGCTATCAATACTACTTCACCGATAGAAAAAATACCTGCTACTCCGATTACAAATACAGCCAAGAAACGTATAGATCCACGTAGTTTTATGACTGAAGAGATTCTTAGTACTGCCTCCACCGCAAAGATGGCCGAACTGGTAGCTAAAGAAATCTATAATATCCGAGAAAGCAAAAACAGCCTTACCCGCGGACAGGCTGATTATATGCCCAAAGACGGCGCAGCACTGAAACTGATGCTGGACAATTTGGATGAGCAGGAGCAAGCCATGATGCAAATGTTTGCGGGTATAACCAATCGTGAGGACAAAACCCTTACTATCCGAGTAACTCCCACAGAAGACATGAAAGATAAAGTCGCTTTCCGATTTTCAAAAAAGTTGGGCGTAGTAAGTGACGAGAACTTGGCAGGAGAACCCATTTATCTATCTGTCACTAATCAGGAAACACTACCTCCGGCAGACGAGAAGGCAAAAGACAAAAGAAAAGTAGACGGGGTTATTTATAATATTCCGGGCAAAGCATTAGTCACTGTTGCCAGCCCCACCAAACGGTATTTTAAAGGTGAACTCCTCATTACACAATTTGGAACCACCGAAGTATTAGTAGATAACTTATTCAATAAAAAAATAAACACACGAGTACTTTTCGACCCCAATAACGGAAAAATTGTAAAGATAGACAAAGACTGATAACTCCAATTTACTCTATATACTACCTTTATCCATTTACAGCATACTGTCCTATGGATAAAGGTAGTATTTTTCTTTATACCATCCTCCTAAACGACTTCCTATATACACTTGTTAATAGTTGATATAAATAAGTTTAACAAGCATTTTTTGAACACTATAAAAGCCATTTAGAACAGTAGACTACCAGAATAATTTCTGATTTTTGCAATAACAAAACAACAGAAAAGATATTAGTTTTACTAACTTAAAAAGATGAAAGTATGAATACAACTACTCAAACAGCAAGCCTGAAGAATGTGAAAAAGGTGTTTATGATAGCTACAGCAGCCGAAGCAATTTTTATTCTGTTATTGACTGCAGCCTTTGCATAAGACCGACAGGCTGAAAAAGAAACTGCTGCAATCGATTGACAACAACAATCCTTTGCAGCAGTTTTTTTTAGGGAATTAAGCAGGAAATATGCCTATTTCTTTATATTGGCTTCTTCCAATCCATATCCTTTTTTCTTATTTTCTGCTTTATGTATAATCTGCTTTCGTTTAAGCAAAAGTCGTTTTAGGATTTCTCGACTATCGTTATCGGTCCTATTAATGATCTTTGCAATTTTCTTTGATAACTCAATGTACTGGCTCATTTCATCTTGAGTCAATTCCACTAAATGAGGATAATAATAATATTTACACAATGCCTTGTTTTTAATGGCCTCTGCCATTGAGTACTCAAAAGTATATTCTTTATTGCATCCAAAGAATGACATTAGTCGCAAATTCCCTTCTTCATCAAACTGTCTATCAGGAGTAGCAGACAATCCTATCCGTCTCAAATATTTAATATCGTTCAATCGTTTAGCGACAAGCCCACCTCCCATGTTGTGAGCCTCGTCAGCAATAAGTAACAATTTAGTCTTTGGAAATTGATTTAATTCCAAAAAATTAGCTGGTCGAATAAAAGATGCATATGTAGAGATAATTACATACGATAATTTGTTGTTTGGAGTTGACAATTCCAACATTCGTATGTTTGCCAGCGAGGTCTGCCACCCTCCGTATTTGGAACAGACCTTGATTACATTGCCAAAATTAAATTTTTCACATTCTTTTTCCCACTGTTCAACAAGTGTAATAGTTGGGACTAATATAAGTGCTTTATAATAACCAAGTTTCTTATAAATTTCAAGTAGGCAGTTTAAGGATGTAATAGTTTTGCCTGTACCTGTTGCCATAGCAAACAATCCTTTCTGCTTGTTATCTTTCCAGTTCTCAAAAGCCTGTATTTGATAGTCTCTTGGTCCAGATGGATATGGGAACTGTGGTTCGTGTTTTTTCAAAACATCTACTTTGTATTTTCCCTCCTTGAGTTTATCAATAATTACCTCCAATCGCTCTTGGGCATTATCCAATGCTTTGACAATGCGTTTAGAGACATTTTGTGAATACTGATTCCTTAAAATATTGTATTCGGATTCAAGCAGTTCGGATATAGATTTATCTGGATAGTTCTCTGTAATATAAGTTTTAATCTTGTCTGCAGATAAATAAACTACAGTGTCATCTCTCTCTTGAAAGACGTTCTCAAAATCATCCTTTATATATTTGATCTTAGCAACTTCTACATCACCATCCCAATCACATGAAACAGTTAGACTTTCTATATTGTCTACCAATGCAGTCCTAGAAAAATTACACGAACCGTCAAACCCAACATCATTAATACCATCAGAAAATATACCTGACTTGGTATGCGATATGCCAATACCATTCTTAGGTGCTATAATTTTAATATCAAGGCGATTATGTCGTATAAGCCATGCCAAACAGTTGAAGAAATGATTATCTCTTTCTGACAATGTTTCTTTAATCTTTTGAATGTCTGACACATCAAAATAAGGTATTTCAACATCACCAGTTCCATCTGCAATAGCTTTCTTATCTTCTTCAGTTAAAATATTATTAACTATAAGCCTCATCCTTCCTCCATTATAAAGGAATACTGCAAATCCATTAGCGAGCACGCTTATCGCAGATGAAGAAAAGAACCCAAGCATAAGATCAAAATGCGTAGTGTTGCACAAACAATCGGAGAAGAAACCTATCGGTTCCCACTCTGTACGCGATTTGTATCGCCGATGTTCAGGCCATATGATATCTGGTTTAAGCATATTTATATTAAAGTTGGGATAAAATGTTTACATAGATTTTCATTTTTCATATTATATTCACATCCTGAGAATTTACACCAATGATGTGCTATAGATAAAATATATTGTTTCCAAACTGAATTTTGGGAATTCTCTAATGCTTTTTTATATAAAGAATTTCCAGAGATCTTATAATAATCTGCTTTATTAAGAAAATTAGAGATAATAAAATCTATTCCTAAGAAAAAATCCATAGGTAAAAATGGTAAACGTGGAGCCGATAAGAATAAAACATTTCCCGTATTATATTCCTTTAATGAATGCCCTCCATATGTAAAATGAAACCATGGATGAATCACTTCGGCTTTGTCAGACTTATCATAATCTATATGGAAGGAAGAATAATATTTTTGTTTATCACCTCCTTCTCCAATGAATGTTACATTAAATAAATATTCTTCAATATTATTATCAATATCAGTTGCTGTTAAATTTAAGAGCTTAAATTTTATATCAAGTAAAACATATAGACTGTCTATTTTATTTGGGATCGTATTTCGGGGAGGATTAAAAGGGCCTATCTTTAGTTTTTGGATATGGTATAGATTATTTCTTCGTACCCTTCCGATTTCATTTGTAATAGGAGACACATCAGAACATAATTTAGAATACACTAAAATATTTGCCCAATTTGTCAACTCCGTTTGAATATTGCGTATCATGTTATTCTCTTAATGTTTATATCTATTTTTTAGTTGGTTAAAATATGATTTTTCTATTTCAGCTATTTCTCCCCATAATATTTTATTCTTTCGTTTTAATGCAGCATCTATAGAAACATACAATGGTTCTTGCCATGGATATAAATTATCCTGCCCTGCTAATGTTAATCCATCAATAGGATCAAGTGGTCTATTATATCCTTGGCAGACGGTCCAAAATTCATCGCTAGTACACTTTTCTATTTTATCAGCAGGAAATAAATCCGACAATCCGGTTGCACTTTTTATAATTTCAACTCTTCTTTCAGCTGTAAGAGAACGGATGTTTTCTTTTGAAATGCTATCCCACCATTCTTCCAACAATGGTTTCCACCATCTATTCCATCCTTCACAAAATACACCTTGATATTTAGTATCCTTTATTATATCAAGGAATTTCTTCCAATCTCCAGATTTTTCAATATCTATTCCAACTCTTGCAGCTAATACACTTTCATTAATGAGTAGCCCTTGTTTCCTTATCAACTCTTTAACAATAAATGAGGCAGGAATATGTATTGGAGATGATAATAACTTTTTCAACTCAGATATGAAAATACAATCAAGTTTTTCTTCATCAATGTTTAAAATATCTTCAATATTAGCTTTATGTTGCAAATCTCTATAACCTTTTGCTAAAGCATATAGTTGTGCAGAAAATTTATCAAAAACATCTGTAGTAACACTCTCTTTATCTATGCAAATATCGAATAAATCCTTTCCTGTAGCTTCTAATAATGTTGAAAGTTTATCATGCGCTGAAAATAGAATTATCGGAAAACTCTTAATATCATTCCCTTTTTGCCTTGTCCTAATTTCTTGGGCAAGTGATGTCCCTTTAAAACATGCCCGTTCATCATTATCATTAGGCAAATCATTTAACTCTAAATCCAATATTAAACCATCAATGTCATGACTTGAATCA
>OLWW01000468.1_pt1 | contig 23078 bp, 19 predicted proteins | sample 1673991 | NCBI WGS metagenome assembly OLWW01 (sample SAMEA103958136, study PRJEB25191) | human gut metagenome
AGCTGGAGGAAGAATCTTATTCTCCCATCGATGACTTTTATGATGAAGAAGAACTGTTGCAAAAAAGAAGCCAGTTGCTGGCCGAATTAAAAAAACTGCCGGAACAGGAATACAATGTTTTAGTCAAGATTGTTCTGGAAGACAAAAAGTACAAAGAAGTAGCCGAAGAACTCCATATTTCCGTAAATACAGTAAAAACTCATTTATCACGCGCATTAAAAATGTTGCGTCGTTTCAATATGATAGAAATCCTAATCTTATTTAATTTATAATTTTCTTCAGATTTTTGTCACCCGTTTTGCGTATTTGTGATACTTAGTGTTAAACAGTACAACAATTATGCAAAAGAGTAAAACGGAAACACTAATTCAAAAATACCTGTCCCATCAACTCAATGAACAGGAATTTGAAGAATTAAAGCAATGGATTGAAAAGGACGCATCGCATAGAGAAATTTTTGTGAAGTTACTTTCACTCCATCATGTAAACAACCAACTTAACTTATTACATCAGTTTGATAAAGAAGCCTCATGGAAGTCTATTCAACACCGTTGTAACCGGTCCCATACTATTCATCGCCGTATCGCTATTTATTCCTCGGCCGCTGCAATAGCAATACTAATAGGAATTACCTCCATTTTATATTTCAATGGCCAGAAGCCAGTACCTGCCATTGCCCAAAACGAACAGCCACAACAATCCCCTCTTCCCACAAACCATTCTGTAGTTCCCCTCTATGAAAACCAACGGGAAATCAATGGAAGTCATATCAACAATGGAGAAATCATATTTCCTCAAGAAAGTGATTCCCCCCACAAACCCAAACTGGATACTGAATTATTACAGAATAAAATTATAGTGCCAAAAGGTTCGGAGTACGCAATAGTATTAGCTGATGGCACAAAAGTAAAAATGAATGCGGACTCTCATATTGATTTTCCGGTTCAATTCGGAGATACCCGAGAAGTCACTTTGGAAGGAGAGGCCATGTTTGAGGTAACACACGATGAAGCCCGCCCTTTCATAATAAAAACACACGACCATGCTATTTATGTATTAGGAACAACTTTCAATATCTCGGCTTATCCCGATGAAGAATTATCAGTAACCTTGATTGAAGGAAAATTAAAGGTAAATGCTCCATCAGGTGAATATTATCTACTACCAGGCGAACATTACTCTTCTGCACAATCAAAAGTTTACAAAGTAGATCCTGAATTCTATATTTCATGGACTGAGGGCGCTATGGAATTTGACGCAATGCCATTTCCCTTGCTGATAGCCCGTCTGTCCCGATGCTATAATGTAGATATTCAAATAGCATCCAAGGAATTGGAAACCATGAAGTTTACCGGAATCATTTTCCGTAACAAGCCTTTGGATTTTGCATTAGATATTATTCATCGCGTATCCGATGTCAAGTTTGAGAGAAAAGGAGAAACTATATTTGTAAAAAAACAATAATCAAACCCTGTATAACAGGAATATTCTAAATTAAATGAGTTATTTGAGTTTTATGAAAAAAGACGAACTTTGGAATCGTTTAGTAGCTAAACCTCCAAAAATGAGGTTTTTAGTAATGCTAATGTGCATATTCTGCACATTCAACGCTGTGTTTGCAAATGTATCAGCTGACAAGACAGTCACTATCAAAAGTGAAAACATCAGTGTGAAAGAGGCCCTTAACATGGTCAAAAAGCAAACCGGCATTAATATCATGTACGAAGATGCAACTTTAAACAATGTACCTTTGAAACTAACATTAAACAAAGAACCTCTGGAGCAAGCACTTTCAGTGATTTGTAGCCAGGCAGGTATGCGCTATGAATTAGTAGAGAACAATTATGTACTCATATTACCGATTGACAGAAATGCCAAGCGCAGAACAATTACCGGAGTGATCAAAGATGATATGGGCGAACCGGTCATCGGAGCCTCTATTGTTATCCAAGGCACCACGTTCGGTACAGTAGCCAATATGGATGGACAATTCATGCTGTCTTATCCTGAAAACACTAAAAACGACGAACTGATGATCAGCTTTATCGGTATGCAGACAGTTAAGGAAAAAATTGGCAACAGACACGTTTTCAATGTAAAAATGGAAAGCGAGGTGACCAATCTGGACGAAGTAGTCGTAGTAGGTTATGGTACTTCTTCTGTAAAAGATTTGACCGGTTCTGTGGCTTCAGTAGGGTTAAAACAATTAAGTCAATTAAATACTCCTAATGTAACTTCCATGCTTCAAAACTTGGCCGCTGGTGTACAGGTATCACAAAATACCGGTGTACCGGGCGAAACAGTCCGCGTGCGTGTGCGTGGTGCTACCTCATTGACCGGTTCCAATGAACCCTTGTATGTGATCGATGGAGTTCCTGTAGAAGATCCCAGTATGCTGGATGCAATTTCGCCCAATGACATTCAGTCTATGGACGTACTGAAAGATGCTTCTGCGGCTGCTATCTATGGTTCTCGTGCTGCAAATGGTGTAGTTATCGTTACCACCAAAAAAGGAGTAGAAGGTTCCAAACCCACCGTCAACTTCAATTATAATGTAACCACTGATGTCCAAATCAAGAATTTCCGTATTTTATATGGTGACGAATGGCGCGAAACAGTACGCCGCTTCGCTAAAGAAACCTTGGTATATGATCCGTCCAACCAATATGCATTAGAAATTCTTGAGCCTAATTCCACCGCATTAGGCAGTGCCAACACCAATTGGTTTGACGAAGTGAAACAAACAGCTATCCGCCACAATGCCGACTTGACAGTAAGTGGAGGTAGCAAAGTTTCCAAATATCTTATTTCATTATCCATATTCGATCAGCAAGGTATGGTTAAAGGAGGTGACTTAAGCCGATATAATGCACGCGTGTCTACAGAAATGAATGTATTGCCTATCCTCCGTTTTGGTATCAATGCTAATATGAGTTATACAGATCAGGATAATGCAGGAACTTCACTGTTCAGCGCACAAGGTTATCGTCCTGATATGCCTATATATAATGATAACGGGGAATTTGATATGTCCACAGGTCAAGCCAACCCGGTGGCCAACACCTATAAGAAAAACCATGATAATATTTACCGCATCATGGGAACCGTATACGGAGAAGTTGATATTTGGAAAGGATTCCGGTTCCGTTCCAGTTTATCGGGTAATTTACAATTTACTGAAAACAATTCATTCAGTCCAAGTTTTCTAAGTACTAGAAATGAAGCCAGTGGGTCAGAATATCATTATAAATATTCAAAAACCGTATTCGACAATACATTGAATTATAACTATGAGTTCAACAAGAATCATGTTTTGGATGCCGTAGCCGGTATCTCCTTTGAACGTGGTATAAGCCGTAGTACAAGAATGAATGGCCAGACTTATCCGGATAATGATATTTACACCAATTTAGGAAGTGCCGCAAGCATCTCATCTTGGAGTAACGGATATAATGCAAGTGGTCTGTTCTCTTCATTTGCCCGTATCAATTATAAATTAATGGAGCGCTACCTGTTCACTTTTACAGGACGTTATGATGGTTCATCCATGTTTGGTTCGAACAACCGTTATGGTTTCTTCCCTTCAGGAGCCATTGCATGGCGTATCTCTCAGGAAAAATTCATGAAAAACCTGACATTCATTAATGATTTGAAATTACGTGCCAGCGTAGGTACTACCGGTACCCAAAACTTAACCAGCTTCTCTAATCGTGATTTATACGAAGCAACCAGTTATAATAATCTGTCAGCCATTATACATAAACAAGTGGGTAACCGCGACATCCGTTGGGAAAAATCGACCCAATATGATTTAGGTCTTGATTTCGCATTGTTCGATTACCGACTGACCGGTTCTATCTCCGGCTATATCAAAGATACCAAAGACTTGATCTGGTCATTTGATTTCCCGCCCAGTGCAACCGGTGGCTCTATGCAGATGAACCGTAATATCGGAGCATTGACCAACCGCGGTATTGAAATAAACCTGGTAGGCCGTGTATTATCTACTAAAGACTGGAACTTGGACCTGACCTTGAATATGTCACATAACAAGAATAAAGTCACCAAACTGGTTGAAGAAGGTAGAGCACAATCAGCTATGGATGTAGTAGTTCAAGGCAGCTATGCCGACCAAGTATTGGCTGTAGGCTATCCAATGGGAGCTTTCCATGGTTATGAATATGCCGGGATCATACAAGATCAAGCCAGAATAGATGAATTGAATGCCTATGCTAAATCAAAGGGACAAAGTTATTACGATGGTAACTCATTAAAACCGGGACATTTGGAAATCAAAGACCTGAACGGGGATGGAATCATCAACTACAATGACCGTGTTATTATCGGTAATCCTGATCCGGATCTGTTCGGCGGTCTGACTGCCAATTTATCTTATAAACAATTCAGCCTGTTCGCCAACTTCGGATATCAGATCGGTGGTTTGAAGATTTATAACAAAACATTGCAGAATCTACCCGGACAATTAACCGGTTTGATTGACTATGGATTGAATGACAGATGGTCTGACACCAACAAAAATGCCAAATACCCGGCCTTGTATATAGGTGACGGTGTACCTAGACTAACCGATCATGAATTGTTTAATGCCTCCTTCTTCCGTTTGCAGGAAGTGCGTCTGACTTATAATTTACCTTTAAACAAAGTAATTAAAGGACAACTATTTGTCTCGGCTACCAATTTGTTCACGCTCACCTCTTATCCGGGAACAGACCCTGCTACCGTAAACAGTAACAGCAACTATGGCGGTAACTATGAAACCTCCACTTATCCGGGTTTCCGCTCTTTCTCGGCTGGTTTAAAAATTAACTTATAATCATTTAAATGTATAATCGAATGAAAAAATATATATTCTTAGCTTTACTTACAATGGGCGTTTCCTCGTGCCAGTTGGTAGATGTCTTGGACCAAAAGCCCGAATTCGAAGCAGATTTAGACGGTGCCATCACAACACCCGCTGCTGTAGAGTTAGCCTTAAACGGAATCTATTACTCCTTGCCTGGAAATGGATTCAATGTCATATTTCCTACAGTAAGTGGTTCCTTCAAAGCCGGGACCATGTGGCGTCAAGAAATTGTCAGCGCCGGTAATGCCGTTTACTACTCCGAGCGAATGTTGCCTACCCTATCATTCAGTGATGCAACGGAATGGGACGCAGATTACGCTGTAATCAAAAATGCCAACTTCCTGGAAACAGCCTGTAACCGCATGAGTGACGGAGAGTTCTCCGGAAACCGTAGAGCCGAAGTGTTAGGTGAAATAGCCTATTTACGCGCTTTGGCCTACTTCAATATCCTGGTTCGTTACTGCGAATTTTGGGATATGAATAGTGAATACGGAGTTGTCATGCGTAATGAAGCTCCATCCGTATCCAATGCTTTAAAGGCGCGTAGCTCCGTAGCCGATTCTTATCAATATATTCTGGATCAACTGGAAATAGCTATTGAAAAAGCTCCTGATTGGAAAAAGCTTTCACAAGCTTCTAAAGAAGCAGCCAAGGCATTAAAGGCAAGAGTATTGCTGTATGCAGGAAAATACACAGAAGCGGTAGCAGCAGTTAATGATGCAATTGATACAAATTCTCCATTGCCGGAAGCAAACTATGGTGACGTTTTTGATAAGTTTTCAACAACCAAAGAGATTCTATTCGCTCGTGTATTCGACCAAAAAGATGCCACCAACACTTCAACCCGTCAGCAATGTTACGGTAACAGCCCCACGAAAAAACAAGGTTACTGGGGGCCCACCAATGAGTATGTGGAACTGGTGGGGGATGATCCTCGCGCCGATGCCATCTTCTCTAAAGTAGACAGCCTGATGGACAGCCGCAGTTCTGCGGTAGCCTACAACCTGAAATCGGTAAAGAAGCTGCTGAATGATGCCAATGACATGCCTGTCATCTTCAGCCGTGTTTCCGAACTTTATCTGATTAAAGCCGAAGCCTTGTATCGTTCGGGAGCCTCTATATCCGAAGCCTACGCACCGATCCGTAAACTACGCGAAAGAGCAGGAGCCGAAATAATTCTTCCAGCCAATAACGAAGAACTGGAAACCGCCATATTCAACGAATGGATGCTGGAATTGTCTTTCGAGAACTGGCATGAATGGTTTGCCATGATCCGTTTTGCAGGATACACGGAGAAACCCGATTTCACCCGTCTGCTTGCTTTGAACAAGACGTTAAGAGAAGCTTTGGAAAAAGAATATGAAAAATCGGAAGCACAAGGAGACAATTATTACCAACGCATCATAGACCGCCGTATCGATGCCATTCCGTCATCAGAAATCAGTTCTAATCTGGAATGTAAACAAAACCCTGGTTATTAACATATTAAATTCAAAGACATGAAAAAATATATCTTACTCATTTTCGCATGTATCTATGCGATTCACTTAAATGCCCAAAATGCAGGAATCAATTTCCTGCACGGCACTACTTGGGCAGAAGCCGTAGCCAAGGCCAAAGCAGAAAATAAACTGATATTCATTGATTTCTATACCCAATGGTGCGGACCTTGCCTGAATATGGCACAAACCGTATTCTCATTGCCTACAGTGGGTTACTACTATAACCAAACTTTCATCAACCTCAAAATTGATGCTGAAGAAGGTGAAGGAATTACATTAGCCAAGAAATACGGTGTACGCAGCTACCCTACTTATGCCTTCGTCGATCCTGCTACCGAAGAAATTGTTCATCGCAGCAGCAGCCGTCAGACTCCCGAACAGTTTATTCAGACAGGAAAAGATGCAAACATTCCTACCAAACGCTCTTTTTACCTGCAAGAGCAATATACCAAGGGGAACAGAGAACGTGCATTCCTGATTGATTACATCAATTATCACTATTCAGTCTATGCACGCAATAACGTACAAGCCGCTTTTGATGAATTAATAAAAGGAGGTGCCAAACTGACTGATCCGGATGTATGGGAAGTATATGTAAACACCATCAATGGCATGAACCCGTACCTGAAGCAAGTATCAGACAATTATGCAGATTTCTGTCAGCGTTTCGGTAAAAAAAATGTTGATGCCAAACTGGCAAAAGAAACTTCATACGGCGAATTGGCGGAAATTGAAGCCTTATGCAACTATGAAGGAAAAGATTTCAACCTGAAAATGATCCGTATCAATAATGATATCCGGGAACAAAAGTATGAAGCGGCAGCTACCCAGATTGATGCGATGATTGCAGATACCACAATCAACCAACAAGAGTTGATCGGCAGATTGAAATTTATCGCCCGTTTGGGATACAAGGCAGAGGAACTTCCCGAATTCTGGTTCAACAAATGTGTAGGCTATCTGCAATACATTGCTTATAACCAAACAGACAGAGATGATGCTTTCATCCATCAGGAATATGCAGCCGCCTTGGAAATGGTGCTTCGTAAACTGAACGGCAAAGCCCCCATCCCTGCCAGCCTCAGCACAGAACCCGCATACGGAAAGAAAGTCTATAACATGCGTCCCGATGCATTGAAAATGAAACCTAAAAGAAAAAAATAAGATGAGAACTCTAAAATCCATCCTGGTACTTGGCCTTGCGCTGAGTACCTTTACCGCTACAGAAGCTGCAAAGCTCACTTTTAAGGTCACCAATCCCAATGAGAAGGTCAAAGTGAGATTGACTTTCAGCCAAAGTGGCGAACAAAAAGAAGTGGCGATTGATGCCGCTGGAAACGGCAACATAGAAATCACAGGATTCACTCCGCAATATGTAACCATGCAATACACACGCGGACGCCGTACTCTTTATCTGGATCCCAATCAAGACCTTACCTTGTCATTCGACAGTGACAACATGTGGAGAAACACAACCTTTGAAGGAGCAGGTGCCGCTATCAACACCTATCTGGGAAGCAAAGAGCTCCAATCACTCGGTATGCCCGATATGAAAATGCAAGAGGCCGCCCTCATACACAAAGGGGACAGCCTGTACGCAGCCAATTGCCAAGTATTGGAAGCCGCAAAACTTCCAGCCGATTTCACTGCACAGGAAAAAATACGTTTGCAATTCTATACGTATTATTATTTCTCCAAATACGCTTTGTATCATCCTCATTTTGGAAAGGATGACAACTATATTCCTTCCAAAGCATATTATGAAAAACTGGAAGCTATTACTCCGATCAATGCCAGTTTATTAGCTCTAAAAGAATATAAGGCTTTTCTTCCCGATGCTATCAGTGCCTTTAGTAATAAAGGAAAAACAGTTGCATCAAGTTCTACAGAACAAAGTGTAAACTACGTAGATGCAACCATACAGGATGAAAAGGTTGCAGAATTTCTGATTGACCAATTTGTTTATAACTTTGTAGACAATAACGGACTGGATGAAGCAGACGGACTGATTGTCCTATTCCGCAAACACGTGAAGGATACAAAGTCCATAGAAAAATTCAACGCACTTTGTACCAAGTGGGAAAAATTAAGATCAGGCAATCCCTCAGCAGCTAGCTTCTCCTATCCGGATATAAATGGAAAGACGGTTTCAATGACTGACTTGAAAGGAAAATATATCTATATTGACGTGTGGGCTACCTGGTGTGGCCCTTGCCGTGGAGAACTTCCTGCGTTAAAGGAATTGGAAGAGAAATATGCAGGAAAGGATATTCATTTTGTCAGCCTGTCATGCGACAAGAACAAAAAGGCATGGGAGAACATGGTAACAAAGGATCAACTGAAAGGGATCCAGTTACACATGGGAACAGACAGGACCTTTATGGATGCTTACCTCATCAACGGCATTCCCCGTTTTATCCTGCTGGATCGGGATGGCAAAATCATCTCTGCCAATATGACCCGTCCGTCAGATCCCAAGACAGCAGAGAAGTTCAATGAACTGTTAGGACTATAAAACTCTCTCTTATATTAAACATTAATCTAACGATAGGCTTTCTTCGTGAGGAGAGGGCCTATTCTATTGTTTTAGCCAGGAGAACGATACAGAAAGAGAATAAAAGACACGAACTATACAGATCTTACAGTATTGTCTAAAACACCTGTAATTTCCGTATAATTCGTGCCCGAACAATTTAAATACGATGATTTTTATTGTAGGAATGAAATCAGCACACCGGCAGCCACGGCAGAACCGATAACTCCTGAAATGTTACTTGCCATACAATATTGAAGCACATGATTTTTGGGGTCATACTTCAAAGCAATTTCATTAGCCACACGGCTGGCCATGGGCACAGCACTCAAACCTGTAGCCCCAATCAGTGGATTGATCTTCTTCTTAGTGAAAAGATTCACCAACTTCACAAACAAGATACCACCGGAAATAGACAAGGCAAACGCCAAGAAACCACCTATCACAATACCGATAGTAGTCCAATTCAAAAATGCCTCCGTAGTCATTGTCGCACCGACTGACAACCCCAAGAAGATAGTTGCCGCATTCATGATACTATTTGAAGCTGCATCAAACAAACGTGAAGTATCACTACCTATTTCCTTAATCAAGTTACCAAACATCAACATACCAATCAAAGGCACTGCACTTGGCACAAACAGAGCGACCACCGTAGTCACTACAATCGGAAATACAATCTTCAGCACACGAAGATTCTTGATTTCTACCGAAGAAGGATATTTCTTTTCCTGTTCCTTCATATTGATACTCAATTCTTTCTTCGTACACCAGATTTTCACAACCAACGGAATGATAACGGGTACCAGAGCCATATACGAATAAGCGGCAATAGCAATCGGCCCTAGCAAATGGGGAGCCAGTTTAATAGTGGTAAAGATAGCGGTAGGACCGTCTGCTCCACCAATAATCCCCAATGAAGCCGCTTCTTTCGGAGTGAACCCCATCAAGATAGCTACCAGCAATACAGTGAAAATACCCAACTGTGCAGCTGCTCCGAAAATAGAAAGCCGCAGATTACGCAACATCGGACCAAAGTCTGTCAAAGCACCTACCCCCATAAAAATAATAGGCGGAAGAAAACCGGTCTTAATCAACATGTAGTAGATAAAGTTCATCAGGCCCAAGTCGTGTGCAATTTCGTGCAACGGCATTTCCCAGATGTTCTTCAGTGCTCCATTCACCATTACCATGCCATTCTCATCGGCCTGGACAACCCCCATCTCACCACCGGGAAAGTTAGCCAGCAACACTCCGAAAGCTATCGGAATCAGCAGCAGTGGTTCGTACTTTTTCTTGATACCCAAGTAAAGTAAGATGAACGCAATGGCATACATTATCAAGAATTGCGGTTCAGCAATAATATTGCTGAAAGCAGTCATATCATAAAGTCTTTCAAATATATCTTCCATTATACTATTTTCATTAATACGTCATCCTCTGAAACCGTGTCACCCGAATTAGCGCAAATAGCAGTTATAGTACCGTCATATTCCGCACGAATCGCATTATAGGTCTTCATTGCTTCGACGTAACAAATCACATCACCTTTATTAACCTTTTCACCCACCTTCTTCGGAGTTTCCTGGGCATTCTTTACCAAGAAGAATTTACCTTCCAACGGAGAAAGCACATCTTTCCCTTCACCTACCGGAGCAGGAGCAGTTTGTGCAGGAACTGCACCCGAAGCAGCTGTCAGCGTAGCAGGATCTACAGCACCATATGCCACTGTAACGCGATAAGGTTGCCCGTTCACATCCACCGTCAATACCTTGGTCTTGTTTTCAGCTTCGACAGGAGTAGTGGCATTCGCCTTCTCCTCACGACGTTTCTTCACATCTGCCAAGAAGTCTTCTTTCGCCTTTCCACTCTTATAAGCTTCATACTGGGCCGGATGCATGGCATACTCAAACAGTTCTTCGTCATCCTGTCCTTTATCCCATTGTTTTTCAAGCATCATCTTACGATATTTTTCCAACTGGTCGGGATAATTGTCCTGAGGATTGCCATCAAAGAACTTGCGGCCTTCACGTTCTGCCTTTTCAATAATTTCAGGGGCCAGTTTACCCGGTAAACGTCCCGCTTTACCCAAAATCATATCCCAAATATCATCGGCAATCATTCCCCAACGTTCCTTACCTTTCTCCATAGCCATTACATTCATCATGGCAAGGTTCTTCACATACTGGCTGAACGGAGTAACCAAAGGAGGATAACCCACACGCGGCCATACGTAAGCAACTTCATTGAACAGCTTGATCAACAATTCATCCTGAGTCATAAACGGCAGGTTACGTTTTGCCTTGTACTTGTTGATAGATTCCAGATTCGTTTCAAGATCGGCCATCAAACTTCCCATCATGCCGCCCGGCAATCCCGGAGCAATCAGTAAAGAATTCATCAGACGGTTTTTGGGACTGATATATAAACCAAGGAAATCATCCATAAACTCCTGAATCATAGAACGCACTTTCATATACGCTTCCATATTAATTTCGGGCACTTTAAATCCGGCATCTTTCAACATGGCTTGCACACTAATCAAATCAGCATGGCCGGTTCCCCATGACAATGGTTCCATACCTACATCAATATAGTCGCAACCAGCCTGGCATACTTCCAAAATAGAAGCCATATTGAATCCGGGCCCCGCATGAGAGTGATACTGTATAGGAATATTTTTAATCTTCTTGATTCCGGCAACAATCTTTCCCAATGAAACGGGACGTCCGATGCCGGCCATATCTTTAATACAGATTTCATCGGCTCCGGCTTCTATAAGCTGCCTGGCCATATTCACATAATATTCCACAGTATGTATCGGAGAAAAAGTGATACAGAGCGAACATTGTGAAATCATTCCGGCTTCGTGAGCATAGCCGATAGAAGGGATAATATTGCGGACATCATTCAATCCGCAGAAAGTACGGGTAATATCTGTTCCTTGCGCATGTTTAACCTTATAGAATAATTTACGGACATCTGCCGGGACGGGACTCATGCGGAGACCGTTCAGCGCACGGTCCAGCATATGAGTCTGGATGCCTGCTTCGTGGAAGGGTTTCGTCCACTCGCGCACAGCTCTATTCGGATTTTCACCAAACAATAAATTTACCTGTTCAAAACCACCACCATTTGTTTCCACACGGGCGAAACAGCCCATTTCAATAATAGCCGGGGCAACCTTAACCAACTGGTCTACACGAGGCACGTACTTACCCGCACTCTGCCACATATCGCGGAAGACCAGACTAAATTTTACTTCTCTTTCCATTTTTGATAAATGTGTTTTTCTTTTTTTGGATTATAACTTCTCAATCTTTATCACCTGACCTTTACCTGCTGTCAAAATCTCAACTGCCGCCTTAATAGCATCCATAGCACCAGTATCTGCCGTAGGTGCTACAGCAGGTGCTTTTTTGGGGGTCTCTTCGGGGGCCACTTTGTTGACAACAGTAATAAGGTACTTGCTTAGATAGATAACGATGAGGAGAATGACAAAGACGGTCGCCATACCGACCACCATCAACATCAATCCAACTCCTATGTTCTCCATAATTTTCAGTGTTATTAATAGTACTTACTACACTCATAGGTTATTCAAAGCCTAAAAAGTGCTCAAATTTAGCCATTTCGGCTTTACTTCTATCATAAATGGAATACAAAATATGCAAAATTATCAGAAAATAAGAAGAGTCTAAAGAAATGTGCTTAAAATCCGGAACAGTCATCAGGTCAAGAAATTAACAGTACCTTCATCCACTGTAAAAGGAAATTGAATCTGCCTGCCCGATGACACTCCGAAAGGTGGTTTTGTGATTTTTTAAAGAAGGATTTCATTTAATGGTTTCCGCTTCTTTTCTGTAGGTTCATCCTCCGCATAACCGACCGGAATCAAAACGGCCGGTTCCAAATTTTCCGGCAGTCCCAAAACCTCACTGCATTGCGGAGCATCAAAATTACAAACCCAACAAGTACCCAGTCCTTGTTCGGCAGCAGCCAGACAAAGATGTTCTACTGCAATAGCAATATCAATATCAGCATGATCCTTATTATCGGCACGGCGATGCCAAGACTCATTATGATCCACACAAGCCACTATGATACAAGGAGCCGTAGCAAGCCATTCCCGTTTATAACATGAATACAACGCTTTCAGTACGGCCTCATCTGTAACAATACGGAAACGCCATGGTTGAAAATTAACTGCAGATGGTGCAAAACGTACACATTCCATGATATAATCCAACTTTTCAGCCTCAACAGGACGATTGGCATATTTGCGTGCAGAATAGCGCGCCTTCACTAATTCTAGAAAGTTCATAAGCATTATTATTAGTTTGCATACAAAAATAGTAACTTTGCACCGATAAAAGAAGTACAAATATGAAGAAACTTGTAATATTCGACCTGGACGGCACATTACTGAACACCATTGCCGACCTGGCTGCCGCCACCAACCAAGCCTTACAATATTATGGCTATCCTACACATGAAACGGAAGCATACCGCTTTTTTGTAGGAAACGGAATCAATAAATTATTTGAGCGTGCTCTGCCTGAAGGGGAACGTACGGAAGAGAATGTATTAAAGATACGTTCACAATTCATCCCTTATTATGATGAGCACAATGCCGATTTAAGCCGCCCTTATCCCGGTATCTCCGAATTATTAAAAACACTGCAACAGCAAGGGATCATGATAGCGGTCGCCTCCAATAAATACCAAGCAGCTACCCGAAAGTTAATAGCACACTATTTTCCAGAAATAAACTTTGTGGAAGTACTGGGACAACGCGAAGGTATCCCCGCAAAACCCGATCCATCCATCATAAACGAAATCATGACAAAAGCAGGAGTCAAACAGGAAGATATACTTTATGTAGGTGATTCTAATGTAGATATGCAAACAGCGCATCATGCCGGAGTAACAGCTATAGGTGTGGCATGGGGATTCCGGCCGCGCACAGAATTGGAAGCCTTACATCCGGCACATATCATAGAAAAAGCAGAAGAATTACTTCCGCTTCTCCTTTCATGATTATTTTCATTAAATAGATAATTCATCAAGCACCTTGATAAGCGATTTATCAAGGGGCTTGTCTTTTTTAATTGCCTCAGAAAAAGGTACATATACCACCTCATCGTTATGAATGCCAATCATCACGTTGCGCTGCCCTTCCAATATGGCATCAATAGCTCCCGCCCCCAGACGGCTGGCAAGAATACGGTCATAAGCACTAGGCGAACCTCCACGTTGCAAATGCCCTAAAATGGTAACACGCACATCATATTGAGGATATTCTTTCTTGACACGCTCTGCATAATGCATGGCACCTCCGTCTTTCGGACTCTCGGAAACAATAACAATACTGCTATTCTTTGTCTTACGAAAACCGCGCCCGATAAATTTCTCCAATTGATCCACATCCGTACGATCTTCAGGAATAATCGCTGCCTCAGCACCAGAAGCAATGGCACTGTTTTGAGCCAGAAAACCGGCATCACGTCCCATCACTTCCACAAAGAATATACGGTCGTGAGAGGTTGCCGTATCACGGATTTTATCCACACATTCCACAATCGTATTTAAAGCCGTATCGTAACCTATGGTAAAGTCAGTACCATAAAGATCATTATCTATTGTACCAGGTAACCCGATACAAGGCACATCATATTCTTCCGCAAAAATCCGGGCTCCTGTAATAGAACCATTTCCACCTATAATCACCAAAGCATCAATTCCTTCTCGCTGCATAGTATCGTATGCTTTCTTGCGTCCTTCTACTGTTTGGAATTCAGCAGAACGGGCTGTCTTCAACATCGTTCCTCCACGTTGAATAACACTGCTCACATCCTGGGTGGTCAGTTCCTTCACTTCTCCATTAATCAGCCCTTCATATCCTCTATAAATACCCTTCACTTTAAATCCGTTACAAATTGCACTCCGGGTTACCGCACGGATAGCGGCATTCATGCCAGAAGCATCCCCTCCGGATGTCAGCACTCCAATACATTTAATTGTTTTCATATATTCGTATGTTAGCTTTTATCGTTACCTAAGGTACGACAAACATTATACCATATAGAACTAATATTTATTATAATTGTTCTTTTTTTATTCCTTTTGCACGAAGTCCTGACATTCGTTTCAAGAGTTTTTCTACAATAAAAAATTAATATGAGCGAATCAACCATCTCCAAAGAAACAAACAGTGAATGATTTGAACATTTCACCCTTTTGTTACGTTTATATAAATATAGTATAAACAAAAAAATAAAAACGTATTATGTCAGTCATTTATAAATTCTTATTTCCATCCAAGCCCGATGGCACTGCTATGTCACTTCTGATATTAGCTTTACGAATCCTGTTTGGTATTTTACTCATGTCGCACGGTGTACAGAAATGGGCCAACTACGATGTCATGTCCGGCAGTTTTCCCGATCCTTTAGGAATAGGCAGCCAACTTTCACTGGTACTGGCTATTTTTGGTGAAATGGTTTGTTCGATGGCTTTCATTTTCGGATTCCTTTATCGCTTGGCAATGCTTCCGATGATCTTCACCATGTGTATCGCATTCTTTGTTGTTCATGGTTCTGATCCTTTCGCCGTTAAAGAATTAGCCTTTATTTATCTGGTAGTATTCATATTATTGTATATAGCAGGACCGGGTAAATTCTCACTAGATCATTTCATAGCCAAAGCACTTGCCTCCCATAAGAAATAACCGATTCAGATATGTTTCAAGAAACGTTCTATATCTGCTTCCAATTTTTTATAAAGAGGTGATAACTTATAGCTGGTATGTTTGCGGAGTACAATGTCTACTCCCAACTGCCGGCGCTGATAGCTGGTCAGTTCATTATGAAACTGCATATTATGCTCTGCCAGTTCTTTAATCTCCGTTTCACGTTCACGGCGTAACACATTGCAGACAGGTACTAACAATCTCATCACTACACTATCCATAATGTGATGTCCTTGAATAAACATATAGGTATTGTCCTCATTCACTCCCAATTTGGCAAATTCCCCCTTCATCGCCTCTATTTCCTCCAAGGCTTTCGGATGGCGGCGTTCCAGTTCCAATAATTTACGCCTCACCCTGCGGCTCATACTCTCTAAACTCCGTTCAAGATGATAGACACTGACCCTATCTAATTTTACATACGAACAGAAATCAAGCAAAGAGAATTCGGAAAGATTATGTTTTCTATAAAACCACACCGACCAGATGAACAACGGATAAGCTATTTGAGAATACATACGCATAAAAGCGACAAAATCCACCAATGGATGATCATTCAACGTTGCCATGACACAAACCTCATGCAATGCTTCAGCATAACACTGATAGTTTTCTATAGCATATGCATAGGTATGAAAAACATATTTGTTATTTATTATATAACGTGAGGTATGGGTAGCCCCCTGCAACAGATAATCATAATCACTATCTACACAAGCTATCATATTTTGTCCCAACCGAGGTCCCAGTTCATTCATCAGCACAGACTTCTTACCTTTAGCCAAAGTGGTTTTCGAAGGAAGCATCACTTCGAAATAACGAGTTTCATTTTCGTATTCACCTAACAAGGTACGCCAGAATGAAATATCATCATAACTCTCAACGTATGCAATAATCTTGCGTCGCGAACATTTAGGCTTCAATTTGTTGGCCGCACCAATATATAAGGAGGACAGATTCTCGGACAATCTTTTTCCCATAGTATCGTCGTTAGAAATTGTTTATTTTGTAATATCACTCACCTCGGTCACTGCATCCAGCCAGCCATCCATAATCACAGCAGGCGAATGAGTTGTCAATACAATCTGTACATTAGGATTCAATTGCCGTATCAATGAAATAAGGCGTTGTTGCCATTCCACATGCAAGGATACTTCAGGCTCATCCATAAACAAGACCCCGCGGCGATTGTCTTGTACCAGAACCGTCAGCAAAATAACCAAAATCTGCTTCTCGCCGGAAGACAGTTGATAAGGATAAAGTATATCTCCATCCTGTTCAAACAAAATCTCATTGCTTTTACGAATGATTTTCTTACCGGTCTCACCAAACAAGTCATCCATCAGATTCTGGAATTTTGTCTTGGGGTAAGACATCTCGGCGGCACGAAGCTGACCGTCAGGGCCACCGGAAGTAAGGCACTCAATAATGCGGTTACCAATATTTACCTGATAATCCAAATAACGCCGTTGCAACTGATAAAGTTGCCAATCCAATTCTGTCTTAACATTCTTATCCGCCATCTTTTCGAGAAGTTCCGAATGAATCAACGGACGGTCAAAACTACGGATTACATCAAAGTGTATCTGGGTAGCATCTTCCGGAGAGAAGACAAAATGTACCCCGGGAGTCGAACCGTTACTCAACGCTCCGCCTTCCAAAGCCGTCAGACTGTTCACAGATCTGTTCAGGATAGTGCTCTTGCCGATACCATTCACTCCGCTCAGAATATTGACATCCGGACGCAGTTCCCATGAGATATCTTTACGGCCCCAAAGCCGCTTTATCTCGATACGTTTTATATAATCAGCTTGCTTTTTCATTTTTGATAGATTTACTTGTAAGCAAAGATAGAAAATATAAAAAAAACCTCCTACATTTGCACTGTTATTTAAGGTAAAAAGAATGGCTATTCAAAAGTACAAAGGACATTTGGCATTGCTGGGCGCTGCCATAATGTGGGGATTAATGTCCCCAATTGGTAAAACGGCGTTAGAAAACGGTATTTCAGGTCTTTCCCTCGCTACATTTCGAATGACAGGAGGTGCTATCTGTTTTTGGATAGCTTCTATTTTCGCTCCTAAAGAACAAGTAAAGCCGCACGACTTGATGATGTTGTTCTTTGCAGGATTGTTGGGTATCGTCCTGAATCAGGGATGTTTTACTTTCGGACTATCACTGACTTCCCCCATCGATGCTTCCATTGTAACAACCACAGCCCCTATCGCCACTATGATTGTCGCTGCCATTTATCTGAAAGAACCGGTTACAGGGAAAAAAGTGATTGGCATTTTTCTAGGTTCCATCGGAGCTTTAACACTCATATTGAGCAGCCAAGGCTCAACAGATGGAAAAGGCGGAAGTATTCCCGGAGATTTGCTTTGCCTGTTGGCACAAATCAGTTTCTCATTCTATCTGGCTATTTTCAAAGGACTGATCAGCAGATACAACATATTTACTTTAATGAAATGGATGTTCACCTATGCAGCCATCTGCTTTATTCCATTTTCCTATCATGAGGTCTCGACCATACATTTTCACGAAATTTCCACTTCCACATGGACCTGTGTAGCCTATGTCATTGTAGGTGGAACATTCCTTGCCTATATTCTGATGATGATCGGACAGAAAACATTGCGCCCTACTGTCATCAGTATGTACAACTATGTGCAGCCTATTGTAGGAACCAGTGTCTCTATCTTGTTAGGAATGGGAACCTTCGGTGTTGCCAAAGGAATAGCTGTGGCACTGGTATTCACGGGAGTTTATATTGTAACCCAAAGTAAAAGCCGTGAACAGATGCTGGCAGAACAAGCAGCCAAGAAAGAATAACCTCAACTACACTGCAATCCGAAACCAGACACTCTTCACCGACCATAAAAGCCGTATCCACTCTACTTTTAAGTAATGATACGGCTTTTTATGTATTTAAAGGAATTCTCAGACAATTGGCTCCTCCAATTTCAGTTTCTCCAAATATGCTTTCGTATCCGCCCAAAGCTGTCTTGCCTGCGGATGATTCATAAACTTATCCTTTACTTTTTTAGGCTTGCAAGAAGCAAACATCTGTCCTGTAACTTCTTTCCATCGCTCATCCAAAAGCAAACTGACAGCTGTCGCAGCTCCTTGCTTCGGAGTACGGATACAAGGACGGAACAGTATGTCGGTCAACGGATCAAACCACATATCCATACGGATGATATTGGTAGAAACAATACCGGGATCGGCAGCATTGACGGTGATTCCCTCTGCTTTCAACCTTTCAGAAAGTTCACGGGTAAAAAGCCACAAAGCCAACTTTGTATTGCTGTAAACAGGGATACGCCAAAAACTTCCTCTCTTTCCACGAACAAAAAATTCAGGAGTAATCTTCCCTATGGAATACGTACAAGAAACCATGTTCACAATCCGGGTTCCCTGCCCCATCAGAGGTAATAATTTCAAGGTCAGTAAAAAAGGGGCCACATAGTTCACGGCTACCGTATATTCCAAACCATCCTCCGTTGTAATCAAACCTCCGGAACTCATGGTTCCCGCATTGTTCATCAGTAAGTCGATATGTTTTCCACGCCCCAACAAATCTTCTGCGATATTAGTCACAGAAGCCATAGAAGAAAGGTCAACCTGTCTGACTTCTATCTCTTTATTGCCTGTTTCCAAAATCAACTGGTTCTTACGCTCCTCTCCTTTGAAAAGAGTGTAGCACAACATAATTACATGATAACCGGCCTGTGCTACCGCACGGGTTATTTCGGTTCCCATTCCTCCATCGGCACCGGTTATTATGGCTAATTTACTCATTGGTTCTCTAATTTTTCTATTTCACGTTCCAAGCAAAGGGGCAATTTCTCTTCCAAATGTTTGTGGCATGCCATATCAATAGTGTACATTCTCGCAATGCAATAATTACTATGACCGCAATTGCAACGCGCCTTTTCTTCAGTGCGCAACCGATTCACAAAACCAGGTTCATTCAGCAGCGCCCTTCCCATCTGTACAAATTCAAAACCATCATCCAATACCTCATCTATCTTTTCACGAGATACCAGCCCTCCCACATATACTAACGGAATTTCCTTTATTTCTGTTCTGAATCTCAATGCATCTTCCAAAAAATAAGCCTCTTTGAAAGGTACTGTCGGAATCATCCATTTGCCTACCATACGCACCCCATATTTCAGCCACCAACAGTTCATATAATGTGTCATACTTTTTATAGGCATCGCTCCCCGCATGACATACATAGGCGCTTTGCTTACAAAACCTCCACTCAGCACCAACGCATGAGCCCCGTCCTGTACCAACCGTTTCGCTACCTGCACAGCTTCATCTATTTCCATTCCTCCTTTAAAACCGTCACGCATATTGGTTTTTACCAGAACGGCCATGTCATTACCTGCGGCACGCATCACTTCCTCCATCACCATATCCATAAAGCGCATACGATTCTCCAACGAGCCGCCGAACTCGTCTTTACGATGATTGGTGTAAGGTGAAAGAAACTGACTGATAAGATAGCCATGCCCCGCATGTATCTCCACCGCGTCAAATCCGGCCTCACGCGCCCAGTTGACCGACTGACCGTATGCCTTTGCCATCTGCGGCAGTTCCTCCTTGCGCAAGCCACGCACGAAAGTAGGCGAATAAAGATTAAAACCGGAAGAAGCTCCTACGGGTGTTACCCCACAAATACTTTTGTGCGACATATTTCCACAATGTCCCAACTGAATGCTTGCAGCAGCTCCTTCTTTATGAACCGCATCGGTTATTTCCCTTAATCCCGGTATAATTTCAGGGCGCATCCACAATTGCCTGTCGAAAGAAAGGCCACTCTGTGTAACTGCTGCATAAGCAATAGTAGTCATTCCCACTCCACCTGCCGCCACCGAGCAGTGATAATCCTTCAATTGCCGGGACGGCGCATTGCCCGGACACATGCTCTCAAAAGCAGCCGAACGAATCGTACGGTTACGCAAAGTCAGCGGCCCGATAGAGGCGGGAGTAAATAATTTAGAGTTCATCATTCATATGTTATGTTTCGCTTTCATCATTTCCTGAAACAGAAACGATATACTATTCAAATTCAATAAATAAAAGGAATCATTCTTTTCTTTTTTCCTACCGCATCCTTACCAAACTCTTCCCGATAACGGTTACGGATGGAATTGGCACGTGGAGCCAGATTAGCAAACGTCCACAGCACAAACACCCATGCAGCGGGCGAACAAGTGAGTACGGCAAACCCTATCCATTCCACCAACTCGCCAAAATAGTTGCCCGAAGTGACATATCGGTACATTCCCTTCTGCGGCAAATAATGGCGTGTATCGCCCGGTTTACGTAAATGGCGGATCACACTGTCGGAATGTAGATTAATGCCCATCCCTATAAAGAACAGAATAACCCCAAGCCAAAAAGAAGGAGTACTGAGCCAGGCATCTGTATAGAGTCCTTCCGGAGCCAGATAGAACAACCATTCGCCCTGCATCAGTCCGTTCAGGACATTAAAGACCACTCCCATCAACATAATGGCAAGGGGCATCCGGCTCTTTCCCTTCATCAGGAAAGGGAATAGAAAAGAACGCTGGAAATAATGTAATTCAAAAAGAAGAAAAAAGAGGAAAGGAGCGGCATCAAAACGCACGCTGCTGTTCCACCACAGATAAAGCATTACAAGGAATACAGGCGCTTCCATCAGTACCCAACCTAATTTATTGTTCACTGAAAGTCCCCATTTCGGGGTGTGGAACATACCATAACCGGCACGTACATAATAGAGGGCTACAAATACAATCACCGCAAGTGCGGACATTGCCAATAGCAAAAATTCAAAAGTCTGTTGTCCCATACTCGTTCCTCCCTGTATTAAATTTAGTAAGTCACTAACAAATTTAAGGGAAAAATCAGAGGAAAGCAACAATTAAGAGATTTTTTGCAAGAAAAGGATACGATTTTTATCGCAGAGAAGACTTTACTTAGAGAGGTATGTACTATTTTCTACAGGTTTTCCATTGATTTCCGACTTCCCTCCCCCGCCAATCATCAAAGTACCATCACGTTGCATTTCAGCATCAGACATATACAGGAAGCTCGTAACGCCATTAGCAAACTGGACATGCTTTTTTATTGTACCCAGACTTAGACACAGAAAAAGAGTTGGGATAAGATATTTCAAAATTATATTAAGAGCAGTTTATTTTAGATTTTCATCATCTTGGATTAACCAATTGAAAAAACAAATGTTTAGCGTAATATTTAAGGAACAGAGGTAACGATTCAGCAACTGTGCAAATTTCAATAATTTGTGGTGCTATGCTGTCAAATAATTATTTACTATTTTTTCAATAGACAATATTTTGATCTCTTGTCAGTTTTTAATTTTCGTATCTTTGCCACGAATTTCAAACGAAAGTTCTATGACACAAGATAATTCAATTGTAATTAGAGAATATTTGACGACAGATAAAGAAGTTGTCATGAATTTAATTAAATTAAACACACCCAACTTCTTTGCAAAAGAGGAAGTTAATGATTTGAGCAATTATTTGGATAAAGAAATAGAGCTCTATTATGTCTTGCTCGTTGACGGGAAAGTGGTTGGATGCGGCGGGATAAATTTCGCAGAAAAAAGAACCATTGGAAAAATAAGTTGGGATATCATACATCCCCAGCACCAAGGTAAATCACTAGGAGCACAATTACTAAAATATAGAATTGAAAAAATAAAGTCTATTAATGGTATTCAAAAAATAACTGTTAGAACTTCACAATTAGCTTATAAATTCTACGAAAAACAGGGATTTACATTGAAAGAAATAAGAAAAGACTATTGGGCCAAAGGTTATGATATGTATAGTATGGAATATAATGGCCATTGATTTGTAATAAAAAAGGGGCACTCGAATGGTCCCTAAAAAGAAAATCTCCCCTTATTATAGTTGAACTGCACTCCTAAAGTTTTGTGTCCAACTTTTAGGGTGCAGTTCAACTTCTGTAACGAGGGTGATTTTTAGTTCATGAGGGTTTCGACACACCTTCCAAATGGATAGATAACTTAATGTCTATGTATAGAATCTTCTTCTTTAGAATATAAAACCAATACAGACATTTCTCGCACTTATAAGTCTTTCAGCAGCCGTCCTTTGTATTGTCCTTTCTTCGCAGTAACTTTTCCATATTCCACAGCATGAACCGGACAAATATGATAACAAGCAAGGCATTGGGTACAGTTATCTCCCCAAACAGGACGATCCGTCACTTTTATATTATTCACAGGACAAGCTTTCTCACATTTTTTACAAGCAATACAAGCCTCTGTAGCATGAAAAGGTTTAGGAGACATCAGGAAAGTATTGAAAAACGGACGCAAAAAATAGGATTTGGTAAATGGAAGCGCACCTTCATGGCAATTATAATGTTTCGTTTGAA
>OLWW01000492.1_pt1 | contig 22455 bp, 40 predicted proteins | sample 1673991 | NCBI WGS metagenome assembly OLWW01 (sample SAMEA103958136, study PRJEB25191) | human gut metagenome
TCCGGTTTCCGGCCGAAACGATCCATTACCGCCCCTCCCCTTCTGCTACCCACTTGCGCGAGAAAGTTCCGAGAGGCTGGTACGGATCCGCGTCACCGCGCCTGACGTTGCAGGAGCGGTGCGCGGGCATGAAGTTCGCGGGGTCGTCCTGCATGTCCGGGCGCTTGCTCACCGGCACGCGGTGGTCGAGCGTCAGGGAGTCGTCGGTCGAGCCGGGATCGACGCTGTAGTCGATCGGCTGTCCGCATAGCCAGCAGGTAGAGCGGCGCGCCCTGCACTCGCGATAGAACTGCTCCTTCAGTTGCTTGAACCTTCGCGTTGAATGTCTGGCGCTAGACACCGACACGGCGCACCACCCCTTTCTCTTGGGTGAATGGTGCGCCGCGTGTCCCCCAGCAAACCCCAGACCGCACCGGCACAGATATTCGGTCAGCGTCTCTCGTACATCAGTCCACTGAATATCTGAAGGGCCTTGTATCGCATCTGGTAGCCGTATACGGCATTTGCGCTGGTAGTCTAGCTATTATTAGCATCGCCCTTCCCCGTGCCGAGCGGCCGCCCCCACAAAGAACCCGTCGACCTCGAATCTGTCTCCGGTGCCCTTGTCGTAGACCGTGTCGCCCTCGTGAATGGGCACGCCGTCCGCGTCCAGCACGGGGCGCTGGTGGGTGAGGAGCGACGGTTCGCATTCTTCGGCAGCGAAGTCCTCGAAGGAATGGTGACCGACACGATCGGGCCAATACAGTCTCCGATTTCCGCATAATCGCCGAAAGCAACCGGCTCATTGTCCTCGAATAGCGGCCACTCCATACCCTCGGGCATGAGGCGCGAGTCGAGCACGCCCATGATGGTGTGAAGTTCGCTCTCGCTCCACTCGACGCCGATGCGCTCGACCACGGCTCGGAAGTCATTGACGATGTCCATGACGTGCGCCAGACCGCCGTGGTCGCGCACCCATTCAGCAGCCTCGTGGTTCTCGGCGCGCACGGTCTCGAGCTCGGCGGCGGCAGACTCCGCGAGCTTCCTCCGGTGCCTCTCGCGCTCAAGCTCCTGCCGCGCCTGGTCTCGCTCGGCTCTGAACCTGGCCGCCGAAAGCTGTTTCTTGTACGTCATCGCTTCCCCTTCCTCTTCTCTCTCGTCGCCCTGTTCCTGCATTCCTTCGAGCAGTACATCGCTATCGGGCTGCCCGCGTGGAAACTCTGCCCGCACACCGGGCACGTCCTCCATCCGTAGTCCTTCCGGCTCCTGCGACCACCTGATCGCGCGCTCGCACCTGCGACGGCGGTCGCCCGCGCGCGGCCTGTGCAAGCCCCTCTGGTTCGCCTTTACGTAGACGGCGGTCTCCGTCTTCCGGCACCCGAAAGCCTCGTTGAGCGCTCGGGTCAGCTCGTGGATATCCGTTGAGCCGTACCTCGCGTCGAGCCATTCGAGCATCTCCGGAGTCCATGAACGCGGCCCGGGCATCAGCTCTCGCCCCCCTTCTTCCTGTAGCTCGGGTATCCCTTTCTCTCGGCGGCGTAGCAGGGCTTGCATATGCGCTTGCATCCGAGCGCCGCGCTCGAGTCCTTTACCATCTGCCACGCCTCGAAGGCCGAGCATGCGCGCGACGCGGCCGAGAAGGCCTCGTCAAACGGAGTGCTCGCACCGCCCGTGGCCGTCGCCCGCGCCATCAGTCCCCCTCGGTGAGCATGCGCGGCAGCTTGACGTTCGCGTTCATCGCGCTGTCCTGGAATTGGTAGCAGCGGAGCACCGTGTTCGCGTTCGCGATCACCTGCTGCGCCACGCCCGTGACGGCCTTGCTGCGCTCGATCTCGCGCTTGAGTTGCTCGTCCGTGAGGCTCTCGTCCCCGAGCCGCTCAAGCTCGGCGAACAGGTGGTTGGTGAGGTCTTCAAGCGTGTTCTTCGTCCCCATCTTCATGCCGTCCCTTCTCGTCTCTCCTCGACCGCCGCCGCGAGCTCGCGCCATCCGTGCACCTCGCCGGCGGCGAAACCGTCCGCAAACGCCTTCTCGGCGTCCATCCGCTCGCCCCACCTCTCCGCCCGGCAGACCTCGAGCCTGCCCTGGGCGTCCCGCCTCCTAGCCTCGACGGCCTCGGTGAGGTCGATCATGTGGCTGATTCTGCTCGATACGCGCTCGTTCCTCGAGCTTTCAAGGAGCCTCCCGAGCTCTCCCCTCAGCTCGTCGTACTCAGGGCACCCCATCACCCGACCGCCCTCCCCTCGCGCTTGAGCTCTCGAAACCTCTCGAGCTGCTCCTGCTCCTTGCGGCGGGCGGCGTCGAAGTCCGTGGGCGCGGGGTAGACTGACCTATCAGGTTGACTGTTTATCCCTGAGTTATAGGAAGAGGAATATATATCGCTTCCCCGTTTGCTTCCGCATTTGCCACCTTCGTTGCTTCCCTGTTTGCTATCCGTTTTGCTTGATGGTTTGCTTACCGTTTTGCTTCCGCTTTCGCTTGATGGTTTGCTTACCGTTTTGCTTGACTGTTTGCTTCCGCCCTTGCTTCCGTTGACGATGCGCTCCCGGCTCTTCTCGAGGACCGGCCTGACCATCTCGATGCCCATCCGCTGGGCGTCGGTCCGCGGCTCCGGCTCCTTCCCGGTCCTCAGGTAGCGCACGATCATGCCGACGAGCTCGTTCCCCTCGCGCTCGTTTGAGAGCAGCAGGGGGCCGTCGATGAGTGAATCAAGCACCTGCACCTACCCCACCGCCAACCATGCGCCGAAGAGGAACATGAGCGCCGCGAGAAGGGCGCCTGCCGCTACCCTACGCATCGGCACCATCCCCGTCCCAATATGGCGGCTCCTGGCTGCGCTGCGCCGCCTGGCGGCCGCCGCCCATGAGCTCGACCTCGTCGACGACGACCTCGAGCTTGCTGCGCCGCTCGTCGTCGCGCATCCACGTGCTGTATCGCAACCTTCCCTCGACGGCGATCTTCGATCCCTTCGATAGGCATCGAGCCAGACCGTCCGCCCTCCCGCCGAAGAGCGTGCAGTCGACGTAGTCCGGGCGGTCGGCCCACTCCCCGGTCTGCTGGTCCCGGTACCGTCCGTTCACGGCGAGCGAGAAGCTGAGGACCCTCGTGCCTCCCCGCGTCGACCTGAGCTCCGGGTCCCTCGTGAGGTTCCCTGAGAGCAGAACCCTGTTGATTCCCATTTACTAACCCCTCTCTGTTGGATAATTAGTAGTTATCCAGCCACCCATGTCTAGCTGCGGCGCTCTCGGCCGATTGTCACAAATTGACACAGCCCTAGAACGGCATGGAGGTCCCCTGGAGGCGCGTGTAGAGCGCGTCGAAGGCCTCTGCCGCCGCCCGGTCGCGGCCGCGGATCATGTGGCCGTAGATGCGCGCCGTGGTGGCCGAGTCGGCGTGGCCGAGCCGCTCCGAGAGCGTGATGAGGTCGACGCCCTCGGCGAGGCACCACGACGCGTGCGTGTGGCGCAGCGTGTGGAACGTTGCGGCGCGGGAGAGCCCGAGGCGCCCGCGGAGCCGCCTGAAGGCCTCGGAGAGCGCGTCGGGCGACACCCACGCGCCCTCGGGCCCCACGAGCGGCGACGACTTCCCGAAGCCGGGCACGGTCCCCGCGCACCACCGCATGTGATCGCGGTACCGCTCGAGGTCCGAGTCCGCGAGCGAGATGTTCCTCCGGCTCTTCGGCGTCTTCGTCTTCTCCCGGCGCGCGGGCGCCCTGCCGCGCTCGGCGACGACGTTCCCTCCCACGTGGACGTATCCGCGCGCCTGGTAGACGTCGCGGGGCCGCACGGCGCAGACCTCGCCGCACCTCATGCCGGTGCGGAGCGCCTGCCAGATGCCGAACGCCGCGTGGCGCTCCCACCCGTCCGCCGCGCCCGAGAGCGCCGCGTCGAGGTAGTCGATGAGCGCGGCGAGGTCGGCCTCGTCGAGGGCGACCGCCTCGTGCGCGGACGGCCTCGGCTTCTCGACGTCGACGGTCGGGTTCCTGGGAACGAGCCCGTCGACGGCGAACTGCTTGAACGACGAGCGCAGGAACTGGAACGCCCCCGCCGCGGTGGTGGGGCTCAGCCCCTCGCCCCTGCGCGATCCCCGCGTGAGCAGGTAGAACGTGAAGTTGCCGACGTCGATGGGCTCCACGCGGTCCGCGCGCCTCGTCCCGAAGAAGCGGCGCGCGTACGAGGCGTAGAGCCGGTATGTCCGCACGCTGTTGGGGCTCGCGCCTGACGCCTCGATGCCCGCGATGCGGGCGTCGAGCAGGTCCGAGAGCGCCATGCTCCGAACCCTTCCGCCCGCGGTGAGGCCCGCCTCCCACTCGATCGCCTGGCGCTCGGCGTCCTCCTCGCTCTCGGCGTAGAAGGTCTTGTAGGGCCTGATCTGCCTGCCGTCGCGGTCGCACCCGAGGAACGGTCTGTCCGCCCACACTCCGGGCGCGACCTCCCTGACCCTCGGGCGCCTCGCCTCAGGCACAGGATCCACCTGTCTCCATGGCTTCCTCCGTCCCGGCCCGCGGCTGCGGGCGCGGCTCGGCGGAACCGCTCCCAGGGGCTCATGAGAGGTTCCCGACGACGGCGGCGGACACGACGACGATGATCGCCGCGAGCCACCCGGGCATGGTTCTGTCCGGGCCGGGGTTTATGATCTCGATGAGTAGCCTCTCGAAGAGGTTCGGCTTATAATCCATATCGACCTCCAATCGGTCACGGCCGCTTCCCTCGTTTGCAAACTTCAGGGGCGGCCATTTTTCTATCAACTCGATCCGGCTGGCGCCCAGTAGGAGGCGAACCGCCATGGCTGACAAGCTCGACGACATCTCGAAGAAGCTGGCCGAGAACACCAGGGCGATCAACAGGCTGTCGACCAGGGTCGTCGACTCCGCCGCGCCTTCTTTCGCCGACCTCCTCACCGAGCGGGAGATAGGCCAGCTCGAGCAGCTCATCGCCCATCGCGGAGACCTGCAGGCCTTCGCGGACGGGGCGGTGGAGCGCGATCCCGAGCTACTCGGCATGTACATGCAGTTCGCCGACGCGAACATCATCGACTGCCAGATCATGCTCGGCGGGCAGGTCGTGTGGAACTCGGTCGACCCCAAGGCCGAGTGGATCGTCCAGCGGCACCGCGAGCTCAGGCGCGAGGCGGAGGACCGCGAGCGCGAGCTCAGGAACCAGAGGATCGTCGGGTACGTCATGAGCCTGGTGAGCGCCGTGGTCGGCGTCGTCCTCGGCTGGGTGCTCGGGAGGCTCTAGCCCAGGCGGGCCAGGATGAACCCGAGGACCACGCTCATGAGCAGCGTGACGATCGCGTAGGGCAGGTAGTCCCTCATAGCCCTCCCTCCTTCGAATCGAATCGGACGTGCGTGGTGCCCCCGCCCGGACTCGAACCGGGCCGCCCGGCTTAGGAGGCCGGCGCTCTATCCCTCTGAGCTACGGGGGCGATCTTGCTCGGTCCGGCACCGGGACCCGGGGCGCCGGGTAACGGTTGGGATGAGGGCTGGGTCACACATGGTGGTTGCATGCAGCGCGCCCCGGGCCCCGGTACCGGACCTCCCGCCGGCCCTTTGCACTTCTTGGTGTGCCGGCGGGCTCTTCTTCTCTCAAGCTACCTGCGGTCTCCCGCCCGAGACGGTGCGCCGTACACCTGAACTTCGCGACCGCGCAACCGCCGCACCGCCTCGGGCGAGGGGCCTCCGGGCACTCAGTGCCGCCCGGTCTCCCTCCTGTTCCTCGCGCGCTTGACCTTCTGGTACTCTCGCCTGGCGTTGTCCTCGTCCCTGCCCTCCCTCATCGCCTCGGCCTTCCTGCGCTCCCAGCACGCCTGGCAGAAGCCCGCGCGGCCGGCCTCGGTGTTCGGGCGCGCGTCCCACATGCCGCACGAGACGCACTTGCGCATCCCGTTCTCCGGGTACTTCGAGAGCCTGATCCCCAGGGCCCTGAGCGCGTGCATGCGGACCGCCTCGGGCGCCCGATCGCTCCCGATCCCGCGAAGCCCCTCCGCGATCAGGAGGTATCCGTCCAGGCGGTGCGTTGAGATGAACCTGTTCTCCCTGTCTGACCAGCGCTTTTTGCGGATGTTCATTTTGCGATGAACATTTGGACCAATACACATGAAATATCCACAATCAGATGAGGCCGCACTCGGCGAGCCTGCGCAGCTCGCGCGCGGCGTCCGAGCGGTCAGCGCCCCTCGGGAGGTCGAGCCGCCTCACGATCCTCACGCGGCCCGCGGGCGAGAACTCGCCCTGCTTCTGCGGAAGCTCCGCGACCGCCCGCCACCCGCCGGACCTGACGTCGAACTCGAGGGCGTACTCGACGCCGTGCGCCCTCATCGCTCGTTCGCCTCCATCCAGCGATCCATCTCGTCCACCGCGATGCGGCTGCCCTTGCTGTTCGGCGCGGGCGAGATGAACTTGAGCCTGCCGGCGCTGTGCTCAGCGTAGAGCGTCTTGCGCGAGATGCCCGTGTAGAGCACGGTCTGGTCGACGGTGTAGGCCATCTGCGGCTTGAAGCCCGCCTCGACGGCGAACGCGAGCGCGCGCGACCCGCACGGAAGCCTCATCGCCTGGTACGCCTTGTTCGCGCCATCGATAAGGTCGCGCGCCGCGCCGAGGAGCTCGACGAGCCTGGGCGGCTCCTCCGTGCGCGCAGCGGCCCCGACCGCCTCATTCGTAGCCATCTTCCCCTTCCTCCTTTCCGGGCCCCGGGGAGCCGACCCTTCCGGCGGCCCATAGGAGCACCGCTGCCGCCGCGAACATCGCCGCGAGCGCTATCGGAACCCACCACTGCCTCATTCAACTTCGCCCTTCATTTCGCTGTAAGCCCTCCCAGGCCCCTCCTTGACGAGATGCACCTGAAATAGAATCGAGATGGATGGGCATGCGGTGAACGCTGCCACCAGCAGAATCAGATCCATTCGAGAAACCTCCCTTCGGGGGACTCGCGCCGGATACTCCCCGGCATGGGAAAGAAGAAGAAACGTAAGCCGAAGCACATGCGACGCGAGAATCCGGTAATTCGTCTCAGGGATTTCCTTGCAACGAATCCGTGGCTAATCGCGATCGTGACGCTTGGCGACGTCATTCAGCTCATCATCTGGGCTGCAAATGCGCTCAATCATCTCCTCAATGTGCTTTTCTGATCGGTGCAGGTCGAAAACGCAGTAGCACGCGACGCAGACGATCAGATGAAACGCGAGGTCGCCAGCGGAATCGAGTAATTCAAGAAGCTCCATTTCCACCACCGCCTACTCAGCAAAATGACCTGACGAAGGCAATCGAGCAGAAAAACAGCAGGCCGAAAAAGAACCCGTGAAAGAACGGGCGGTCATCGAGCCATAGCCGGAACCGACGCATCGACCGCACCTCCCATCTCAAAGCCCAACGATCTCGCATGAGAGCCAGATGCAGGCGCCGATGCAGAGAAATAGCAGGAAGATCCCGACCCAACACAGCCACTCGACACCGTACGATTCGCCGCACTGGTGAATGAAGAGCGGGACGATCGACAGGCACGCGACGCGCCAGCGATACTTGCCGATGCGCACCTTCCTCTCGAGCTCTTCAAGATCGCTCATTCGATGCCTCCCCTCATTTCAAATGAGCTGATCGCCCTTGCAAATGTCATTCGATCGCTCTTCGGCCTATAGCAATGCCCGCAGCGCCAGCCTCGACAGGGCTACGGCGATTCCCACCACGAAACCGAAAGCGACCGGATGGTCCTCCCACTCACGAAACCATCTGACAATCATTTGGGCGCTCTTGAACCTAGTCATCGCCGCCGCCCCCTCCTCGCCCGGCAACAGGACCACCCCCGTGCTTCCTCCCGTAGAGGAGCGCGCCGAGCTCCGCGCCGAACAGGACGTACATAACCGGGAGCATGTCGCCCGCAGCATCGCCCATCCCGCACAGCAGGAACACGACGAACGCGGCGAACGCCCCGTAGAACATGGCTCGCACCACATGAATCACGAGACCCGACATCGATCCTCCGTTTCTTTGGTCGGTTAGACGCGACGGCCCCGCCTCAGCCGGCAACGGGATCGCCCCCGCACCTCTTCTCGTAGAGGAGGGAGCCGAGACAGACGCCCCAGCACCAGAACGAAGCGAGCAGCATCGCCCCCTTGGCGGGCTGCGCCACGCCGGGCATGAGAGCGCAGGCGGTAAGGGAGACCTGCCCCGCGAACGCCGCGTTACGAACGGTGCGCCACATCTGCCGCCACGCCTCCCTTCCAGTTGGCCCAGAGCGAGCCCGCGTAGCCCCCGACGCAGAGGGCGAGGGCGCCGAGGGCGCCGCGGCCCGGGAGCACCGGCCAGCCGAACAGGAGCGACGCCTCGCACGCAAGCGCGCCGACCAGGAACAGGGCCGCGGTGCCGTTCGGGCGCGCGACCTCCTCCATGAGGGTCCTCAGCATCTACTCCGCCTCCCCGACCGGCGGCCACGGGCGGCCGCCCAGCATGAACCTGTGCTCAACAAGCTCCTCGACTATAGAGGTCCAGTAGCTTTCAGGGATACCGAGCGCATCGCTGCCCCATTCCGCGTCCTTGGGCTCAATCCCCTTCTTCATGCAATCGTACAGGTAGGCGATGATCTTGTACATCACGACGTACATGTCGTTCTGGGCCATGCGCCCTCCGTTCTCTAGGCGGTGACAACATTATGCCACGAAAGCATCACAGCGACTGGGGAATTTGGAATTCTCAGTTGTTTCTCCGGAATTTCGCCTAATATTTGATTGACACGAAAGGAGGAGACGGCATGAGTGAATGTCCAGACAAAATAGAGCTCGGAAAACGGCTGCGCGCGCTAAGGAAACGTGCAGGATTCAGAAGCGCAAAAGCCTTCGCCGAATATGCCGGGTTTACTACAACCGGATATGCGGAATTTGAACAAGGACGTAGCCGCTTAACCTACGAAAAGGCATGGAAGATCGCCGACGCCCTAGGTATATCCCTAGACGAGCTCGGCGGACGCGAGTGGCCCCCATCGGGGGCGGTAGCGGATCCACGCCGCCAGGCCATGCTGGACTCCTACGACGCTCTCACCGAGGACGGCAAGACGCTCGCCTCCGAGATGGTCGCCAGCGTCGCCCGCGACCCCCTCCGCCGCGCCGACGCGGCCGGCGCGGGGAGTGCTTGATCTCGCCCTGCGCCGGATAGCGAGGAGCTGATCGCGTGATGGACAAAGACGCTATGGACGACGTGATCAGGCTGAACGACTTCCTCGACTCCGCACTCGGCTTGGCGAAAAAGATCATTGCCGCCGCCGTTACCGTCGGGTTGCTTGTGGTGCCGGTCGTCTCTCCTCTCTGGCAGCTTGTCTCGCAGCAGCCGGCTAGGTTCTTCGCTGCAGGGCTCCTGCTCTTCACCACGGGCGGGCTTGCCGGCGCCGCCATCACCCTCATAGCGACCAAGGGCAGAACTCGGCGGCAGATCGAGACACGGGACAAGATCATCTCCATCAAGGACGAGGAGATTTCCAGCCTAAAGAAATTGAGACATGAACAGTCGGGCCTCTTCGCCGAGTTCCGCAGCCTCACCCACGACGAGCAGCGCCAGATCGTGAGTGTCATGCTCTCAGAACCCGCCGGAATCGCCCCGTCGGACGATCAACGCAAGCACATGGGCGAGTGGAAAGCGATGAAGGACTTCCTACGCCACGACCCGGTCAGCGACCGCATGCACCTGGTGGACGGCGTCAGGGACATGCTGCTCGATAACCCCGCCCACGTCTACGATCTCATGGCGGCGAGGGTGGCTGACCTCCAAGAGCAGCGGTCCGGCGACCTCGACGACATTGCCGCCCTGGAGGAGAAGATATCCGATCTTGAGAAGCAGATCGCCGCGAAGCCTGACCTCGAGCCGATGTCGAACGAGGATATCGAAGCGATGTTCGGCAGTGGGGCGCGCACGCCGAGGGGCAGGATTGTACGGAGCATCGATGCCGTCAGGACGCTTCCCGCGCAGACCGTGGGAGCGATGGTCGACGCCTTCGACAACGAGGGCCATGCCGAGCTCGGCGCGCACGAGCAATGGGTGAGGAAGTCGATCAAGGACAGGGACGGCATCTTCCGCATCGGGAGGATGTACTTCATGGGGTATCCAGGCGAGGAGACGGGCGACTACTACCTGATGAAGGAATGGCTCGAGTTCATGGACGACCCGAAGAACCTTGCCGAGATGCGGCAGATGGCGCGAAGCTGACGGGATGGCATATCGGGCTTAGATTCCGTGACACTTAATCGGAGGGCATCGCCTGATGAACGGAAAAATCTACGGGTGGGATGACATCTACCCGGAAACCAGGAACTATCTGAAGATGGAGAAGGACGTCGCCTCGGGAGGTTACGCCTATCGATGGCCTGTCTCTGGGAACAAGCTCTCCCTTGAACTCATCTCACGGGAAAACAGGGCTCTCAGATTCTTCATGGACATCATCGAGTGCAAAAGGCAATCGACTTTGCTCGTGGGCATGAGGGGCGATAGGAAAACCACGATGCAAACTAGATGCTCGGATACGCCGCTGATCAGAATCGACTATTCAGAGCAGCCCGATTCCATCCGGCATCTAAATCCAAACGGAGTGATGGTGGTCGGCACCCACGTCCACCTCGACCTTGATGGACGCGGGCTTAAATGGGCCTTCCCGCTGTCCGAACAAGATATTATTCTTCCAGGCGACGAAGAATCGGTTCCTGCTCTTTTCTGGGCATTTCAGGACGCCTGCAATATAACTAGAGCGCTGATTATGGAACAGTCTTTGGGGGTGTGACATGAAAATCGACGACGCGAGCATCATCATCGACGAATACGCGAAGTACATCAAAAGCAACATGATCGCCACCCAGCAGGGAGATGCCGTGTGCATCTCGACCCCCATGCTGAACCGCAACAACGACTGCATGAACGTCTATGTCGGGGATGGCGAGACTGGCGGATACGTGCTATCCGACATGGGCGAGACGATCTCTGACCTTGAACTGTCCGGGTTCAAGATGACGTCTCAGCGAATCGAGAAGATGCAATCCGTTCTCGCGGGTTACGGCGTGCGCATCTCCGATGGAGAACTCTGCGTGAGCGCTTCTAGCGATGCCCTTCCCTTCCGCATGAACATGCTCTTGCAGGCGATGGCATCGGTCGACGATATGTACATGCTTTCGCAGGGATCTGTTCGCAACCTGTTCGCCGATGACATCGGCGCCTGGATGCTCGAACACGACATCTCCTACGTTGCCGGGCCGTCCTTCAACGGTCGCTCCGGCCTACCATACAAATTCGATTTCGCGATCGGGCAGAACAAAAGAAGCAAGATGCGCCTGATCAAGGCGGTGAACAACCCGGGGCGTCAGGGAGTTCAGAACGCCCTGTTCGGATGGGAAGATGTCAAGTTATCAAGAATCGATTGCGACGGATACGTATTCCTGAATTCCTCGAATGCAAAGGATGGCAAGGTGCCCGGCGACGTCGTGCAAGCCTGCGTGAATTACGGCTTGAAGCCTGTGCTGTGGGGAGATGACCAAGACGACTTCATTCCGGAACTTGCAGCGTAGCCGGATTGCCCAAGCGCAATCCGCATGATTGCCAAATGGCGAACGACCCGAAGAACCTTTCCAAGATGCGGGAGATGGCGATTAGCTGACGGATTAGCTATGCGGCCGCGGGACCGCGAGGCGTAAGGAGCGCACATCATGGCGGAGCAGCCGATCTTCACCGCACCCACCACCAACCCTGGCGAGGTGCGCCTATACGGAAACCGGATCGAGATCGACAAGAGGGGCCTGACGGGTACCTACACGAGGACCGTGTACCTCTGGAATGTCGCCTTCCTCGGGTACTCCGGCGGCAAGGGCCTCGACGTCATCGCCCCCAACAACACCAGCACGGGAATCGAGCTCAAGCACAAGGAGGACGCCCGCGCGCTCATCGACCACCTCAACGAGCTCATCGGCAGATAGCTCATAGGGCGTTTAAGAATCCCTCAATGAATGGAGGCCCTCATGGAAGAGAACGTAAGAAAGAAACGGGCGCTCACGAAGAAACGCCCGCTTCGACCCAGCCGCCTATCGATGCCTCGAAGAACCCCCTGGGTTCGTATCAGTAGCCGGGAACCTTTTCGATAAATTTAGCCATTTTTGTACGGTCAATACAAGAATAGATAAACGGATAGAAAAGCGCCCCCGCGAGCGCCTGGAAAACAATCGCGGGGGCAGTGTCCCAACCGTTACCCAAAACAGAGAGGACGTGTCCATTATGCCATCAAACGAACGGTATGGCAGCTTTCGCATCCATGAGAAACTGCTTCGCCCTCGCCATCATCGTGTTCTCCTGAGCGAACGCGACGCCCTCCATCGTGACGCTCGGCGCGAACGCGGAGACCATGCTCTGGCCTCCGAGGAAGTGGCTCACCTTGACACCCGTGATGAACCTGTGCTCAACAAGCTCCTCGACTATAGAGGTCCAGTAGCTTTCAGGGATACCGAGCGCATCGCTGCCCCATTCCGCGTCCTTGGGCTCAATCCCCTTCTTCATGCAATCGTACAGGTAGGCGATGATCTTGTACATCACGACGTACATGTCGTTCTGGGCCATGCGCCCTCCGTTCTCTAGGCGGTGACAACATTATGCCACGAAAGCATCGCAGCGACTGGGGAAGCAACGAGCCCGCAGGCCGGGGGAAGCGCCGCCTGAGGTTCATGGCCGACATGCACGACGGCAGGGGCTACCGACGGTGTTCCAAGACGATCCGCGGGACCAGGAAGGACGGCGCCGCCGAGCTCGCGCGGCTCTGGACCGTTCATGCCAGGGACGCTCCCAGCGCGACGCTTGGCCGCGTCTACCTCGAATGGTGGCTCCCGGACGCCGAGGACCGGCTCAGGGAGGGCGACCTCGCGCAGAACACCTTCGACCTCTACAAAAGCCTGTGGAGGAACCACATAGAGCCCAGATGGGGATCCGTCGAGATAGATTCGATCAGGCCGACCGACGTCCAGGAGTGGCTTCTCACGCTCAGCAAGTGGAACGCAATCAACTGCCGGGTGCTCGCCGGGAGCATCGTAGAGAAGGGAATCACCATGGAGCTCGCCGACAGGAACCAGTTCGCCCGGAAGTACCGCATACCTCGGGCGGCTGAGGAGCGCAGCAAGGCCATCTGGAACCTCTCACAAGTATCCGAGGCCATGGAGCGCTTGAAAGGGTCGGAATTGATGGTTTCCGTGGCTCTGTGCGCGCTCGGCTCGTGCCGCGTCGGCGAATCGTGCGCGGTGAGGGCTGACGAGGTGCAGATAACCATGGAGCACGGTATGGCCGTCGCGCGCGTTCCCATCGTGCGGCAGCTCATGCGCACCAACGAGATCTCGGGCAAGCTGAAGAACAAGCAGAGCGAGCGGACGGTCTGCATACCCGAGCCCTGGAGCCTATGGATCGGAGAAAAGGCAGACGAGGTGATCGGGCGGGGCCTGACATGGCTCAACGACGACGGCGCTGGCTATCCCGTGTCGAGGACGCGCTTGAAGTCGCAGTGGGCCGACGCGTTTGCAAGCCGCGGAGCGCTCGCAGAGCTCCCCCGCGTCACGATGCAGAATCTGCGGAGCACATGGGAGACGTTCATGCGCTGGGAGCTCGGGGTCGATCCAGATATGGTCGATTCCATGATGGGCCATGCCGGGGCGAACGTGCGCACGAGGCATTATGATCGCCCCTTGCCCGACATGTACGCCGAAACGTGCGCCCTGGCGCACCAGGGAGCATTCAAAAAGGGATAGGGTTGGGACGAATTAGGACGCGTTTGGCAAAATCACGCCATCTACCTGCTATGTTGATAATCCACACAGTTAGGACGCGCTATCCAATCCGGGCATCGACTCTCGGAATCGAAACACGGCTGAATATTATACGGTCCATTTCGTCATTTTGCGCATACTCCCCGCGCGGGCGGGAGCCCTTCTCGGGACCGCCCGCGCGATAACATTGCTAGTACTTCAGCTTCTGGCCCGGGTAAATCGTGTACGGGCTCTTGATTCCGTTCTTGCTCGCGATGGTCTTCCAAGCGACGCCGAGTTTGGCACCAATGCCTGACAAGGTATCCCCCTTCCTGACCGTATAGGTACGCGCGCCAGACGATCCCGACCCTCCAAGCTGCTTGTTCACCTCTGACTGAACCTCGTCATAGTCGTAGCCAGCAGCCTCCAGCTTGTTTTTCCTTGAGCTGCCATTGCCCCACTTTCCAGCGATGACATCTTTGGCTATCTCGGACACGCTCTTCTTTGAGCCGCCGTTAACAATCGCCTGAACCTCGCTGTAACGGTTCCCGAGCACAGCCTTACGGGTCTCACCGTTCCCGTACTTCCCGGCCTTTACCTCGCTTGCAAGCGTTGAAGCCGATGCGGATGCGATGTGGTTGATAAAGTCCTGGACCTCGTCGTAACGGGAGCCGAGGGACTGCTTTCGCGCATCACCGTTCCCATACTCGCCCCTAAGGACCGCGATGGCAAGATCGAGCGTCGAACCATCCGGACCGGACCCTGCAGAAGATCCACCGGAGCCAGATCCTGAAGAGCCGCCATCGGGGTTCGCGTACCTCTTCCAGGCGGCCGCGTCTCCGTAGAACTTGTTCAGATCGAGATTTCCTGAATAACCGGAAAGGCTTCCTGCAGAGCTGTACTGGCGAATCGCGCAAGCATAAGCCCCCTCGTTCCACGGATTCGCCTGATATCCCGTCCTCTTGTTGTTAGCATACTGAGCCACCCAGATGCCGCAGTTGAGCTCAGCTGATACTTTCCTCAGCTCGGAAAGCACCGACTTTGAGCCATAGAGGATGGGCGGGATTCCGGTTAGCTCGATGACGCGCTTCGCGACATCGCGCAGATACGTGACATTCCCCCACGCTTTGTTGCCCTGGGACTCCCAGTCAAGGCATATGATGCCCTCGCCAACCCAGTTCTTAATGTTCTTAATATAAAACTCGGCCTCTGCACGAGCCCCGGATCCGTTGATGTAATGGTATGTTCCGAAGAGCTTGCCACGCGATCGGACCTGCTCGACCTGACGAGCACAATCCGGAGACACGTAAGAAGTGCCCTCCGTAGCTTTCGCGATCACGAAATCATACGGGACCACGCTGAGATTGATCCCCTTCTGCCAGTTACTGACGTCAATTCCATTGAGTGCCATCAGATTGCTCCCTCCAACCAAATCGAGATTCCATAGGTAATTCCACTAGCCATCAGCTCGTCTGTCGTCCATTCGCGAGTGTTATCAGAATTCGCCGGATCGTTGACCATGAGCCTTCCCCCCTGCGACCAAAGCAGGACGACGTGCCCACCGTAACTCCTCCCGCCAAAGCGACCGCGCACCCCAAGCCAGACGGTCTTGCCGGCGAGGGCGTCTGAGACCGCCCTATCCTTGTCCCAATACTGCTCAGAACTTGACAAGCCGATCGTTCTGGCATATTCAGCGAATGCGGGCATGCTATTGAGCCCGCCGACGGTACAGGAGTCGCCGACACGATCCCTGAGGTCCGCAGGAGTGCAGCGCTCGCGAGTCCAGTATTCGAAAGCCATCGATGCGCTCGTGAGCCCGCATCCTGATCCGCCAACCGATGCGCCGGCGTACGGAAGGCCGCTCCATGCTGGATCCCGTTGGTAATACGCCGGCATGGTCCGCGGGCCATGGAGCCATAGCCAATTGCTCACCGTGTCCCTAGCATGAGAAACCGATTCATCCGCAACGGCCTCTATGACTGCCGCCGGGGCGTCGACGCTAGGAAGCATCAGCGGGCTTTGCGGTCTTGGCGCTCACGCCAAGCAGCGCTCCGATGAGCACTCCGACGGCGTTAAGCGTCGTCACGATCGCCCCGCTGAGGGACTCGTCCATCCCCCAAGCCGGACCCACCACGCCGACGAACACCGCAAGCGCCGGGCATGCGATCAAGCCGGCCCATTTGAGAACCGTGTACGCCTTGCTCGGAATGATGTACTCCATTCGATCACCTCCCATCATTCGGTCTTCAGATCCATGACGGCTCGATACATCCTCGTGCCCTCGCCGTTTCCGCCAAGCTCGTCGTGGTAGTGCTCATAGAGCTCCTCGACCTCATGCTTGTCAGCAGAGGTGATCGGCTCTCCATCGACGACGTACTTAGTGAAGACGTCTTTCAATCGGTAGAAGAGAAGAAGCCTGTTGACAGCGCGCATAGAGTCGCGCTCCCTGGCCGCGTCAGCCTGCTCCTCTTTTCGCGCGCGCGAAGCTCCTCTGAGCTTGCCGCCGAGCCAGCCTGCAACCCCCGTGAGCACCATCATCACTACCTGCGGGACAAGACTCCACAAAAGATGGTCGTTCAAAGCATTCGCCCCCTAGAGCGGTTAAGCATCCGTCCGCAAGATATGGTCACGCCGCTGTCCCCCAAAATCCCAGAATCCCTCGCGCTGCTACGCTGATGGAGCTTCTGGGATTATTCGAACGATTGGAGCTAGAAGATGCTGTTTTCAGAGGCCGTAGAGATGTACTGGGCTGACAAGTCGAAGAGGCTGCGCGGCAACACGCTGGAGGGCTATGCCAGCGCGCTGAGGTGCCACGTGCTGCCGGCATGGGGCGACCGCGAGGTCGAGTCCATCGCCTTCGACGAGGTGCAGGCGTGGGTGGACTCCATCCCCACCTACGGGGCGGCCATAAAGGCCTTCAAGACCTTCAGGCAGGTCTACCGCTGGGTGCTCCGCAGGCGGCAGTTGCGCGTCTGGGACGTGACGCAGGGGATCGAGCTGCCCGAGGCGCCCGTGGTGCGCCGCGACGCGCTCACCGCCGCCGAGGAGCGCGAGGCGCTGCGCGGCATCGTCGGCCAACCGTGGGAGGCCGTGGTTCTGCTCGCGGCGGCGCTCGGGCTCAGGCGCTGCGAGGCGTGCGGCATCGATTGGTCCGACATCGACTGGCGCACGGGCTGGGTGCACGTCCAGCGGGGCGCGCACTGGGTGGGCGGCGAGGTCGTCGAGTACGCCACGAAGACGAAGCTGAGCGACAGATGGCTGCGACTGCCGCGCTTCGCGCTCGCGAGGCTCCGGCAGATCCGCGGGCACCGAAGGAGCGGCCGCGTGCGCGGAGACCTCGCTCCCCATCAGATAGCGGGGCGCTTCCGGCGGGCGTGCCGCGCGGCCGGGCTGCCATGGGTTCCGATGACCTGCCTGCGCCACTCGTGGGCGACGATATCGCTGGAGGCAGGCGCGGCCATCGAGGACGTGAGCGTCGCGCTCGGGCACTCGACCGTCGACACCTGCATCCAGCATTACCTGCAGAGTTTCAGGACCGTGGTGAGGAGGGCCGGCGCCTGCTACGAGAGGGCTCTCGCGGCCTAGCATTCCGTATCCCAGGCACCGAAGGTCATAGTCGGCAGCAAGAGCTACGAGTGGATATGGACCAGCAGGGTCGGCAATCTGTTCAGCCCGGCCGAGTTCGAGAGAATCGCGGGACGCGGGTTCAATTCAGATACCGACTTCGTGGGCATCATGAACGCTTCGTGGGACGATAGCAACACGGTCCCGTGCAGCGCCGTCTACCAGAACTCCGACGGCATCATCTACGCGAGCTGGTCATCGGCGCCAGCGACCCACTCATGGGTGCGAGTGAACTACGTCATCGTGCTCGGGTGAGCGCATCACGCCGCAGGACCGATCGCGACCCATGTGGAGCGGATGGTGGCGGATGGCCTTGTCGTCGAATCGAGGTTGCGAATAACGTATGTGAACCCATCGGTCGCGACGTCCGTGGCGGTGGCCGTGAACCATGATTCGACCGCGTTCATGGCGATTGTAGGGGCGACGTCGTACGGCTTCTCGAAGGTCACTCTATGCGTCCACGACTGGTTGCCGGCGATGCCGCGCGCAGAGATGCCGACCGACCCGGCCTGTATAAGTGGTACCTGGGATACGGAAAGCTACGCGGGCAACATGATGCCGGTGACTTTGTGCACCCTTATGTGCTGCTCCCCTTCGGCCGCCCACTGAAATCTCACCGTTCCGCTAGACTCGCCGAAGTTTACGCACGTCTCGGCGAGCAGCTGCAGCGAACCGTCCGCTGTGAAGCCCAGGCCGCGGCGCGCGATCTGCAGCGTCCTGCTGTCTGCGCTGGTGTCCGATGCGGTGAGGCACGCCCCGCTTCCGCTCACCTTCGTCGATATGGTGCATATCGACTGCATCGGCTGACCGCGCACGTCTATGGAGTAGATGATCTCAAGCTCGTCATAGTCGGCGGCGCCCATGGTATTAGGAATCACGCCGGACACCACACCGGCGGCGCTGAAGAAGAGCTTTGTCCTCCGGGATACGGAAAGCTATATAGCGAAAACCACCTGACCGGAGTAGTCGCCCGCGGATATGGCGAACGCCGATACGGAGCCGTCTTGCGTGACCTGGATGTAGCCGGAGTCTCCGTTGTATTCGATGGCGCCGATTCTGATGCCGTGCGGCGCGAATCCGTTGGGAAGCTTGCCAAGCTGCCGCGTAATGCCAGACTGCAGTGTGACGTTGCGCGCATTCAACACGACCATGCCGGCAACCCGCTCGGCTACGCATCCCGTTATCTCCGCTTCCGTCCGGGATACGGAATCCCGGACCTCTTCTGATAGCTGGTCGAGGCCCACGGCACCGTCCGCGATCTTTTCAGTTGTCACCGCCTTGGAAGCGATGTCTTCGGTCGTGACGTTCCCCTCTTCGTTGAGAAGGTCAACGGCTGCGCACGCCTCGGAGATTCCATTCTCCATCTTATTCAGGGCTGCGGCATCGATGGGCGTCCCGCCCTGGGCGCCGTCCTTCCATTCGGTGGCTTCATATCCGATCGCCATTACAACTCCTTAGCTCGTCCTCTTGAAAACGTTGACCCCGGGCCGTGCGACGGACTCCCAGGCTCCTCCCTGTGTCGGAGCGGTACCCTCGGTCTCGATATAGCTGCCCACAGGATGGGCGGCTGAGAACACCTGAGAGGTGCTTGCGGCAGGACCGGTGGCTCCCCGCTGCCCGGTTGGGCCGGTGGCTCCGGTGGCTCCCCGCGGCCCGGTATCGCCGACGGGGCCGCCGGTCGGCATGCCGCTCGTGATGGTGACCTTCGTGCCTGCGGCGCCCGTATCGCCCTTGGCCCCCGTCGCGCCGGCTGGTCCGGTCGCTCCCCGTGCCCCGGTATCGCCCTTCGGGCCGGTAGCTCCAGCGGCGCCCGTATCGCCCTTCGGCCCGGTTGCCCCGGTGGCGCCCGTATCGCCCTTGGGGCCTGTCGAACCCGCCGCGCCCGTCGCTCCGCGCTCGCCGGGGTCGCCCTTGGGACCCTTCAAGTTCCCCACCATTGTCCAAGCCATCCAGATCACTCCTTCGCGTAGATTGCCTGCTTGCCTATGTGACCGCAGCGCACGCGGCCGTCCGCCTCGATGCGGATGCCCGCTGCCGCCGCTCGGTCGCAGAAATAGTTGTCCTCCGAGAGGACCGCGCCGTCCTGGTACTCGACGTAGCGGAACCACGGTCTTGCGACGCGCTCGAAGGCGGCGCGCCGTATGAGGGCACACCCCATCCCGCCGCCCTTCGCCTCGAATCGAGACCGTGGCATGTCGCGGAACATGACGCGGTTGGCGTCCGTGAAATCGCGCTGCCCCGGGAGGAAGACCTCGCTGCCCTCGGGCTCGCCCCTCCTCGGATACGTCCCCAGCACCACCGGGCAATCGCCTTCAGCGAGCAGGCGCAGGGCGTCCCCGGGGAGGACGATGTCCGAATCGACCATGAGCACGGCGTCGAATCCGCAGGAAAGGCACTCCTCCGCGATGAGGTTGCGCGCCCTCGCCGCGCCGTACCCGCGGACCAGATCGAGCAGTACCTCGTGCCCAGCCCTGTCGAGCCCGTAGATAGATTTGAACGTCTCTGGCTCGACCGTCTCGAATGTGGGAATCGCGACAAGTATCCTCATCTGCATCACGCCTCCGACCACTGCCACAGGTTCCCGGTGAGAGAATCGATGTACGTCCCGGGCTCCGTCAACGTGCCGGGGTCGCCCTCGCCCACGGTGATGCCGCCGGAACCGGTGCCGCCGCCCCCGCCGCCCATCACGATCGACGACGAGAACCTATGGCTCTCCCATCCGCCCTCGCCGCCTGGCCACGTCTCGTCGGCCGGATAGACGTCCTCGTCTGGATAGAGGCCGTTCGACTCGAAGACGCGTAGATCGGTGACCACGTGCGGCACGGTCGAACGGTCCTCGACGAACCACACTGTTCCGAAGTCGTGGGGCGGCTCCTGTCCGGACGGCCTCACGTAGACTGTCGGAGGAGCGGTCCCGTCCTCGCCGTCCTTGCCCGGTGCGCCGCGCGGGATGCCGAAGTCGATGTAGACGTCCCCGCCAGCGACCTCGGGCTTGCGCACCGTGACGCGCGGGGTCGTTCCGCTCGGCAGGGACTCGACCGTTCCGACGTTAAGGTTGAACTGGGATACCGCCGTCCTGAGCTCCGCCATGAAGCTCTCGGTATCCACGGGAAGCACCGGAGCGACCGCCCCGCACATCACCGGGTCGAGCCGGTAGTCGCGCATGGTCCCCGTCCAGTCGATGCGCGCCAGCACGAGCTCCCACACCGACTCCGTCCGCACGGGCGCGTACGACGGCGTCTCGACCACCACGGGGTAGATGGCGCCGTCGCGCGTGCCGGAGTCGAATCGCCCGGCAGCGATGATGAAGGCGTAGGAGCCAGAGGCGATGTCGCCCTGGTCGATGACAGCCGCCGCCGAGGCGACGCGCGTCACGAGACCGTTGGCCACGAACGTGCCGGTCCCGACGCTCCACGTTCCCGCGTCCGAGCGAGACACGAGCAGCTCGTCGCCGTCGTCGGGAAAGACGCCGTCGGTCATCATGAGGGCCATGACGCGGCGCAGGTCGGCCGCGTTGTACGAGCGGTCGTATATGGGAAGGCCCGTCGAGTCATCGAACTCTACCGGCGAGGCCGAGTCGAGCGGGTACGCGTGGATGATCGATGTTGTCCTAAGCGCCATAAGCAACCCTATCTGTTCGAGATGATTGCGCGAGAAATGCGCGAGAGGTACTTGGTGCCCAGCGTCACGTCAAGGGTCTCGCCCTCCGGCTTGATGGTCTCCCGCACCTCTTCGATGCGCTCGACCGCCGTTAGCCCGAGCGAGACTATCTCCGCCTCGCAGAGGTCTCCGAGGTCCCAATCCGTCCGGTAGCCCGCAGATATCGCGGAGCAATCGACCTCCAACGCCGCCTCATGGTCCTGCGCCCGGAGCCTCCCGGCCTCGGTAACGAGCTGGGTGGTAGGAGATGCCCCGGAATCGATGAGCGACGCGACGTCCTCGTACGCGCTCTGCTCCCACTGGGCTGAAGGGTCGAAGCTCGGAACGGGCACGTTGACGGTCACGCCGCCGCCCTCGCCCGTCGTGTCGTCGGCGTGCGCGATGACCACCGAGCAGGCCGTCGAGTAGTCGCCCGAGTAGCCCGCAGATAGCGCGGAGCCCAACTGGAGCCCGAACACCTTCCACGGCAAAGCGCTCTGCCCGGTGGTGAGGTCTCGCTCGTCCACGATCCTAACGATGAGCGAGCCCGGGCTCGCATCGCGGTCGTACGTGATGAGGTGATGGGCGGAGTTTCCGTTCGCGCACTGGTAGATGAGGTCAGACGCTGAGGCGCCCGCCGCGCCGGCTATCGAATAGCCCGTCCCCGTCGCCCGCTCGCATCCGTCTGAGAGGTCCAGGCTCGGGAGGTCGCCCATATGCCAGGCGCACAGCGCCTCGGTTGCAGCCTGCCTCCAGTTCGCACCGGCAATGGTTCCGCCGCCAGCGCCGAGACGGTAGCGCGCCCACAGGCTCTCCGCGAAGCGCCCGGAGAGGGTGGGCGGCGTTCCGTCGTCCTCCGCCTTTACCTTCTCGAGCACGCCCACCTCGTCGCGCCCGTCGAGCGTCACGAGATAGCGCCCCGGCCAGGCAACGGGAAGCGGGCACGCGATAAGCGCCGCAAAGGTTCCCGGCGCGGAGCGCGAGCGGTTCCACTGCAGGTTCGAGTACGGTACGTTGGCGGCGGTGAGCGAGATGGCCCCTGAGGGGTCCACCGCGTGGATGTTGAGCACCGGCGCCGTCATATCGTCGTGTACCTCTCCCTGATCGTCGGCTCTATGTGGAGCGAGGCGTCACCCGAGTCGGCTGCCCACCTCACGGCGAAGCTGCCCACGTCGATGCCCGTGGCGAGCGTGGAGCCAGCCGTGACCCGGTTGAGCGCGTTCTCGCCGTTCAGCTCCACAGTGGTGGGGCGCGCCGAGAAGTCGACCACGAGGGTGTCTCCGGCTCGCAGGGTAAGCCTCACGCCGAATCGTGACACCACGGTCCCCCGCGAATCGACGATCTCTATCGACGGGTTTACCACGTCGCCGGTGGCGGTGATGTCGAAGCGCGGGTACGCCGGGGCGTCGCCGCCGTTGACCATGGAGATCTCGTTCGAGAGCACTCCGACCACGAAGCCCGCTATGTGCACC
>OLWW01000506.1_pt1 | contig 22138 bp, 18 predicted proteins | sample 1673991 | NCBI WGS metagenome assembly OLWW01 (sample SAMEA103958136, study PRJEB25191) | human gut metagenome
TGCTGTCTTTGCATTAAACTGCTTTGTAAATTCTACAATGTTAACACCATGCTGTCCAAGAGCCGGTCCAACAGGGGGAGCCGGTGTTGCCTTGCCTGCCGGAATTTGCAGTTTGATATAGCCCGTAATTTTCTGAGCCATTTTTTGCACCTCCAAAAAATCGTGGTAACGGCGGTATGCAGCCTATTTGCACACCTCCCACATAAGCGCTTTGCTAAAGCGCTGCGGCCTTATGAAAAGCCTTTAATAAGCGGAAAACCGCGTTATTAATTTTTGTTTACTCCTCAACCAATGCAACTTGGTCAAGTCCCAACTCGGCAGGAGTTTCTCTGCCGAAAAGCGAAATAACAATTTTTACACTGTTATTTTCAATGTCGATATCCTCAACAATACCCGTGTAGCCCTCCAAAGGACTGTCGATGACTTTAACGCTGTCGCCGACCTTATAGTTGATTTCAACTGAGTGTTTTTCAACACCGAGCGATGCAACCTCTTCATCGGTGAGTGGAACGGGCTTTGAACCCGGCCCGACAAATCCGGTAACGCCGCGGACATTTCGCACAACGTACCAAGACTCATCCGTTACAATCATCTTAACAAGAACATATCCCGGGAAAACCTTTCTCTCAACCTCTTTAGTGCTACCGTCATCCTTGATCTCGGTAACGTGCTCGGTCGGAATCGTGATATCCATTATAAGATCTTGCATACCGCGATTTTCAACTATGGTCTCGAGGTCGGTTGCCACTTTGTTCTCGTAACCCGAATATGTGTGAACAACATACCATTTTGCTTCATTCGTTTCTGCCATTATACAGCCTCCAACTTAAAGAGCTGAAATGAAGTTTACCAAACTTCCAAGTGCGAAATCAACAACCCAAATGAATGCGCCCAAAAGCAAGCAAAGCACAAGGACGATTACCGAATTTCTGAACACGGTTTTAGGACCGGGCCAAACGATCTTTTTGATTTCGGAAATCATTTCGCGAATGAATTTGACAACCTTCTGACGAATGGTAAGACGACCGCCGGATGCGAGAACCTCCAAATAGTCGTTAACCAGCCATGCTATAATGCCGATAACGGCACACAGCAGAATTACAATTGCAGTTATAAGCGCAACGGTTGCATAGCTTATGCCTGATGCGGTATCAGGAGTGAGAGGACGATAGTCCAAATACTTCGTTACCTTGCTGCAAGCAATAACAAGCATTAAAACACCTGCGATAAGTGCGCTTACGAATGACGCAACTCTGGAGCCTTTACCTTTCTTTGTAAACGCTGCCACACCTGCCATTACTGTTGCAAAAGCAGTGAGAATGAATGTAAGAAGATAATACGATGACCTATAAAGTGAAATGCTCTTTCCCGCAACCGAAACGCTTGCACCAAACGCAGCCTGAGCCGCAGTTATATCGACAGGCTTACCGCCCACCGTAAGCGTTGTAAACGGGAAAAAGAACAACACTAAAGCACCGATACCCAAAATAAGGGTGAGGAAACGACAAATTTTATTGATAGCGTTCATAGCTTTCATTCCCTGTCCTCCCTATTTTGTTTCTTTGTGCAGAGTGTGCTTCTTGCAAAATCTGCAATACTTGTTCATTTCAAGTCTGTCCGGGTCGTTCTTCTTGTTTTTCATTGTGTTGTAATTGCGTTGCTTGCACTCGGTACAAGCGAGTGTTATTTTAACTCTCATGACGGCACCTCCGTTTTACGGAAAATTTTTACCGAATCTCAAGGTTCGGTGAGCCTCCCTCTGTCCGCCCGACAGCTTGTACATATCTCGCTTTAAGTGCAAAATGCCGCACAGAAAAAAAGCCTTCCTGAAAAGAAAGCTCCAAAAGAGGTAATAAGATTATAACACAACAAACAGTAAAGGTCAATACCTAAAATAGAAAAAATTGCCGAAATTGCTATTTATGATATGTTCCGCCCTCGCTTATCTTAAAAGCGCGGTATATCTGCTCAAGCAGCATCACTCTTGCCAAGCGGTGCGGAAATGTCATTTCCGACATTGAAAGCTTTAAATCGGCTTTATTCTTAATCTCATCGGCAATGCCGTATGAACCGCCGATAATAAAGCATAACCCACCTGCACTGCTCATAACAGCCGATTCGATTTTTTTGCTCAATTGCTCACTCGGCATTTGCTTTCCCTCAATACAAAGCGGGATAAGATAGCTTCTTTGCGGTATAGCTCGCATAATGCGCTCGGCCTCACTCTTCAGTGCTGCCGAAATTTCCGCTGCCGACGGCTCTTGCGGCAATCTTGCGGCTGCAACCTCTTTTACTTCAAGCTTGCAATACGCCGAAAGCCGCTTTTCATATTCTACCGATGCTTCCGCAAAATACTTTTCTTTAATTTTTCCAACTGTTATAAGCGTTACTTTAATCAACGACTTTTACTCCTCAACCCATTCTTGCTTTGCTTTCCGGCTACAAAGAAAACAGCTTTCCACCCTCGGGCGGAGCAACATACAATATAAAATCCAGACCCTCGGTAAGACCTGCCTCGCAAAGCTTTGCAACGGCAGTCTGCCTCGCCTCCTCGGGAGTGTTATTTTGCCGACTTAAATGTCCCAAAATAATTCTCGATGTTCCTCCGTTCACAAGTGCCGGCAGCTCTTCGGCACAGCTTCCGTTTGAAAGGTGTCCGTTGTCAGACAAAATCCTTTTTTTAAGCGGAAAAGGATACGGTCCCCTTGCAAGCATTACAACGCTGTGATTCGATTCAATAAGTACTAAGGTGCTGCCGCTTATTGCCTGCCTTATTTCATCAGTTATAATTCCCGTATCGGTGCAAACGGCAAAACTTCTGCCGTTTTTAAGGTCAAACCTATATCCGCTTGAACCATCGCAATCATGGCTTGTGGCAAAGCGCTTAACGGTTATTTCACCCACAGTAACATCGTCATTCATTTCAATTATATTAAGACGTTCATCGTATTTAGGATGATTTTTAAGCGCACAAGCAGTTCCGTGCGACATAAAAACCGGCACACATCTGAACAGAGCAAAAGAAAACAGACCGGCAATATGGTCGGTATGCTCGTGAGTTATGAAAATTGCATTTATTTGCTCCGGCGCAACACCGATACCGCCGAGAGAGGCTGTTATTTTTTTTGCACTCACACCTGCATCAACAAGAACGTGTGTGTTTCCGCTGCCTATGTATATACAGTTACCGCTGCTTGAAGAAAACAACGGACAAAAACGTGCCATTTGCCTTACCTGCTCCTAATAATCAAACTCAAAAAACAAAAGCCGAAACGAAGCTAATGTAACGTTTCGGCGATTATTTAAAAAAATTACAACGCTTCTTTAACACGACCGGGATTGGTATAAGTAACGCGCTTTATATTGCCGCCGACCGCATTGAGCTTTTCAACAACATTTGAATATCCGCGGTCGATATATTCGATATTCTCAATCTCGGTTACACCATCTGCGCAAAGACCCGCGATAATCATTGCTGCACCTGCGCGAAGGTCTGTTGCCATAACAGGTGCGCCTTTCAGCTTTTCAATGCCCGTGATGACTGCAACTCTGCCGTCAACCTGTACCTGCGCTCCCATAATCGTCAGCTGGTCTATATACCTGAAGCGGTTATCCCAGACATTGTCGGTTATAATACTTGTCCCGTCGGCAATCGTAAGAAGTACCGACATCTGCGGCTGCATATCCGTTGGGAAACCGGGGTGTGGAAGAGTAATAACGTTGCATTTGTGCGGTCTGCCGTTGGATTTAACCCTCAGGCTGTCGTCAAACTGTTCAACAGTTGCTCCCGTTTCCACAAGCTTTGCAATTATAGACTCCAAGTGCTTGGGAATAATATTTTTAATGAGCACGTCGCCGCCTGTTGCAGCAGCTGCGACCATATATGTGCCTGCTTCGATTTGGTCGGGTATTATGCTGTATGTTGTGCCGTGGAGCGACTCAACACCGCGAATTTTAATAACATTAGTCCCGGCGCCCATAATGTTTGCACCCATTGAGTTAAGGAAGTTTGCAAGGTCAACAATATGCGGTTCTTTGGCTGCATTTTCAATAACGGTAAGTCCCCTTGCTTTTGCTGCCGCAAGCATTATGTTAACCGTTGCTCCGACCGAGACCTTATCAAGATAAACAGGTGCACCGAGCAGTGTTTCAGCACGTGCGTCAACCATTCCGTTATCAATAGTTACCTTTGCATTGAGCGCTTCAAAGCCTTTTATATGTTGATCAATAGGTCTTACTCCGAAATCGCATCCGCCGGGAGGTGCAACCTTAGCTCTGTTGAATCTGCCGAGCATTGCGCCCATAAAATAACTGCTAGCACGCATACGGTTGCTCATATCTGACGACACCGTATAAGAATTAACACCGCGCGGGTCGATTTCAATTGTGGAATCGTTAATCATTTTAACACCTGCGCCGAGCTCATACAAAATGCGAATCATAACGGAAACATCGGAAATTTGCGGCAAATTTTCAATGCGGCAAACACCGTCGCTCAAAAGTACGGCAGGAATTATCGCAACGGCTGCATTTTTTGCGCCGCTTATGGTTATTTCGCCCTTGAGCGGATTACCGCCGGTAACGACAAATTTATCCAAAACAAAGCACCTCTTTGTTGATATATAAAAAATGACAAATCTTAAAAACTAATAAAGAAAAAAACAAAAGCGGCAACAAGATATATTCCAAGGTAACAAAAGCCGCCCTGCAAAATTATTATTGCCCCAAACTGCAAAGTGTTATTAAGAAACAAATTTCCAAAAATACAAGTAAATTCATTTTTAATAATTATACATTCAAAAGGTCCTGTTGTCAAGATATAAGGTAATATAAAGTTTTTAATTACAACATATTGTAAAACGGTAATGAAAGTGTTAAAATGAATCACGGAGGAGAATTATGAAAAAGTTTAAAATATTTTCAAAAATCATGTCCGTTATTTTGTGTCTTTGTTTGCTTGCCGGATGCGTTGATCTGAGTTTTGAAATAATGCCGCGCGACGGCAAAAATACTGCGCCTGCAAACATTGACACTTCAATGTTTAATGTTGAATATATCGACGTCGGTCAGGGCGACAGCGAGCTTCTGCTTTTCCCTGACGGAAAGTCGGTACTGATAGATGCAGGTGAAGCTGAAAATTCAAAAAGCGTAATCTATGCACTTGCAGAAGCCAAAGTTGAAAAGCTTGCGCTTATTGTTGCAACTCACCCTCATTCAGACCATATCGGCGGTATTCCGCAAGTGCTTGAGAGTGTAGAAACAGAGTGTTTTGCGATGCCATATATTCCTGAAAGCTCTGTTTCGACAACCGAGGTTTATGAGGATATGCTGAGCGCCGTTTCAAAGGCCAAATGCAAGGTTATAAAAGCACAGGCCGGTGAAACATTATTATCGGGTGAAAACTACAAAATAGAATGTCTTTCTCCTAAAAGCGATGCGGAGTACTCAAATCTTAACGACTATTCGGCAGTATTGGCAGTTACATACGGCAACACACGGTTTCTGTTTACCGGCGATGCCGAAACTCCTATTGAAAAAGAGCTTATAAAGGCTAAAGTAAATATCAAAGCGGATGTTTTAAAAGCAGGACACCACGGCAGCAGCACAGCGAGTTCTCTTGAATTTTTAAAGGATGTTTCGCCGAAATATGTTATGCTGTCGTGCGGTGCCGGCAATAAATACGGTCATCCTCATCCATCGGTTTTAAACAGGCTTGAAAACCTTGATATAAAGTATTTCATAACAGATGAAAACGGAAGCATACTCGCAGTAAGCAACGGAGAAAATGTTACCGTTGGCATTGAAAGACAGGGAGAGTGAAAAATAATGCTGAAAAGCGGAAACTGCACAATCAGAACTTGCGAAGGAGTTATGTATATCACATTTCCGATATTTGAAAAAGCAGGTGGTGTTAAGCATTGCTTTTCAACAAAAATCGGAGGGGTGAGCCAAGGCAGATATTCGCAAATGAATTTAAGCTACACAAACGGAGACGATTTGAAGGCGGTAAGGGAAAACTTTAAACGTATTTGCAAGTGCATTGATGTAAGACCCGACTCCGTTGTTGTTACAAGGCAAACGCACACGGTAAACATAAGAGATGTCTATACAAAAGATGATATTCTGCCGCCGGATACCGACGGTCTTATAACTGACAAATCGGGAATAACACTTTGCTCATCGTTTGCCGACTGCGTTCCGATTTTGTTTTACTGCAAAAATCGTCACGTTATTGCAACGGCACACTCGGGTTGGCGAGGAACGGTTAATGAAATCGGCAGGCTAATGGTTGAAAAAATGACCGCAGATTACAACTGCAACCCCGATGATGTTCTTTGTGTTATCGGCCCTGCAATTTGTAAAAATTGCTATGAAGTTGACGATACGGTAATGGACAAAATAAAGCTTTTACCGTATGTCACTACAGATGCTTATTATAAAAAAACAAACGGCAGATATCAGCTTGACCTTAAAGAAGTCTGTCGCCAAACGCTGATTGAAGCAGGCATTGCCTATGACCATATTTTGGTAAGCGATATTTGTACTTGCTGCAACAGTGAATTTCTTCACTCGCACCGTGCAACCGGCGGCAAACGCGGCAATTTGTGCGCATTAATAGCACTTGATGACAGCAGTAAAAATATTCTTTGATTTTTTTATATAATCGTTGATTTTTTATACAAAAATCTTTGTTTTTCTGTTTACTTTATCAATGAACATATAGTATAATTGAAATGAAATATTACACTTCGAAAGGAAGTATTGCAGTTGAGTAAATTTATTATCTCCGGATTTGCAGACGAGATATCTACAGATCTCGGTGAACAGCTTGCAACCGTTAAAGAATTGGGTATGCATCACATTGAAATGCGCAATGTTAACGGAAAAGGCATTGTTAATTATTCGCTAAACGAAGCCAAAGAATTTAAAAAGCAGCTCGACGACGCAGGCGTTAGGCTTTCGGCAATCGGCTCTCCAATCGGCAAAATTGAGATAACAGACGATTTTGCGCCGCATCTTGATTTATTTAAGCACACTTTGGAACTGGCAGAGCTTTTGGGTGCTCCGTACATTCGTATGTTCAGTTTCTTTATTAACGAAAATGAAGACCCCGAGAAATACACCGACGAGGTTTTGAACCGTTGGTATAAATTCCAAGAAGCGGCAGCCGACAGCGATGTTATTTTGCTGCACGAGAACGAAAAGCGAATTTACGGCGACGTTGCTTCTCGCTGCAAGACTTTACTTGACGCGATGGATGCCAAGAAGGTCCGCGGAATTTTTGACCCCGCAAACTTTGTGCAGTGCGGCGAGGACACAAAAAAATCATTCGGCCTGCTGCGTGACAAAATCATTTATATGCACATTAAAGACGCTCTTTCGGAATCGGGCGCTGTTGTGCCCAGCGGCGATGGCGACGGCAATGTAGCATACATTCTTCAAGAGCTTGTAAAAAGCGGTTACGAAGGCTTCTTATCGCTTGAACCTCACCTGCTCACAGGTGATATCGCTGTTTGCGGTGTGCCTATGTTTAAAAAGGCTCACTCGGCTCTTATGAACATTATAAAGGATTTAGACGTTGAAATCGCTTAACATTATTAAAGGAGGAAATTGATAATGGATAAAGTTCGCATTGGTATAATCGGTCTTGGTAATATGGGCACGGGTCACATTAAAAATTTTAACACCGGAAAAATTAAAGAAGGCGTTATCACCGCTGTTTGTGATATTGACGAAGAAGCGCTTAAACGCGGTGCAGAGCTTGTTGACCACGAGGTCAAAACCTTTACCGACGCTGAGGAAATGATGGCTTCCGGTGAAGTTGACGCAGTTATGGTTGAAACCCCTCACTACCTTCACCCTACATATGCGATAATGGCTCTTAATATGGGATTGCACGCTTTGATTGAAAAGCCGGCAGGCGTTTATACAAAGGCTGTTCGCGAAATGAATGAGGTTGCCGATAAATCCGATAAGGTTTTCGGCGTTATGTTTAATCAGCGTACAAACCCGCTCTACAAAAAGCTTAAGGAGCTTATCGACAGCGGCGAGGTCGGTGAGATTCGCAGAGTAAGCTGGATTATAACCGATTGGTATCGCACGCAGCGTTATTATGATTCAGGCTCTTGGCGCGCTACTTGGGAAGGCGAAGGCGGCGGTGTTCTGCTTAATCAATCGCCGCACCAAATCGATATGCTTCAGTGGCTTTGCGGAATGCCTGTTAAGGTTATGGGGCACTGTGCTTACGGCAAATATCACGATATTGAAGTTGAAGATGATGTTACCGCATATTTTGAGTTTGCAAACGGAGCAACCGGTACATTTATCACAACTACCGGTGATTTCCCCGGCACAAACCGTCTTGAAATAAGCGGCACTCGCGGCAAGCTTGTTGTTGAAAAATCGGGCGGTCCTGAATGTGGTATTAACGATCAATGCATTAACTTTTACAGAACAACAAAGGACGTTGACGAGCATATTAAAACTTCTGAATACGGCTTCGGCGGTCCCGAGTGTTGGAAATGCGAGATTTATCCTAAGGGCGAGAATCTGCAACACATAGGCATAACAAACAACTTCTGCGAAGCTATTTTGCACGGCACTCCCCTGCTCGCTCCCGGTCAGGAAGGTATTAACGGCGTTATGATTTCAAACGCTGTTCATATGTCCGATTGGCTCGGCGCTCCCGTTGAGCTTCCCGTTGACGAAGATAAGTTCTATGAAATGCTGCAGGAAAAAATTAAAAATTCAACTGCAGGTAAAAAGGAAGTTAAATCATCGGGTGCAGCCGATCTCAGCAACACGTTTTAAGGAGAGCACAAAAATGCAGATGACTTTTCGCTGGTACAACAGTACCGATGCAGTAAAGCTTGAGCAAATCCGTCAAATGCCATATGTTAAGGGCATTGTTACAGCGGTTTACGATATACCCGTAGGCGAGGTTTGGACGCCTGAGGCGATTGCGGCAATAAAAAAGCCCATTGCAGACGCAGGACTGACCTTTGAGGTTATTGAAAGCGTGCCGGTGCACGAGGATATAAAGCTTGGTCTCCCCTCTCGCGACAGGCTTATTGATAACTATTGCACAACTATCCGCAATCTCGGCGCTGAGGGTGTTAAATGTATTTGCTACAACTTTATGCCCGTTTTCGATTGGCTGAGAAGCGACCTTTCACACGAGCTGCCTGACGGGTCAAAGTGCCTTTCTTTCGACAATGAAACAGTGCTGGCACTGAATCCTGCAACAACAGAGCTTTCACTGCCCGGCTGGGACGAAAGCTACACCCACGCTGAGCTTTTGGATTTATTGAAGCAATATGAGAGCATTGATGAAGAAAAGCTATGGGAAAATCTCGGATATTTTCTAAATCGCATTATACCCGTTTGTGAAGAGGTTGGCATTAAAATGGCAATACATCCCGACGATCCGCCATGGGGCATCTTCGGTCTTCCGCGCATTATAACCTCACGCGATGCTCTCGACAGGCTTTGCAACCTTGTTGACAGTCCGTCAAACGGTATTACCCTCTGCTTTGGATCGCTTGGATGCAGCCCTAAAAACGATATGGTTAAAATTGCAGCTGAATTTGCAAAGCGCGATCGCATTCCTTTTGTTCACGCAAGGAATATTCATATTTCTGAAAACAGCTGTTTTGAGGAATCGGCGCACCTTTCGGAATGCGGATCGCTTGATATGTACGAGATTCTTGAAGCACTTTACGAAAATGGCTTTGACGGCTACATTCGTCCCGACCACGGAAGAAATATCTGGGGCGAGAACGGCAGACCCGGCTACGGTCTTTACGACCGTGCTCTGGGTGCAGCATACGTTTGCGGTCTTTGGGAAGCAATCGAAAAAGCTCACAAGACTAACTGACAAATAAGGGCTGAACAGCAAAACAGCGGTTCAGCCCACATCTTTTGGAACACTAACTTTAAAAGGAGATATAACAGAATGGAAAAAGTGAAATTTGACCTCTCGGGCGAGGTCGCGGTTATAACAGGTGCAGGCGGAGTTCTGTGCTCCGGTTTTGCAAAGATTCTCGCGTCAAGCGGCGCCGCTGTTGCTGTGCTTGATATAAGCCGCGAGGCTGCCGAAAAGGTAGCAAAGGAGATCAACGACGACGGCGGTAAGGCGATTGCAGTTGCTGCCGACTGTCTTTCTCACGACAGCCTTATGCAGGCGCGCGAAACAGTTAACCGTGAGCTTGGCGAATGCACACTTCTTATAAACGGTGCAGGCGGCAATAATCCCAAAGCCACCACAAGCCACGAAACGCTTGAGGAAGAGCTTATTGACAAAGACGGTGAGACATCCTTCTTTGATCTTGACAGCGCTGCTTTCGGCAGAGTGTTTGACCTTAATGTTCGTGCTGCAGTTATAACAACTCAGGTTTTTGCAAAGGATATGGTAAAAGCAAAAAGCGGCAATATTATAAATATCTCTTCAATGAATGCTTTTAGACCGCTTACAAAAATCCCTGCTTACTCTTCAGCAAAGGCTGCTGTTTCAAACTTCACACAATGGCTGAGCGTTTACCTTGCACCGTGCGGCGTTCGCTGCAATGCAATTGCTCCCGGTTTCTTCATTTCAAAGCAGAATTATGACCTTATGCTGAATCCCGACGGAACATTAAGACCACGTGGCAACAAGATTATTTCCCACACTCCGATGAAGCGTTTTGGCGAGCAGGAGGATCTTTGGGGAACGCTCCTTTGGCTTTCTTCAAAAGAAGCTTCCGGTTTTGTTACAGGTATCGTTGTGCCGGTTGACGGTGGTTTCTCTGCGTATTCAGGAGTTTAATGTACAGAATTATGAAAATACGAAAATCGAGCGGCAAGAGAATTGCCGCTCGATTTTTTTATGGATATCTATGCTGTGTAAGCTGTTCCTTTATCAGCATTTTTTATCTTTATAATCGATGCTTACAGCAATTTTCTAAACAAACAAATTGCTGCAGCAACAATCATTATAGCCAATACAGCGCCGAAAATTCTGCCGATGACCATAGGGCTTTTATCCGCCGGCATAGGCTTTTCCCCTTTCGGGATGTGTAATTAAAGAGCCTTTTTAATAGCAGCAAGCAGCTCGCCGTAATTTTCAAAAGCCTCAAGTTCAGGGTAATCATTCTTAATCTTATCAGTGCTCTTAAACAAAAAACCTGCCTTGCTTGCTTTTATCATTCCGAGATCGTTAAAGCTGTCGCCGGAGGCTATGGTATCATATCCGATTGACTGCAGCGCCTTAACAGTTGTAAGCTTTGAATTTTCACAACGCATATTATAGCCAACAATTTCACCGTTTTCTGCAACTGTTAAAGAATTACAGAATATAGTTGGCATACCAAGCTTTTTAATAAGGGGTTTCGCAAATTCTTCAAATGTATCGCTGAGAATGATAACCTGTGTTAACGAGCGCAACTCATCCAAAAACTCCTTTGCACCGTCCATCGGGTCGATTGATTCTATAACCTTTTGAATTTCCGGCAGACCTAAACCGTGTTCTTTCAAAACTGAAAGACGCCATGTCATAAGCTTATCATAATCGGGCTCATCACGAGTGGTGCGACAAAGCTCAGGTATTCCGGAAGCTTTTGAAAAAGCAATCCAAATTTCGGGCACCAAAACGCCCTCCATATCAAGGCAAACTATGTTCATTTTTAAACTATCCTTTCGCTCTGGTTTTATTTATTATACTATGAAGGGTTAAAAAGTGCAAGAAAAAACAGCAGATATTAACTTTGGCTTTTCATAAAATCTCAACACAGTCTTTTTATAAAATGACTGAGAAAAGCATTATTTGTTTGATAATGCACCGCTGAAATTCTCCAAGTTACAATTCTTTTAATATTATGTTTTTTCTTCATACAACCGTCGGCTAAAAAATATTGAAATTTTGCTGCAATTAAGCAAAAGCCGGACAAACGCTCGTCGAAAACAGTCAAAACTGTATGTTTTCGGCATTTACGTCTGCCTGGCTTGTGTTATTTGTTTTTAATCATTCTACCGCTTCAATAGGCAATTATCAATTTATTTTTCAATGTCCTCTGTGCGGTAAATAAACTTAACCTGACCGTCCATATCGTCTGAAATACCGGAGAAGGATTTATATTCTTTCGATACGTCAACTGTTGCTTTAAAGCGTGTCATAACATTTGCTAAATCGCCGTCGACCGCGTCAATAAGCTTTTGAACTCCCTTTTCATTAAACTCCTTAAGTCCGCCCATAAGCTCTTTAGAACCGTCGCGAAGCTGCGTTACACCGTCAACAAGCTGCGGTGCGCTGCCCTGCATCTTTTTAACTCCTGCATAAACCTCGCTTACTCCGGCGGTGTATTTGTTAAGTCCTACATAAAACTGCTTGTATTGATCAAGCTGCTCTTTAAGCGCACTGATGCTTGCAGCACCCGACTTTGCCTGCTCCAATGCCGCAGTGATCTGAGACTGGACATCCTTTGAGTTCATATTTTCCTCAATAAGCTTTGCCACTTGTTCATCGGTTTTTTCTTTAACGATCTTCTGAACATCCGATGACTTCATTTGTGCTTCAAGCTGTGCCGCGATTATTCCCTTAACAGTTTCGGTTTGCATTTGTGCGTCAACAGCAGCTTTAAACTGTGCTTGTTGCTCTGCGGTGATAATGCCTGCTTTTATGCCTGCCTCCCAAGCTGTTCTGTTGAGATTCATTGTGGCAAGTACTTGATCCTCAACATTTGTACGAACAGCTGCTGTTACCTTGGGTTCAACTTCCTTTTTAACCGCTGCTGTTACAGCTGCCGTTACATCATCACGTTTAGCATTTACAGCTGCAGTTACCTTTTTGCGTGCAACCTTTTGTGCTTTTTCTGCTACCTTGTCCTTATCAAGCGATTTAATAACACCGTTAAGAACCGTTGCGTAGTTATCTATCGTAAGCTTTTCGGCGTCGAGTCCATTGGCTTTAAGCTGAGTGTTTGCAACATTTAAGAGTGATTCAAAAACCTGTTTGGAGCCGCTGTTTAAAGCATCGTTGTTTGAAGTGAGCTCTTTAAGGCCGCTTGAGAGTTTATCTATACCATCAACAAGCTCGCCGGATTTTTCAAGCAGTGTGTCAAGACCTTTGTAAAGCTTTGAAGAACCGTTTATCAGCTGGCTCATTGCGTTGTTAAGCTCATCCAAGGAATCGCTGAGTTCATCAACGGAATCAAGCTTGTCGGTGTCGATCTTATTGAAAATCTCGTTTGTTGCAATTGTAACGGTGTTTGTCATTTCAAAATCTTTTACCGTTGCTTTAATCTCAACATAATCGGGAATTTCATAAGTATCCTTGTTAATCCCTAAGTTATCCTGAAGTCCCGGTAATGCAATACCTGCAACAACAGTGTGGTCGCCGTCGTTAAGCAATCTGCCGTTAGAAACCTCAACGTTTGTGAAAACATCATTGTCGAGCATCATTCCCGTCAGCATTGCAAACGGAACATAAATTTTTTCGCTCTTGCCGTCGATCGTTACGTTTTTATACTGATTGTTTTTGTAATCAAAACGAATGCTAACGTCACCGCTTTTTCCTGCAAGCTCGGTCGGCGAAACAGTCTCACCGTTAAGCTTATAAGAAACGGCTAAAGATACAGGCAGCTCTTTTTCAATGTTGCCCTGATAGTAAATATCGTTGCCGTCGGCGTCCCACACCTTCATATTGTCCCCGTTCATTGTGTAGGACTCATCACCCTTAACATTTTGAACGTCGCCGAGTTCTGATTTATCGTTTATCTTATCGGTGCCGACCGCATTTTTAATCCAATCGCTTACAATAATCTTTTGCACAGCGCCATCGGCACCGGCAAGAACATAGACAGTTTCGTCCTTTGTTGTGGTTTTTGTTTCTTCATCAGCCACTGTGTTTGTTACGGAAGCGGTTTCTTTCTTACTTTCATCTTTTGCTTTTTCTGCCGAATTTATCGCAAATGCAGATACTGAAATGCTTGCTGTAAGCAGTGCTGCGCTGAGCACCAATGAAATCGGTTTTAATATTTTGTTATTCATAACTTACTTTACCTCCGTTTTGCGTTTATAAACGTGAGTCATGCCAAGCGTTGTGGGGCACACAATTCTGTCGCACAGCATAAGCAACGCCGGCAAAATGAATATTACGCACAGCATACTTACAATAGCACCGCGTGCCATAAGCATACACATAGAGCTGATTATATCAATATCCGAATAAACAGCTACACCGAACGTTGCGGCGAAAAGACCGAGTCCCGAAACAATTATCGACGGAATTGATGTTGAAAGCGACGTTGTTATGCTGTCGCGCTTAGAGGCGCCGTTTATACGCTCGGATTTGTACCTCGTTGTCATAAGAATTGCATAGTCGACTGTTGCACCAAGCTGAATCGTGCTTATACAAATCGGCGCGATAAACGGTAACGACTGTCCCATAAAGTGCGGCAAACCAAGATTGATAAATATTGCAAGCTCAATTACCGAGATAAGAATGAACGGAAGCGTTATGCTCTTTTCAACAAGCGCGATTATAACGAATATCGCAATAATGGAAATTGCGTTAACAACCTTAAAGTCGTGATCGGTTGTTTCAATCATATCCTTCATACAAGGTGCTTCGCCTATAAGCATACCCGTTTTATCATATTTTTTAAGTATCGTGTTAAGCGACGTGATTTGCTCGTTTACCTTATTGCTTGCCACCTTATATTCAGAGTTGATAAGCAGCAGTTCCCACTTATCATTTTTAACTATTTCCTTGATGCTGTCCGGCAATATTTCCTCCGGTACTCTTGATCCGATCACCGATTCAAGACCGAGGACATATTTAACTCCGTCAACGTTGTCCATTTCTTTAATCATGTTACGAACAGATTTTGCCGGAAGCTTTGAATCGATAAGCAACATATGTGTTGACGCAATATTGAATTCATCCGAAAGCTTTGAGCTTGCAATAACGTATTCCATATCCTTAGGCAAGCACTCGCCCATATCATAGTAAACCTCGTTATTGGCTTTATCGTATGCATAGTAAAAAGGCGGAATAAGAATTACAAACGCAAGCAGAAATGCGGGAAATACCTTTGTTACACCGCGTGAGAGCTTTGACATATCCGGAATAAGTGAGCGGTGCTTGGTTTTTTGCAGGGGTTTATCGAGCAACAGTATCATTGAAGGCAATACGGTTACGCAACCCAAAACGCCGAAGATAACACCCTTTGCCATAACAATACCTAAGTCTCTGCCGAGTGTAAAGCTCATAAAGCAAAGTGCCGCAAAGCCCGCAACCGTTGTGATTGAGCTACCGACAACCGAAGCCAATGTTTTGCTTATTGCAACTTCCATTGCCTGTTTGTTATCGGAGAAAAACTCTCGCTGCTCATTATAGCTGTGCCAAAGAAATATTGAATAGTCCATTGTAACGGCAAGCTGCAGCACCGCTGAAAGTGCTTTGGTTATATACGATATCTCGCCCATAAAGTAGTTTGTGCCAAGGTTGAGAAGTATCATCATTCCGATTGAAGCCAAGAAAACAAACGGCACCAACCAACCGTCAAGCAAGATAATCATTGCGGCACAAGCAAGCAAAACAGCAAGGCCGACATATATCGGTTCTTCCTTTTCGCAAAGGTCTTTAAGGTCTGTAACAAGCGCCGACATACCTGCAACAAAACACTTCTTTCCGGCAACTGAACGAATTTCGCGAATCGCGTCCATTGTTTCATCTGCGCTTGTTGCAGTATCAAAGAACACCGCCATCATTGTTGCGCCGTCTTTATTAAACTCATTATAAATCTTTGTTGGCAGCATCTCTTTAGGTATTGTCAGATCTGCTATCGATGAATACCAAAGAACTGTGTCAACATGATCTACCTTTTCGATCTTTTTACAAAGGTCGGCAACGTCCTTGTCACTCATATCCTCGACAACGATCATTGAAAATGCGCCTTTGCCGAAATCCTTAAGCAATTCGTCCTGACCTTTTACAGTGTCCATACTGTCGGGCAGGTAGTTAAGCATATCGTAGTTAATGCGAGTGCTTACCATACCGAAAACTGACGGGATCAAAAGGGCGATTGCAACAATCATTATAAGCACACGGTGCTTAACAACTGCTTTTGAAAACCGCATATTAACGTTAATCTCCTTCCTTAAACTCAACCTCGATAACATCGGGTTTTTGGTGTTTAATTATTTTAACTGCTGTTATAACCGTGCTGAAATTAAGTATTCCTTCAAAAAGCAGCGTCGCACCCATTATAATCATCAGCAAATCGCTGCCGTAACCCGGTCTCATCATAAGCACCAGTCCGCAAACAGCTGTTACAATTGCCAGCACGAATATAAGCCACCATTCACGAATACCGAATCTTTTTGAATCCATAGCAATTTGAATTTTAAAAAGTCCGTCGGATAAAATATAAAGTCCCAATGCAATGCAAACAAACGTTACAAGGCTTTTAGGCTGCATAAGCATTATAACGCCGAGTGCTATAAGCAATATGCCGAAGATCAGGTCGTACTGAAAAGCAAGCCTGTAAAGGTCACGCGAAAAATATCCAACAAGCTTAATGCCGCCGAAAAGCAGCAATGTTATTCCGCAGATTATGCCGAGAGCACTTGCGGAAAAGCCCGGGAACGCCATAAGCAATATTCCGAAAACGCAAAGCGCTGCCGAAATTACAATATAGCCAATCTTCGCAACCCTCATAGGAGCAACAGAACGTCCGTTCATAAAAATCCCCTCTTTCTTTTTTGTTTCCGTTAAGTATTATACACTTGGCAGCTTCCGTTTGGAACGGTCATTATGGTTTTGGCTGACCAAAAAATATGCACAAGCTAAAAACTGTATATTTTTTGTGCAATCAGAAGCTTTTGCACAAAAACCGGCAACAGCCGCACCGCGTTTGACAAAATAAAGATTATGTGGTTTAAACGGCAACCGCCTGCGACGGGCACACTCCCGCGCCGCGCGCCCGCTTTTTTATTTTTTGCTATAGCAAAGCTTATCCGCTTTTTCAAACATCAGTGGTGCTATAGGGCTTTCTGAAATTTAAAAAAACGGGCGGCGCTGCCGACTTTGTCGGCGGCGCACATCGCCTATAGGCGATGCGCACGGCGCGGGAGCGTGCCCGTCGCAGGCGGTGCCGCCGAAAAGCAGGAGATAAAAAAACAAGCGCACAACCTCTATACAGCTGTGCGCTTGCAAAAACTATATATTATATAATTCAATCACAGATGAAAATGAATGGGAACGCCGTTGTTCATTCTTATAATCTGCTCGCCGTGGATAAGCGGAAGGAAGTATTCCAAAGCTTCGTTTGTAACATTATTCTCTGCATCGTTGATCCACTTTTTCGGAAAAAAGCGTTCTTTATTAGCAACAGCTTCTGCAGGAAACGGCTCAACCTTAACTGTGTATGGAGTGTTGCTGACGCGCCTAAAGCCCATCATAACGCCTGTACCGCCGTTCATAGCATATCTGACCGCCTCTTCTGCCACAATCTCAGCCTCTTCAATGTCGGTTTTAGAGCTTAAGTGTGAAGAGCAGCGCTGCATAACATTAAGCTCAATTGAGCGCACCTTGCAATGCATCTCTTCACTTATTATCATTTCAAGCTGCTTGCCTATACCGCTTAGTGCCTCATGACCGAAGCTGTCAACCTTGCGCGTGCTGTTTGAATAATCACCGTCAATTTTAAGTCCTTCGGAAACAGCAACAATTACAGCCTTATGAACCTGACGTGCTTTTTTAACATCCTCAATAAACTTCTCCGCCGAGAAGTCGCACTCCGGAAGATATATAAGGTGCGGTGCGGTCTCTCCATTTGCTCTCAGCACACACGACGATGCAGTGAGCCACCCGGCGTGTCTTCCCATAACCTCAACAACGGTAACGGAATCAATACTGTAAACCGATGAATCACGGATTATCTCCTGTATTGTTGTGGCAACATATTTAGCCGCCGAGCCAAATCCCGGTGTGTGATCTGTGCACGCAAGGTCGTTATCAATAGTTTTCGGTATTCCGATAATTCGTATATCAAGCGAGTGATTCTTAACATAATCACCAAGCTTTGCAACGGTGTCCATAGAGTCGTTGCCGCCTATATAGAAAAACGCACCGATTCCATGTCGTAAAAAGCAGTCTATAATCTGCTTGTATACCGTTTCGTCATCTTTAACATCCGGCAGCTTATATCTGCAAGAGCCAAGCACCGTTGAAGGCGTCTGACGAAGCAGCTCCATATCCTCAGCGGTAGTTATAACCGCATTAAGCTCAACAAGTCGGTCGTTAATAATACCTTCAATACCGTTTATCGAGCCGAAAATATGCTCTATCTGCTCTTCTTTAAGCGCCTGACGAAATACACCAAGCAGAGATGCGTTTATGGCGCAGGTAGGACCGCCTGATTGTGCAACAGCAATGTTCATTTTAAAACTCTCCTGTAATTTAAGCTTCATCGACAGCTTTTTTACCGCCGCCATAAGAGTATACCACATTTTAGCTGTATAATCAACAAAAACCGGAAAATTCAAACGGTTATAACGAAAAAGCTGCAAAAGGTGCATTGATTTTCAGGCAGACTTTATTTTCATATAACGCTGTAAATAATTTTATCGTATGTAGGCACGGGCCAGATGTCATCGGGCATACGTGTTTCAAGGTCATCAACATATTTGCGCAGCTCTTCCATTTTGAAAAGTATTTCGTTTTTAAAATACATTCCTTTTTCTGCTGTTTCGGTAACACTTCCCTTATTGGATACCGCTGTTTCAAGCTCTGCAAGACTGGCGAATATTGCAGAAACGTCGTCGGCAATCGGGTTAAGTATAGCTTCTTCAACATTTGTTGTCATACTTATATTTCTCTTCTGAGAAATAAGCTCGGAAAGCTCTTTTTCGTATTTTAAAGCCGCAGGCAGTATTTTGCGCTTTATCATAGAAATCATAGTAAGCGCTTCAATAGAGAGCACCTGACAGTAGTTATCCATAAATATTTCATATCTTGCGGTAAGCTCATTTTTTGTAAATACGCCGTACTTCTCAAAAACATCAATGTTCTTCTTTTCGAGCATACAAGAAAGTGCATCGGGTGTTGTGGCAAGATTTTTAAGACCGCGGAGCTTCGCTTCTTTTTTCCATTCCTCTGAATAGCCGTTGCCGTTAAATACAATGCGCTTGTGGTTGTGATAGGTTTCTCCCACAAGGCGATAAATATCGGCGTTTATATTCTCTGACTCTTGCAATGCATCGCTGAAGTCATCGAGCTCTTTTGCCACAATTGTGTTAAGGGTTGTGTTGCAGCCTGCAATCGACGCCGATGAACCCAACATTCTCAGCTCAAATTTATTACCTGTAAAAGCAAACGGACTTGTACGGTTGCGGTCGGTCGTATCTTGCTTGAATTTCGGAATCTGCTTAACACCGAGATCCATGAGGCTGTGCTTGTGCGCGTGATAGGTTTTGCCTGTTTCAATATCCTCAAGCAGTTCTTCAATATCATCGCCGAGGTACATTGAAAGAATAGCCGGCGGCGCTTCATTTGCGCCGAGACGGTGGTCGTTTCCCGCGGAGGCAACAGATATTCTTATAAGCTCCTGATATTCGTCAACCGCTTTTATAACAGCGGTTAAAAACAACAGAAAAACAGTGTTGCTTTCAGGGTGGCTGCCCGGGCGCAAAAGATTAAGACCGGATTTTGTCGAAAGCGACCAATTGTTGTGTTTGCCGCTGCCGTTAACGCCCTCAAAAGGCTTCTCGTGCAAAAGGCAAACGAGACCGTGACGATCGGCAACCTTTTTCATAATCTCCATTGTAAGCTGGTTGTGGTCGGTTGCAACATTTGCTGTGGCATAAACAGGCGCCATTTCGTGTTGTGCCGGAGCAACCTCGTTGTGCTTTGTTTTAGCATTTACTCCGAGCTTCCATAGCTCCTCATCAAGGTCGCGCATATATTCAACAATCTTCGGCTTAAGCTGTCCGTAATATTGGTCGTCAAGCTCCTGCCCTTTCGGCGGCTTTGCGCCGAAAAGTGTCCTGCCGGTATAAACGAGATCCTCGCGCGCAAGATAGGATTCCTTACTGATTATAAAATACTCCTGCTCTGCACCGACGTTAGGTATAACCTTTCTCGCATCGTTAATGCCGAGCAGCTGTAAAAGCCTTCTGGAGCTTTTATCGATTGCCTGCATTGAGCGCAGCAGCGGAGTTTTGTTGTCGAGTGCCTCGCCGGTATATGAGCAAAAAGCCGTGGGTATGTACAGTGAGCCTTCTTTAACAAAAGCAAATGATGAAGGGTCCCACGCAGTATAGCCGCGTGCTTCAAACGTTGCGCGAATACCTCCGCTCGGAAAGCTTGAAGCATCCGATTCACCCTTAACCAGCTCTTTGCCGGAAAAATCCATAATAACGTTGCCTTTGCCGTCGGGCAGAATAAAGCTGTCGTGCTTTTCGGCGGTGATGCCGGTCAGCGGCTGGAACCAGTGGGTGTAGTGGGTCGCGCCATGGGCGACAGCCCAGTCCTTCATGGCAGCAGCCACCGCGTTGGCGACGGAAGCGTCCAGCTTCGCACCCTCGTCGATGGTTCTGCGCAGCGACGCGTATACGTCAGCGGAAAGATTGGCCTTCATCACCCGGTCATCAAATACCATACAGCCGAAATAGTCAGAAACAGTACTCATAGCAAACGCTCCTTTTCAAATTTAGGAACCTCTGAATAAATCGTCTGCGGCTGTGGGCGGATCTTTTCCGCTCACAGTCCTTGCCGATTTAATCAGAGCTTCCGTATTGGCGTTCCGGGAATGTCCTGCCCGAACCGCCGAAAATAAAAAAAGACGGCAAGGACGCGATGAGCATACACTCGGAGACGTCCTTGCCTTCACAGTGGGCATTCTACACCATCTTTCCCCATTTGTCAACGCCCTGCACAAAAAAAGTTTTTTGTCTTTGGACAGATTGACAAGGCCCGATAAATTGAATATAATAATTTCGGAAGCATAGGCTTTCCGGGAAGTTTTGGCTTTTCCGGGAGAATCCCGTTGCTTTTCCTTTTAATCTGACTTCATTTGTTTGAATTTTACCGCGTATCGGGCAGGAAGGTTGGTTGCTGTATGAAATATACGCCTCAGGAGGTCATACAATTCATTCAGGAGGAGGACGTGAAGTTCATCCGCCTTGCGTTCTGCGACTGCTTCGGCAGACCCAAGAATATCTCCATCATGCCCCACGAGCTGGAACGCGCCTTCAAGTACGGCATTGCCATCGACGCTTCCGCCATCGCGGGCTTCGGCGACGAGGTGAATTCCGACCTGTTTCTCCATCCCGACGCTTCCACCATTGCCCTGCTGCCATGGCGGCCGGAGCACGGGAGCGTGGTGCGGATGTTCTGCTCCATCACCCATCCGGACGGCACGCCCTTTGCCCACGATACCCGGGGCATTCTCAAGCAGGCCGTTGCCGACGCCGCGAAGGCGGGCTACGCCTTCTCCTTCGGCTCCGAGCTGGAATTCTACCTGTTCCGGCTGGACGAAAACGGCGAGGTCACGGACGTTCCTTACGATCAGGCCACCTATATGGATGTCGCGCCGGAGGACAGATGTGAAAATGTCCGCCGGGAGATCTGCCTGACGCTGGAGCGGATGGGCATTCAGCCGGAATCCTCCCACCACGAGGAAGGCCCCGGCCAGAACGAGGTGGATTTCCGCTATTCCGATCCCCTGTCCGCCGCGGACAACGCCGTTACCTTCCTCACCGTCGTCAAAACCATCGCCGCCCGGAACGGGCTGTACGCGGACTTTTCCCCCAGACCTCTGGAGGGACGCCCCGGCAGCGGATTTCACATCAATATGTCCGTTCAGGGCGGTGCGGAAGCGCTCATGCACCGGGCAATGGGCGGGATTCTGGACAAGATCACGGACATGACCCTGTTTCTCAATCCCACCGAGCAGTCCTACAGCCGTCTTGGCGCACACAAAGCGCCGAAGTACATTTCGTGGTCGAGCAACAACCGCTCCCAGCTCATTCGCGTTCCCGCCGCCTCCGGCGAGTACCGGCGCTTCGAGCTGCGCAGCCCCGACTGCACCGCCAACCCATATCTTGCCTTTGCGCTGCTCATCTGGGCGGGACTTTCCGGAATCGAGAACGATATTGC
>OLWW01000513.1_pt1 | contig 21911 bp, 16 predicted proteins | sample 1673991 | NCBI WGS metagenome assembly OLWW01 (sample SAMEA103958136, study PRJEB25191) | human gut metagenome
CACGGCGGCCGACGGCGGCGACAACCGCTACTTCACGCGTCTGACGGAATGGAACCTCAAGGACAACGTTTTCTCGACACCGTTCACCGTGCCGTTCGCATGGGCCAACCGGCAGGTGCTGTTCCACCTGGGATGGGCGTCGGGCGACTACGAAGTGCGCGTGAACGGCAAAACCGTGGCCTATGACAGCGACTGCAGCACTCCGGCGGAATTCAACCTCACGCGCCATGCCAAAGAGGGGCGTAACACGCTGGAGGTCATTCTCAGTTCCCCGTCGAAGGTCGAACGGCTCGAAAGCTGGAAAAACGACGCGTCACCGGCCATCGGAGCGGCATGGGTCATGAGCCAGCCCACATTGCGCATACGCGACATACTCACCAAGACATGGCGCAGCACCGAAGAGGGAGACAACGTCATGGCCGAAGTCGGACTCGTCGTCAAGAGCGAAGCCCTCAACCCGCGCACGTCGCGCGTTCACTACGAATTGCTGTCCCCAGCCGGTAAGACCTCGGCAACGGGCTACAAGGACATCAAACTCAACATGCGCGGCGAGGACACCCTGCGGTTCCTGGCACGTATTCCGGACAGCCTGCTTTGGAGCCCGGAAAAGACCACACGCTTCACCTTGCGGGTCAAAACCCAGCACGAAGGCCGCTACATGGAATATATCGAAGTCCCGCTGGGGTTCCGCACCGTAGAGGTGCAAAACGGGCAGTTGGCGGTGAACGGCACCCCCGTCACGCTCCGCACGCGCGAGGTTCCCGCCCATGCCTCGGCAGACGAAATCGCAGCTTTACGTGGGCAAGGGTACAACACGCTTAAACTCCTCCCGGGCCCGGTGTCCCCGACGCTGTATGGCACCTGCGACACGCTGGGAATGTACGTGATCGTACAGGCGCCGATCGACACCCGCAGCAGCGGTGAATCGAGGCGGATCGGCGGCAATCCGTCGAACGCCCCGGAATGGCTGGGGGCATATGTCGAACGTACGGCGGACAGCTACCATGCCTCGAAACGGCATCCGTCGGTAATCGCTTTTTCGCTGGCCACGCAATCGGCCAACGGCATCAACCTCTACGAAAGTTACCTGGACATGAAGAAGTCCGGCGACCCGCGGCCGTTCATCTATCCCGATGCCGCCGGAGAGTGGAACAGCGACAAACTCCGGCTGTCGGCCGAACAATAAGGGCTATCCGTCAAAGAATAAAAAGAGACTGTGTCAAAACACCCTTTTTGAGAAATCTACCCCTGTTACAACTATCTGTAGCAGGGATAAATCTTTCTACTTCGCATTATGACCTACTCCTCTTTTTGACATACAAGAACGAAACAAGCCCCTCGAAATGCGATGCCCTGACAGCACGATACACCGGCATGCAGGAAACAAGCGCCCTCCTTTAGCCGCAGAAAGGCCACTCCTTATGCGCGAAACCGAACTCGCACCAGGAGATCACACGCCCCTGCCGGAAACCATGTACTCTGCATCAAAAAACCAAACAATCACCGAATGAATCGCTCAACCAATAAAAACCATATAGCCCACATCACAAAAACAACCGGCCCGTACAAGTCACATATACCGCGTAAAAAAAACGTATAACCGACGTCATGAACCCACACCTTGCAGCGAGACTCACAGGACCTGGGCCGAATACAAGATTATAGGTCCGGACCGAAAATCAAATGCCGCCCCCTTCACGCCCCTTGACTTTCCGGCATAATTCGGCCTGACATCATTCCCGAAATCCAAATAAGACCGGCCTTTTTCGACCATCATCGTTCAAAACACAGATGTATGGATCCACTCTTTCGTCCGGGACAGGTACGCCCACAAAACCATCCATCACCGCTCTCATATCGCCCGATAAGAAAAGCCACTCCGAAGCTACCAACAATATCCCCGACCAATAACAAACTCCCCGAATCAGCCGGTAACACCCCGGCAGCCAACAAATTGCCCTGGACCATCAGAAAACATTTCCAGTCCCGGCCGTAAGCACGCCCAATTAACAGAAAAAAGCTTCTCTCGACAGATACTCCAAGCAACAAAAGAGGGGAAGAGAATGATCTCTTCCCCTCCGGGATTCCGTTACTCGTCGAAAGTTCAACGAATAACTGTTCGACTTCAAATTATCGAATATTCTCAGAGATGTTCTTCAACTGTGCATCCACATCGAAATCCACGTTTACCGTCGCCTCCTTTTTAGGCATATTGAAGATAGTGGCTTTTCCATGATCTGCACGCTCGCGCTCGATCTGCATGAACGAAGCCTGGCTGAAACGGATCGGAGCAGAGAAGCTCACCTTCGATACAGTCGATATGCTGGACTTATCCTCGCGCTTATCGTCGAAACCATCGGTCGGTGCAGTATCGATATCACCCTGATGTTCAGGATCGTTCAGCATGATTGTTTCGTAGCCCAACGGTCCCCAAGCACCGGATGCGTCCTGACCTGCATAGTAGAAGCCCCAAGGACCTACTCCCGGCGGGGAACAACGACCATGCTCAGCATCCTTATAGATGGCTTCAAACGGATAATTCTCGAAATAATCGAAGATCAACATATCCGACAGAGGCAGATCGCCACCACGAGGAGCATGGACAAAGACCCACGTGTGAGCAGTTTCCTTACTAGTCGGCTCCGCTTGGTAAACGCATACATACTGCACTCCCTTATAGTCCTTCCAAGCCGAGGGATAACGAGCTGCAAGTTCATCACCGTTGTAAACCTGCCATGTTCCAGACACAGTTGCGTTCTCATTACGCGGCAGCGGTTTCGACTCAACCCGGCCGGTCGACAAGTCGGACTGATAGGTACCGCTCGCATAAGCAAAACCATAAGCTACATACTGGGTACCGGGAGTACAATCGGTCGACAACGTCTTCCCACCCACATACTGCGTCAAGGCTCCACCGCCATCACCATGGATCAAATCGTCGAGGAACTTAAGCCAGTTGCCGTTATACGAATCGAAGACCTCTGCGTTAATGATACCAACATGGTACCAAACGTCGTCGTGAGATGGAGTAACTTTACAAGTGAAGCTACGCATTTCGACATCCGAGAACTCGAATTTCAGCTTAAAATCTGTAGGAGCGACATATTTCGGTGTCGTGAATTCGGTCACCGAAATATCGGTAGTACGATGTCCGTATTTGTCGAAACCGAAAATAAAGATTTCGTAAGTGCTCTCCGGCTCGATACGCCACTCCTGATCGGCCCCCATCTTGGTCGTCATTTCGCCTTTCTGCACCCATTCGTTGGTTTGCCAGTTGGGAGGGGTACCATCACCCAGACCCGAACCGGAATTATACATATCCAGACGCTGGAGCAAACGCTCGACACAAGCATTTTTACCGTATTTCTCGGCACTACCACCAGGATACATACCGATGAAATATCTCGTCTCCGGATTCGACGGCGTAATTTTGATCTCGCAATCCTGAGCCGCGACATTCAACGTCTCTACCGTGAACGTGCAATCATCGGTTACAGGAATCTCTCCGGTCGTAACCGTGAAATACTCTTCAGCCTTCTCGCTGTTGATGTTGTAGTTGTCATCCATACCGAAGCACCAGAAATAGTAATCGTTACCACCCCATACGCGCTGCGTAAGAGATTTGTTCAACATAAACTTCTGCTCGCCCTGATAAAGAGTCGGACGCTGCTCACGCGCACTTGCCTGAAGCTCAGACAAATACTCAGCACTGGTCCATTCATCAATCTTGTAAACAAAACTGTTCATCGTCGAAAACATCCACTTCGCCTCCGGATCGCTCGGAGTGATCGTCACCTCCACGTTATAAGGATTGTTATCAGGATAAGGCTCAGCATTCACCTGTTTGAAATCAACCGTGAAAGAGAGGTCGGTCATTTCGACATTCTGGGTCGTAAACTCCGCCTTGAAAAGGCCCGTAGTAGGTACACCATCAGACGTACAACCGTACACATACCCATAATATTCTGTATTGGCATTCAGATCCGTCACAGTATTGGTCTTCGAACCTTTCATGAGCAAGATGTTCAACCATTCAGACAACTCCATTCCCTTACTTTCTGCCTGTTCTTTCACCATTTCCAAATCGGCTTCAATGAATTCCTCTTCAGAATCGAAAGAATCGACATACTTCTTGGTCATAAAAGCACACAGATAGGTCTCACTCTCGTTCGAAGGAACGATCTGCATCGCACAACTGTTCGCCGTAATCGACTTCGGATCGATCGTAAGTTCAAACGACATAACACCACCCTGATTTACGGTAACGACTACATCGGCTGCCCCCATATAAGAAAGGGTGATCTGCCCCGAACGAGACTCGACGTCCTCATCGAGGGCGGTGTAATCAAACTGGACGTATCCCGGCTCCCTGTAATTGAAATTCGTGATCCAATCCACGTTCGTCGTCGCCGTAACAACAGACGATTTATCGGCACCCTGAATTTCATACGCCAAGCGGCCCGTCCCGGCGTTCTTCGATAAGGAAAGCGTAGTTTTGGCGACAATAGTGGTACTGTAATTTGCACCATCATCGTCGCTACAGCCACTGCTTGCACTTACCATTGCGAGCATGGCGACGAGCGCCATCGCAAAAGAAAAATAACAAGTGGTTTGGTGAAAGAGTTACCAGATCGAAATCCGGACACCCCTTCGGGGTTAATAAAAAATTAAAAGTTAGGTATTAAAAACATCATAAAAAAGCGAAAATTCACCATGCAAGTATCGTAGAATAATCCTAATACACAATATAACCAACAAAATTCAATTCTTTTGTCCCGTCCGTTCCCCAGCGTATTCCTGCGATAAAGCAACTGCACCGAACGGAATCAATATTCTCGCCTTCATTCGGAATCGAATTCTTAATCCGAAATTCCCTCAAAGGTAGGAAATTAATCTAACTTAAACAACTTTTTAAGACAGTTTTTTCAACAAAAAAAGCGAATCAAAAATCACAATATATTGAATATCTTACATTTAAAATTCAAATATTCGTACCTACAAAAAATCCCCCAAAAAAATGATTTTTAGCCCTCAGGCGGCGTTTTTTCCATCACCTGGACGGATGTACCGAAATAATAAATCTTGAAACATAATAATTCGGTAACCAGTCGATGCACCCATATAACTTAAATAATATTCTATTTAGTATATACACAAGGTAAAAAAAGCAAAATTCCGTTTCGAAGCCCTCCTCTGCATTTTTTACGAAGAAAAAATATTTTTTTCTTGCAGAAATAAAAAAAACATCCTACATTTGCACCTGCAAACGCCTCTTTAGCTCAGTTGGTAGAGCACGACACTCTTAATGTTGGGGTCCAGGGTTCGAGCCCCTGAGGAGGTACGGAAAGGCGGAAAACTTAAGTTTTCCGCCTTTTTTATTGTCCAAACAGCCCCTTATAGCTGATATATCTTACCGTTTCGTGTATCTTTGTAATTGGATCCCACCGTAAAGGATCTATGTAGGATAAAAAAATTTTACAAAGTCCCTTATTCAGCCGAGGTATAAAGATAAATTCAAACAGGTTATGGAGATCAATAAAGATAACTGGAAGCAGATCGATCTAAATGTGGACAGCCTGTGGTTGATCCCCGAAAGAGATAGGCAAGGCAAGCACAAGAATATCTATCACGGCAATTTCGTTCCCCAACTACTCAAACGCTTACGAATGCCGGAAATACCGTGCTGGAATTGTTCGCAGGCAGCGGGACTACCCTGTTCGCATATGAAAACCTGCGCAAAGATTATATCGGATTCGACATCACCCAAAAAATTATCGATTATGTCAATAGCATTATGAGCGAATGGTCTTCGATCAACTACGCAATCAAGAATGTCGATGTCACCGATCGACAGCCGTTTTCCGAGGCGATCGCAGCATAGCTGGGCGAAAGGCACCGAGAGTAGGTCGATTTTATGATCGCTCATCCGCCTTATCTGGACATCGTAAAATTCACCGACGACAGCAGGGATCAGGCCAATATTTCGAACATCGATGCTTTCTAGAAAAAAGCTCTGCTCGGACCGTATCTACGGCATACGGATAATTGAATCCGGATATTCCGATTCATCGATGAAACCAGAATACCTGCATTTTATGATCGGAACGATACCTCGTAATCGTATTCTTTTCCGGAGACACCTCATCCCAACCGCAACGATCGCAATAAAACCCGTTAAAAGGCGGATAATTCAACAAGACACAACTGTCTGCACCGACAGGTTTATAAACTTCGTAATAATGCACGGAATTCCGCAACGGACTCGTTCTGCGAATCAGAATTTCATCCTTACCGTCGAAATCGACATCCTCGAATACAAACGGCCCCCGATCATCCTCACCTTGCAATGTACTGTAATCGAAACACAATGTTCCTTCGGTATTTCCGACTTCCGGATTGAAGAGATATTCCCCTGTTTCATCATACCACCCGGGAATTGAATTTTCATCACAATAATGTTCACAAAAAATATCGTATCGACAACCGGTCGATTCGTTGTAAAACGACAGACGACACGGCCCTTCGAGTCGGTTTCCCAGTCCCTGTGGAGTATCGAACGCAAATAATCGCCCTTCGACACGATACCCCTGAACATTCGGTTCGTATTCGAAAGAAAACGATATGGGATTATAGATTTCTACATTCCGGGAGGTATCGCTCTTGCATCCGGATCAGTTCCAATCTTTCGTCAGTAACTTCGTAAACATAAATCGAATCCCCATTTTGACGGCCGTCTTGTTCCCAAATCGCAAAAGTCTGCTGAATCGCAGCAAGTTCGAAGTCCGCCTCCCCCTGTTCGTTATATTTTTGCAACAACCGCCCGCTTGTCGCATCGGCCAGCCGATCCGGTACAAGCAAAGTTTTTCGCCGCTTCCGATTTTGTCGCTTCCGAAATGTGGACCAACTGCTATCGTGCACCCCGTCATGTGCATACAAGACAATCGTCCCGACCGCCGGATAGAACTCCGTTTCGTTATCGATCTCTGCGAAAGGCAGATAATCTTTCCGATACAGACCCTTTGCCGTAATATCGAAAACCGTGTACGAATTTCCCTGTCGATCCATTCCGAAATCGTTCACCAGCAACTCATCCTCTCCGTCGAAGTCCGCATCGAAAAACTGAAAAGCAGTATAATATCCCAACGGTGAGTTCGGATAATATTCTCTATTGATAGCATCAGTCGCAGATACGTAATCGAAATAATAGACATCCCCATTCCGATGACCTTGAAAATTCTTTGCGAACGTAATATCCATCAACATAGGATTGGAATATTTCCCCGTATCGGCATACTGAAAATTCCGGCCGCCGGATACGGAACGGAAATTCATCACCCACTGGCCGGTTTCACTATAAGCATCGAACGGCATCCAACACGCCGTCACCTCATACCCGCAAACAGGTTGATTGTATTTGATATAAACACGGATCGCACGATCCTGCCCGGCAGGTATCACCCCATTCAATCTATTTATCCAAACGGAATCCGTCGGCTCCGCACTCCGCCGATACAGTCGCCGACGCTCCGAAGATTCCGGATCGCCCGAATCAGCCAGACAAACTTCATTCTCCGTATCTGCAATTGCAGCGGAAAGCATATCGCTGTCCGGTGCTACGGGAATTACAGGAACTGCGGCACAAGCATCGGAAGTACCGACGACCGGACGCCCGCTCCGGCATCCGGCCATCGACAATACTCCCAAAGTAAGTGCACAATATATTAATCGTAACATTACTTTTTATAATCGACAATAATCTTTATAATCAACTCACTTCACTTTAGAATATAATACCAATCGTGTTTCATGTAAATTCGCTAAAAGCGTTTCGAAAAAGTCAGCAATTACAGGTGTAGAGTCAATATACATCTCTATAACTAACCACACACTATTTTTGACCAAAAAAGCCTTTACGCTTTTTCTCTCCAGATTTATCCTATTCAATATTTCAAGTACGTACTCTCTTTTTTCTTCAACCACATCATACACATTCGGGAAAACAAGCCCCAACCAGTTCCTGTCACTTTTAGGCACCTTAATCATAAAATTACCTCCTTGATAACAAAAATACAACGCTTCCCCGTCTTCATCTTCCTGAAAAGAAACATTGTTATCTCTCAACCATTTTCGATAAATTTCCAATTGATCGTAATCTTTTTGGGCATCAACAAATGTTTTCATAAAACTCTTCCTCATAAATTTAATTATTAACTAATCCTAAATTAAGCCTGCTTTTCTTCAATTATATTTTTCAAGCACAAAATTAATCGCTGTCCTTTTTTAGCTAAACGCTCTTCTATCATCCTTGAACGAGGTATAGAGTCATATACTTTTTTATAAATCTTTTCATCCCGTCCGATTTCTATATCTCCGGCATATCGACTTTCTTTATCAATAAAATGACAGCAAAAAATTTCCATATTGTATATGATATTATCAATATCTTCCTGGGTAATACTACTTTCTACAATTATTTTCCCCTCTTCATCTACTAACCTTCGAATTAATTCATCCCTATAATCAAACAAAACCGCAGCTAAATACTCCTCATAAACACGTAACAGTATTAATAGCCTTTTAGCAGCAGCAACTTCCTCATTCAATGAAGCTTTATCTCTATTAAAGGCCTCACTCCCGGATGCAGCTAATAAAGCATCTCGCACGACATCACTAAACTCATCCCGTTCTAAAGCAATTACTTTTGAAAAAGCATAGAATGCGTAACCACACAACTCACCTGTAACAGAAATTGATTTAACAATATCATCAGAATTAAAAAGAAAAGTTGATCGTCTCGAAAAAACACGTTTTTTCAAAATGTCAGAAATAGCAACTCCAATAATATAAGGATGTTGTGACTGCATAATTGCTCGAAAAGACATTGCATCTCTGAATTTTTGAAAAAAATCAGCATCTACATCAACAGCATCTTCTACAACTGCTCTTGCATACTCTACCAATTTAGATTCCATAATATTTTGAATATTTTCTCGCCCGCACCTCGACGATAAATAATAAAAAGGAAAGCGTGGTGCTGAAAACTTATTTTAGAAAGTCAGGTCGTAGGAAACCTTATAGCATAAAATAAGCAACAGCCCCACGCCTATATCCACAAGTGGATACGACGCGAGAAGATGTCCGCCTATTCTCTGCTAAAAAGTGGAATTTCCTACGTTCGACTTTCGAGAATAAACTTACACTTTCCGTGTATTCAATATGTCATCGCAAATATAGCGATATAGACGGAAAATGCAAAACATCCTGCCCTTTCGGGCGCCATTGCCATTATGAACGGTGCAAAGTTCCTCAAAACAAACATTTTCTGCAACAAGTGCAACTGTGGATTCGAAACTTTGTTAGTTGCAATTTGGGGCTGTGTCACCTATGATTTTGCGGATCGTACGGGCCTCACACAACGAAAGGAGGGCGCTGAACTAAAGTTCAGCGCCCTCCTTCGTCTTCCAAAATAATTTTACTTTTCGGAACTCTTCTCGAGCCCCATCTTTTCGATCAGGGCCTTGGTTTCGGGCTTGTGGCCCCGGAAATTCACATAGAGCGTCATCGGATGTTCGTGACCGCCCTTCGAAAGAATCTCGCGGCGGAAAGCCTCCGCCACTTCGGGATTGAAAATACCCTTCTCCTTGAACAGCGAGAAGGCATCGGCCGCAAGTACCTCGGCCCACTTGTACCCATAGTAACCCGCAGCATATCCGCCGGCAAAAATATGACTGAAAGCCGGCGACATCGCGGCTCCATCAACCACAGGCAGGATCTGCGACGGAGCCATCGCCGTCCGTTCAAACAGTTCGACATCGCCCTCGAACGGCTTGTCGATCGAATGCCATGCCATGTCGTTGAGCGCATACGCGACCTGACGGACGTTGAAATAGGCCGCCTGATAGTTCTCCGCTGCGACGATCTTGGCAATCAGGTCGGCAGGAATCGGTTCTCCGGTCTTGTAATTCACGGCCCACAAGTCGAGGAACTCTTTCTCGGTCGCCCAATTCTCCATGATCTGCGAAGGCAGCTCAACGAAATCCTGATATACGTGCGTACCGCTGATCGACTCGTGCTCTCCCTCCGAAAGAATGGCGTGCAGCGCGTGTCCGAACTCATGCAGGAAAGTTTCGAATTCACTGAAAGTAAGCAGTGAAGGAGTCGTATCGGTCGGCTTGGTGAAGTTCATCACCAGCGACACCAGCGGGCGGGTTTCGTGTCCCTCGACGATTGAAACGCTCCGGAACTCGGTTTCCCAAGCCCCGCCGCGTTTGGTAGCCCGGGGGAAGAAGTCGAGGTAAAGTTCCGCCAGGAAGCGACCGTCCTTGTCGGTCACGTCGTAAGCCGTCACCTCGGGATGATAGACCGGGACTTCGGGATTCGGCGTGAAATTAAGGCCGTAGAGCTTATTGGCGAGCAGGAATACCCCCCGCTTCACGCTGTCCAACTGCAAGTAGGGTTTCACCAACTCTTCGTTGAGTTCGTATTTCTCATGGCGATACTTCTCCGAGTAATAAGCCATATCCCAGGGCATGACCTCGCCTTCGAAACCCTGCGAGCGGGCATACTCCCCGATCGTATTGTAATCCTTCACGGCATACTCCTTGGTCCGGGCAAGCAATTCTCCCAGGAAAGCATTGACCGTCTGCGCGTTTTCAGCCATCCGATCGGCCAGCACGTAATCGGCGTACGTCGGATACCCCAACAGGTTGGCGATCTTCAGACGCAGATTGACCATCCGCTCGATGTTCTCCGTATTGTCGAACTCACCGCCCAGACAGAGGGAACTGTTCGCCCGCCAGAGTTTCTCCTTCAGCTCCCGGTTGGTCGAATACTCCATGAAAGGAATGTAACTCGGTGCCTGGAGCGTCACCGTCCATCCCTGCTCGCCACGGGCCTTGGCTTCGGCGGCCATACCGTCCCGCACGAAATCGGGAAGTTCGGCCACCTGCGCCGGATCCGTGATATTGATCGTAAAGGCATTCGTGGCAGCCAGCACATTGCGGCTGAACCGGAGCGAAAGCTCCGAAAGTTCGGTCGAATATTGCCGGTACAGCTCCTTGTCCTCGTCGGAAAGATTCGCACCGCTGCGCACGAAACCGTTATAGATTTCCTCCAGCAATTTCTTATCCTCTTTCGAAAGGAACCATCCCGGATGTTCATAGACGGCCTTCACACGCTCGAAGAGCTGCGGGTTGAGCGATATGTCGTTGGACAGGGCCGTCAGTTTGGGCTGTACGTTCTCGGCCACCTGCTGCATCTCGGGCGTAGCATCCGCTTCGAGCAGGTTGAAAAAAATACCTTCGACCCGCGAAAGCAGCCGGCCCTGACGATCGAGCGCCACGATCGTATTATTGAAGGTCGGCTTGGCCGGATTGTTCACGATCGCGTCGATTTCGGCACGCGACACGGCGATCGCGGCATCGAACGCCGGTTCGTAATCGGACACCCGGATCCGATCGAACGGCGGGGTTTCGTGCGGCGTATTCCATTCCGCGAGCAAGGGGTTGTTCGTATCAATTTCAGGCAGTTGGGCGACGGGCATCGTATGGTCCGCGCATCCGGCTGCCAAAGCGGTTAAAAATGTCATAACAATCTTTTTCATCGGTTAATTAGATTTTAGGCTTTTCATTCGGTTCGAGAGTCACGACGGGCACGGCAAGGCTGTCGGCAGGTTCTTCGGGCAGCTCCTCCATCAGGCCGCAGGCCACGAGCATCGCCCGTTTATCGGGATCGGCCCCGCGAAAATCCCGGTAGAGGGTCATACCGTCCGCCGAACCACCCCGCGAAAGCAGCGTCCGGAATTTCCGGGCGGTCGCACGGTCGAATACGTCGCCGGTCTGTTCGAAAGCCCGGAAAGCGTCTTTGTCGAGGACCTGCGCCCAGATATAGAAATAGTATCCCGACGCATAGCCCCCATCGAAAATATGCAGGAAATAGGGATAGCGGTAGCGGGGCTGTATCTGCGGGATCAATCCCCGGCGACCGTACACGGCATCGGCTTCGAACTCGTTCACATCGAAAGGTTCGTACTCCGTAATAGCGTGAATATCCATATCGGTAAGAGCGGCAGCTACCAGTTCGGTGACAATGAAGCCCTGGTTGAACTTGCCGCTTTCGCGGATGCGTTTGATCAAGCGTTCGGGAATCACCTCTCCCGTCGTATAATTGATCGCATAGTGGCGCAGCACCTCGGGTTCGGTCGCCCAATTCTCCATGATCTGCGAAGGGAGCTCCACGAAATCGCCCTCCACCCTGCCGAGCGACCGGTATTTCACGTCGGCGAAAAGCGCATGCAGCCCGTGCCCGAACTCATGAAAAAGGGTCTGGACCTCATCGAGCGTAAGCAGCGAAGGCGTCAATTTGGTCGGCGGAGTAAAATTGCATACGATGGCGACCACAGGAGCGATGCGTTCGTCGCCTTCGTAGCGCTGGCTGCGGAACGCGGTACACCACGCACCGCTGCTCTTGCCGCTGCGCGGAAAAAAGTCGAAATAGAGCACGCCCAAATGAGTCCCGTCCACGTCGAGCACCTCATATACCGAGCAATCCTTGTGGTAAACCGGTGCGACCAACGGACGGAACGTAATCCCGTAAAGCCGGTTCGCCAGCGAAAAAGCGCCTTCCCGAACATTTTCGAGCGAAAAATAGGGCCGCAGCGCAGCATCGTCGAGTGCATATTTGTCCTTGCGCACCTTTTCGGCGTAATCCCAGGGTTCGAACGTCGCCCCCGGCACATCCCGCTGCAACATCGTATTCATCTCGGCCATCTCTTCCTTGGCCCGATCGAGCGCCGGAGTCCACACTTCGTTCAACAACTCATAAACGGCAGCGGGCGTTCCGGCCATCTGGTCGGCCGTCACATAAGCCGCATAGGAGGGATAGCCCAGCAAGCGGGCTTTCTCGTTGCGCAAGCGGGCGAAATCGTTCACCAGAGAGCGGTTATCGTACTCGCTGCCTTCGTTGCAGCGGTCGATATACGCTTTGTACAACTGCTCCCGCAAATCGCGTCGAGCAGAATACGTGAGAAACGGAATCCGGCTGGAAGCGTCGAGCGTAACGACCCACGCATCGTTCATCCCCAGCTCCGCAGCCTTCTCCCGGGCTATGCCCTGCACGCTTGCAGGAAGTCCGTCAAGCTGTTTATCAGTCAGTTTCAGCACGAAATCATTCGTCGCCCGAAGAACATTATTGCCGAATTTCACGGGCAGCAGCGCCAATTCGCCGTTAATTTGGCGCAACCGCTCCTTCTGCTGCGGATCGAGCAGCGCTCCGGCCCGCACGAATTTACCGTAAATCTTCTCCACCAGGCGCGTCTGCACGGCATCGAGACCCAAGCTGCCGCGACGGTCGTAAACGGCTTTGATCTTGTCGAAAAGCACCTCGTCGAGCAGAATATTGTCCCGATGGGCGGCCAGCAACGGCATCGCCTGCTCTTTCGCAGCCAATAGCTGATCGTTCACGTCGGCCGAACAGAGCATGTTGAAAACCAGCCCCACCTGCTCCAGCATCAAGCCCGAGCGGTCGTAAGCCAGGATGACATTCTCGAAAGAGGGCTGATCGCCGTTGGATTTGATGGCGTCGATCTCGGCTTCCTGGATCGACATCGCCCGCTGGAAGGCAGGCAGAAAATGTTCGGGCCGGATCCGGTCGAAAGGAGGCACGCCGTAGGGCGTTTCCCACTCCTCGAAGAACGGATTCTCCGCCACCTCTTTGCGCTGGTTGCATCCCGTAGTCATAAGCAGAATCAATGAAATTAAAAATAAAGAATATCGCTTCATCGGTTCGTTGGATTTTATTTACCTTTGCAAAGGTAAACAATTTATAAAAAATGCAACTGTTTTACGCCCCCGATATCGTTCCTCCGGAATATACGCTCAGCGAGGAAGAGTCGAAACACTGCATCCGCGTGCTTCGCATGACCTGCGGCGAAGAGCTGCACATCACCGACGGCCGCGGCAACCTCTACCGCTGTGAAATCGTGGACGACAATCCCAAGCGCTGCCGGGTGCGGGTGCACGACACCAACAGCGAATTCGGCAAGCTGCCCTATCGCCTGACGATGGCCGTCGCCCCCTCGAAAAAGCCACGGAAATCGGGGTCGCGGAGATCATCCCCCTCGCCACGGAGCATAGCGAGCGACGCACGCTCAAGCCCGAACGGGAGAACAAGGTCATCACGGCTGCCGTGAAACAGTCGCTCAAAGCCTACCACCCCCGCCTGCACGAAATGACCCCGCTGCGACAGGTCATCAAGCAGCCCTTCGACGGACAGAAATTCATCGCCCACTGCGACGCTCCCCGTTCGGCCCTGGGCAAGGCATTCCTGCCCCGCATCCTGCACAAAGGAGGCGACGTACTGGTTCTGATCGGGCCGGAAGGGGACTTCTCGCCCGAGGAGATCGACCTGGCCGTCCGGGGAGGTTTCCGCGAAATCACGCTCGGCTCGCAGCGCCTGCGCACGGAAACGGCCGCCGTCATGGCGACCGCATTGGTGGCTGCCGCCAACGAACCCGAAATCGGAACGGACGACAGACAACCGTCTTCAAAACCGGCACAATGAAACAACTTTGGGAAATATTCTGGTCGTTTTTCAAAATCGGACTCTTCACCTTCGGAGGCGGCTACGCCATGATCCCGCTGATCCAACGCGAGGTGATCGACCACCGCAAGTGGATCCCCGCTTCGGAATTTCTCGACCTGCTGACCCTGGCACAATCGGTCCCCGGCCCTATTGCGATCAACACGGCCGTCTTCGTCGGATACAAACGCTCGGGGCTCCGAGGCGCCTGCGCATCGCTGCTGGGCGCCGTGCTGCCGTCGTTCCTCATCATCCTGGCGATCGCCCTCTTCTTCGCGGGCATCCGTCAGAACCCCGTCGTCGATGCAGCCTTCAAAGGAATGCGCCCGGCGGTCGTTGCCCTGATCATCGCTCCGCTGGTCACCCTCACGCGGGGCATGCACTGGAGCATGATCGTGCTGGCCGCCGCACTGGCCGGACTGATCTGGTGGCTGGGTCTTTCACCGGTACTGATTCTTGCCGCCGGTGCAGGTGCAGGCATCGTCTGGGAATTGTCTATCGCAAAAAAGAGTAAGCAATGATATTCTGGGAACTGTTCGTCAGCTATCTGAAAATCGGATTCTTCGGCTTCGGCGGCGGTTACGCCATGCTGTCGCTGATCCAAAACGAAGTGGTCGTCCAGCACGCCTGGATGACCAACGCCGAATTCGCCGACATCGTGGCCGTATCGCAGATCACGCCCGGCCCCATCGCTATCAATTCGGCGACTTACGTGGGTTACACAGTTGGAATGCAAAGCGGCAGCGTATGGTACGGTATTCTGGGCTCGGTCATTGCGACTTTCGCGGTCTGCCTGCCGTCGATGACGCTGATGATTCTGGTCGCCCGCTACATCGCCCGACTCAAGGGCAATCCGCTGGTAAGCGGCGCCATGCGGGGACTCCGCCCGGTAGTGATCGGCATGATTGGGGCGGCCGCGCTCCTGCTGATGTTTCCGCAGGACGCAGGCGACGCCAGCTTCATCGACTTCTGGAGTTGGATTCTCTTCGGCGGCGTACTCGCAGGCTCCTACTTCAAACTCAATCCGATCCTGATGATCGTCCTCTCGGCTGCCGCAGGCATCGCGATTTATCTTTAACCGCTTACTCTCCTCCGGCGACGAAGAAGATGCCGCCCGTAAAGAGCACTACCAGGAAAGAGATCAGGGCCAATGCCGTAAGCACCATGAATCCGATGTGCACGAAGCCCCATTTCTCGCCTCCGTGCGGCAGTCTCGGCGAGGTCAGAGCCGCGATAAGGCCCACGACAGGCGTAAGGATCAGACTTAAAACGAACGTCCAGGCGAATCCGATCTTGCGGCGGCTGCCGACGAGCCCGATCAGCACGGAAATAAGACACCAGGTCAGGATACCCAGTACAATAGAGAGCGTAGTCATAATTTCATAAGTTTTTCAAAACCGCTCTGCCCCGTACCGGCAAACCGATCGTCGGCTACCTGACAAAACGACAGTACGTCCCCAGGGGAAGCCGCTTGCCGGCCCGGTCGTCGAAGCAGAGTTCTCCGAATTGTTCCTCAAACGGCGTGCCGAAGGCCTGTCGCACGGCGGTCGAAGCGAGCGTTGCCGACAACCCCATCGAATAGAGGTTCAACACCAGAAACGCTCCGCGCGGCTCCAGCAACCGGGCGCAACATTCGAGCATCTCGCCGATGTTATCCTCCAGAATCCACTTTTCGCCGTTGGCACCCCGTCCGTAAGCCGGGGGATCGAGGATAATTCCGTTGTAGCGGTTACCTCGCCGCACTTCGCGCTGCACGAATTTGAGCGCGTCTTCGACGATCCAGCGCACCCCCTCCAAACCGCTCTGCTCCATATTCTCCCGCGCCCAGGTCACGACCTGTTTGACCGAATCCACGTGGGTCGTATCGGCTCCCGCCGCCCGGGCCGCGAGCGTCGCTCCGCCCGTATAGGCAAAGAGATTCAGAACCTTCGGAGTCCGTCCCTCCGCTCTCATCCGCACACAGTTATCGTAGATGAAATTCCAGTTGGCCGCCTGCTCCGGGAAAAGCCCCACGTGTTTGAACGAAGTGAGGCCCAAGCGCATGCGCAGCCGCATCCCTTCATAGGCATAGTCCACCGTCCACCGGGACGGCATCCCGGACCGCAACCGCCACTCCCCGCGTTCTTCGCTGCGTCCGTCACGCAGGAACGAGGCGTCGGCCAGGCGGCGCCACTCCTCCTCCGTAAGACTCCGCCGCCAGATGGCCTGCGGTTCGGGACGGCGCACGACATAACGGCCGAAACGTTCGAGTTTCTCGAAATCGCCGGAATCGATCAGTTCGTAGTCGGGGAATCGGGGAATCAGGGCTTCAAACATGGAATTATCTTTAATCATACAGCATATAACGAATTATCCGGTTCGTACACGGCATACTGCCGACATCCTACTTCTTTTACCGGCCTGCGGCGAACAGGCGCAAGCCGAACAAATTTCACCGAGCCGCCCGCAGAAACGGAACTCGCCCGCAACTTCCACCGCCGAAATAATCAGACCGATCCGGCCAATCGAAAGCGCGGGACTCTTTTGTTATTTTCGATCGCTCTCGTCGATCAGGCTCATTTCGCACCGGGCACAGTCGAACCGGAGCCGGTATCGGAACCGGCCGCGCATCAGAAACAGCTCTCCTTTCAGCGTCGGATGCTCCTTCAGGCACTGTCCGATCTCACGCCGAATGCAATAGGCCGAACGCATGACCGGATGCCCTGCCGTCGCAGGTTCCAGATCGAGTCCGCGTGCAATTTGCCGCACCCCGTGATCGCGGTAAAACTCCTCGGCCAGACGATTCGTAACATTCTCCTCGGCCGCAAGGACTTTCGACGGATAGGGCGCCGATCGATCCTCGGGCAGAATCGCATGGACGACAGGGCGGTCGAGCCGCGCCCGCCGCAAACGCTCCAATCCTTCGCGGCGCAGCTCCGCCAGCAGCGACACCGGCACGAAACGGTCGCACCCTTCGGAGCGAACCTCCCGCACGTCGAAAATCGTATCTCCGCTGCGGGAAAGTTGTGCGGCGACGGTTTCCGACATCTTCCGGGAATCTTTCGCCGGTTCGAACACCCCGTCGCGCGTAACCTCGGCCGCAACTCCCTCGCAATCGGTAAAACGCACCGTTACTCGCAGCGGCGTTATCGCCGCGTCGGCACGCACGGGAATCACGCGCCGCGTACGGCTGCGGTCGAGGGCCAACGAAAAGCGGCGGTCGAAATTGCGGAACACCTCCGCCCCCGCAACGACGCCCTCCATCCGGTTGGGCACGATGCGGCTTCCGGCCACTTCATTGACATTGGTACCCGCCAACCCGTTCCGGGTCAGCAAACAGATGCCGTCACCGGGAGCCAGATCACACGGCCCGGAGAGCGTAAAACTCCCTCGATCGACCCGCACAATGCGCCCCAACGGTTCGCCGACAGCTTTGGGCGTGTCGAACGATGCGACTCCCGCCCGGCGACCGTCGAAGAAATACTCCGACTCGCCCCGCGTGAAACTCTTCGAAGGATCCGGCTGAAAGTCCGGCCGGCTCTCTCCCACCGACGAGCGGCAGAATCCCGGCCGCGACGCGAGCGCCCGATCAATCCGCTGGCGGTAATAACTTACGACATTTTTGATATATCCGATATCCTTCAGGCGTCCCTCGATCTTGAACGAGGTAATCCCCGCATCGATCAGCTCGCCTATACGGTCCGACAAATTCAAATCCCGCACCGACAGCAAATGCCGCCCCTTGACGACCGTACGCCCGGACTCGTCCACCAGATCGTAGGTCAGGCGGCAGGGCTGGCTGCAAGCGCCCCGGTTACCGCTGCGTTCGCTCATCGAACGCGACAGGAAACAGCGGCCGCTGTACCCCACGCAGATCGCCCCGTGGACGAAACACTCCAGATCGACCCCGCAGGCGGCGCGGATCGTCCGGATCTCGTCGAGCGACAAGGCCCGCTCCAGAATCACGCGGGCAAAGCCGCAGCGCTCCAGAAAAAGCGCCTGCTCCGGCGTACGTGTGGCCGCCTGCGTCGAAGCGTGCAGCTCGACCGGCAGATTCATCCGCCGCAGCGCCATGTCCTGCACGATCAGGGCGTCCACCCCGGCGGCGATCAGCTCCCTGGCCTGCCGCTCGGCTTCGGCCAACTCGCCGTCATAGAGCAACGTATTGAGCGTAGCATGCACCCGTACACCGTATTGATGGGCATACTCTACCGCTCGGGCGATCTCCTCCGCAGAATTGCCCGCCGCGTGGCGCGCACCGAAGCGGGCGCCTCCGATATAGAGGGCGTCGGCGCCGTAATCGACCGCAGCGACGGCCGCCTGCAAATCTTTGGCGGGAGCGAGTAATTCGATGGATTTCACGGTGCTTTGTCGGAAAATATGCCGAAGAAAAAACCCGAAACGACATCCGGTTCCCCCGGGCCGCGTCGAGGCGTGTCTTATCTCGGGGCAAAAGTAAAAAATAATCGGCAAATGTGCTTGCGATTGGGGTTTGTTTTGTAATTTTGCTCTCCGAACACGTAATATTTCAAGACCATGCTTACGATCAAGCAACTCAGGGACGACCGCGAGGCGGCCATCCGCCGTCTGGCAAAAAAAGGAGTGGACGCCGCTCCGGTAATCGCCGAAATCGAAAAACTGGACGACCGCCGCAAGGCGATCCAGCACGAACTGGACGAATGTCTGGCCACACAGAACCAGGCGGCCAAACAGATCGGTGCATTGATGGGTCAGGGACGGCGCGACGAAGCCGAAGCCAAAAAAGCGGAAGTCGCGTCCCTCAAGGAGCGGTCGAACGCGCTGAATGCCGAATTCAAAGAGGTTTCGGATGCTCTTCAGGCCGCGATCGTCACCCTGCCGAACTTCCCGGCCGACATCGTGCCCGAAGGCAAGACCGCCGAGGACAACCTCGTCGTAAAACTGGTCGAAAGCTACACCCAACTACCTGAAAACCCGCTGCCCCACTGGGAACTGGCGCGCAAATACGACATCATCGACTTCGACCTGGGCGTAAAGCTCACCGGCGCGGGGTTCCCCGTTTATAAGGGACAGGGCGCCCGGTTGCAGCGTGCGCTCATCAACTTCTTCCTCGACTGCAACACGCGGGCCGGGTATCTGGAAGTGGAGCCTCCGGTCATGGTCAATGAAGCCTCCGGCTTCGGCACGGGACAACTGCCCGACAAGGAGGGACAGATGTACCACGCCACGGCGGACAACTTCTACCTCGTTCCGACGGCCGAAGTGCCCGTGACGAACATCTACCGCGACGTGATTCTCGACGAGAAGGATTTTCCGGTGAAGATGACCGCCTACACCCCCTGTTTCCGCCGCGAAGCCGGGTCGTACGGCAAGGATGTGCGCGGACTGAACCGTTTGCATGAGTTCTCTAAAGTGGAATTGGTTCGCATTGACAAACCGGAACACTCCAAACAGTCTCATCAAGAAATGTTGGATCACGTAGAAGGCCTGCTCCAGAAATTGGAACTTCCGTATCGTATCTTACGTCTTTGTGGTGGCGATATGAGTTTCACGGCTGCCCTTTGTTTTGATTTTGAAGTTTATTCAGAAGCCCAAAAGCGCTGGTTGGAAGTAAGTTCGGTTTCTAACTTCGATAATTACCAGGCAAACCGTCTGAAATGCCGTTATCGTGACGAGAATAAAAAGACACAGCTCTGCCATACGTTGAATGGTAGCGCATTGGCTTTGCCGCGTATCGTCGCAGCCTTGCTCGAAAACAACCAGACTCCCGAAGGCATCCGCATTCCGAAGGCGTTGGTTCCGTATACGGGATTTGATATGATTAAGTAAATAAGTATAGAAAAACTATAGGGTGGTAAAAAAACGGTCGGCATCTGTTTGACAACGGATGTCGACCGTTTTTGGTAGCGACAAGCATCTATTTTCAAAACACCGGTGATTCGATTTTAAAACATATATGCTTTGCAATCAAAACATCGGTGTTTTGATAGATAAGGAATTGTACCAAATCAGATGAACAGATTTACATTCGCCTCTTCTGCCCGTTCGAGATAAGAAGCCACGCCGCCCAGTGTAACATTGTCCATCAGTTCTTCTTTTTGCACGCCCATGACATCCATGCTCATGGTGCAGGCAATCATTTCCACGCCATTGTCTATGGCTTGTTGGATCAGGCTTTCCAGGCTGTCGATTCGCTTTCGCTTCATAATGAGGCGCATCATCCAGCTACCGGCACCTCCCATGTTCATTTTAGACAGTTTGAGTTTGCCACTGTGTGTCGGAAGCATCCAGCCGAACATCTTGCCGAAAATATCTTTGGTGACTGTTGGTTTATGCTGTTTCTTGATCACATTCAGTCCCCAAAAAGTAAAAAACATGGTTACTTTCTTGCCGGTCGAAGCCGCTCCATTGGCAATGACAAAGGAAGCTAACGCCTTGTCCAGGTCGTCGCTGAAGACGATCAGTGTCTTGTTGTCGGCATTGTTTCGAGAAATCTCGCAAGAAGCTGTTTTCTCCTGTTTGCGGATGGTGGCGGCGACCACCCCGTTTTTGTTTTCCAACGCAACCAGCTCTGCACCTGTCATCTTGCACCAGGAAGTGACATCCTTGCCGAAAGCCTGGTCGGTGGCAGTTATCTGAAGTTGTTCGCCGATCTTCAACGCCTCGTAGTTCTTTTTCAATTGCATCACAGGTCCGGGACACATCAGTCCGCAAGCATCTACTTTCAACAGATTGATCTGGGAATCGGAGTTTCCATAGCTTGTGCTTTCCGGTATTTCCGGCTTGTGGGAAACGATCTCTTTTATCGGTGCGGTCGCTACGCTCCATGTTTTGTATCCTCCGGATAGGTTGCGCACATGCTTGAAGCCATTTTGTACCAAGATGCGATAGGCCAGGTAACCACGCAGTCCGACTGCACAGGTTACGACGATCGGTTTCTCCTTTGGCAGTTCGTCTAAATGTTCTCGCAATTCATCTACCGGTATGTTTATAAATCCGGGAATCGTGCCTAATTTATATTCGTCGTGTGTACGGACATCGATTCGAATCGTATCGGCCGGAAGTTCTGCGAGCTCGCGCCATTGGATGATCCGGGACTTTTTATTCAAAATATTTTCTGCAACGAATCCGGCCATATTCACGGGATCTTTAGCTGACGAATAGGGAGGTGCATAGGCATGTTCCAATTCCGCCAGGTCGTGGACTGTACCGCCTCGCTGTATCACTTGTGCCAGCATCTCGATACGTTTGTCTACACCGTTGAAGCCGACAATCTGGGCGCCTAACAATTTCCCGTTTTCCGGAGCGAACAATATTTTGATGGACAGGGGAACGGCTCCCGGATAATATCCGGCATGAGAGGCCCCATGTGTGTA
>OLWW01000530.1_pt1 | contig 21379 bp, 16 predicted proteins | sample 1673991 | NCBI WGS metagenome assembly OLWW01 (sample SAMEA103958136, study PRJEB25191) | human gut metagenome
CTTCACGCTGCAAAGTAACATAAATTTTTCTTACTTTTGTTCGATAAACCGACCATTATGAAAAAACAAGCTTTAATTACAGGGGCCACTTCGGGCATCGGACACGCTACGGCGCTACGGCTCGCAGCCCTCGGATACGACATCATCGCCACGGGGCGCCGCGCCGAACGGCTGGCAGCGCTCAAATCCGCCATCGAAGCGCAGGGCGGCAGTTGCCGCACGCTCTGCTTCGACGTACGCAGCGAAGCCGAATGCAGGAAACACCTCGAACCGCTCGATCGGGTCGATCTGCTGCTCAACAACGCCGGGCTGGCCGCCGGACTCGAACACATCGACCAAGGCTCCACGGCCGACTGGGACGCCATGATCGACACGAACGTCAAGGGACTGCTCTACGTCACCCGCATCATCACACCCAAAATGATCGCCGCAGGCGGGGGACACGTAATCAACATCGGATCGATCGCCGGAACCGAGCCTTACGAAAACGGCGCCGTATATTGCGCGTCGAAACACGCCGTACACGCCATTTCGCAAGCCATGCGTGCCGACCTGCTGAGCCACCGCATCAAGGTCACGGAGATCCGTCCGGGCATGGTCGAAACCGAATTTTCGCTGGTGCGTTTCCACGGCGATCAAGAGCGAGCCGACAAGACCTATACCGGCGTCGAACCTTTGACCGGCGCGGATATTGCGGAAACGATCGCCTGGATCGTACAATTACCGGCCCACATGAACGTTAATGATATAGTACTGATGCCGGCTCAACAGGCCGGTGCATACTACACCTGCCGGAATACGAAATAACAACCCTGTCCGTCTTCGAAATCCGGGGCCGAATATGTCCGGAAGAATCGAAGCGCAGACACTGAAATTGAAAAATTATGCTGCTGATTTTCAACCTGCTCCAAAGCGGTTATTACACCACGGATCCCGTAGCGTCGCGGTACGACGCCGCCACGATGGGCATGTTCGTGCTGATTATCGTGATCGGCGTAATCGGCTACATCGTGCAGGCCCGCCTGCAACACGTCTTCAAAAAATACTCCGAAGTGCCTTTCCCCGGCGGACTCACCGGTGCGGAAGTCGCCGAAAAGATGTTGCGCGACAACAAGATCCACAATGTGAAGATCACCCACGTCAGCGGACAACTGACCGACCACTTCAATCCGCAGACGATGACCGTCAATTTGAGCGACGCGGTCTATTCGAGCCGCAGCGTCGCGGCGGCAGCCGTCGCCTGCCACGAATGCGGGCACGCCATCCAGCATGCACAGGGCTACGCTCCGCTGGCGTTGCGTTCGCAGCTGGTACCCATCGTGCAGTTCTCCTCGCGTATGGCAATGTTCGTCATCATCATCGGCCTGGTGATCCTGGCCTCCACGCAGAATGAACTGCTCTGCTGGATCGGCGTGGGCATGATCGGCGTATCGGCTCTCTTCTCGATCATCACCCTGCCGGTGGAATACAACGCTTCGCAGCGGGCCCTCGCCTGGCTCCAGAGCAGCCACACGCTCGAAGGCGCACAGCTCGGACAAGCCAAGGAAGCTCTCTCGTGGGCTGCCCGCACCTACCTGGTAGCGGCCTTGAGTGCCGTAGCGTCGCTGCTCTATTACGTTTTGATGATTTTAGGACGCCGTGATTGATGGCCCCGGAAAAGGACTACACACACCGGAGCTGGATCGCCGTCACCCTGCTCATCGCCGTTCTCATCGGATTGAGCCTGATACCGCCGCAAACGCTCGGCGGGGTCAGTCTGCGCAGGGCTAACATCCTGTCCGACCTCATCTCTTTCGAAGAAGACCTCGAAAAAGCCGAAAAAGCGATCGATCTGGACGATGCGGATTTCCACATCGACCTGACGCAGGTCGCCCGCCAGATCGCCGATACGGTGCCTCAACACGCCCCGACCACCTACGAATGGAACCTCCGGGAAGAGGCGGACGATACGACCGCCCATCCCCGGCTTCCGGATTCGGTCCGGCTGTCGCCGACGCTGATCCCGATCGAAGATTTCGACACGACGGGACACAGCCGCCTCACGGCCTTCTATGAAAAACTGCAGAAAGGCGACGCTCCTGTCCGTATCGCGGTCATGGGCGACTCGTTCGTCGAAGGCGACATCCTCTCCTCGGACCTGCGTGAAAAGCTGCAGCTCCGGTTCGGCGGTTCCGGGGCCGGGTTCGCTCCGATGGCTTCGCCGCTGACCGGTTTCCGGCGCACGATCAAAACCCAGTCCAAAGGTTGGGACTCCTACAACATCATGCAACGGCGGAACACCCCCGCCGCCATCAGCGACTATTATTACATCTCGGGCTGGCTCTGCCAACCTTCGGACGGAGCCTCCGTTCGCTGGGAAGGTTCATCGGACCGGGCTTGCCTGGACAGTTGCCGCACGGCCCGGATCCTGTTCGTCAGCCGTGACGACAGCCGTATCGAAGTGACCGTCAATGATCGGGACAACCGTACGTTCGACATCGAAGGTTCGCCCGCCGTGCGACAGATCGTCGTCCATGACGACATCCGTTCGTTGAGTTTCAAGGTGCTGTCGGGTGCCGCAGAAACGATCGGCTACGGTGCAATCTTCGAATCGGCGCCCGGCGTGGTGGTGGACAACTATTCGATCCGCAGCAACAACGGACAGGCGATGTTCTGGACCTCGCCCACGGTCAATGCCCAGATCAATGAAATGCTCGGCTACGACCTGGTGATCCTGCAATACGGCCTCAACATCCTGGAACCGGGCATCCGCTCCTTCGCCAAATACGGCGAACAGATCGAGAAGATGATCGCCTACATCCGGCAGTGCTTCCCTACGGCCGCCGTATTAGTGATGAGCGTCAGCGACCGCAGCGTGAAGTCGGACTCGGGATTCGTCCCGATGGATTCGGCACCCTACATGGCTGCGGCCCAACGACAGGCCGCGCAAAACAGCGGGGCAGCCTTCTGGAGCGCCTACGACGCCATGCAATCGCTCGGCGGCATGGCGCAATTCGTGGCCAACGGCTGGGCCGGAAAGGACTACACCCACATCAATTTCGCGGGCGGTCGTCGCGTAGCCTGGGCTCTGTACGACGCCATCAACCGAGGTGCCGAACAACATCCTCCCTTCACGCCCGTTGCGCATGACAACGTCATCGACACCCGGAAAATCTCGCACCTGGAAATGATGCTGCGCCAGGCAGCCAGGCCCCGTATGCAAAAACCCTAACGCCCGGACATGATCCAGACGGTGGAAAATATCGGGGAAAAGCTGGTTTCGATGCTCACGTACGACGCATCGCAGCCGTTGATCTTCAGCAGCGGGCTGTTCCTTTTCCTCTTCGCAGGATTCCTCTTCTTCTACGGATTCACCCGCCGGGCTCCGATGGCCCGCATCGTCTATGTCATCCTCTTTTCGCTCTACTTCTATTACAAGTCGAGCGGCATCTACTTCCTGCTGCTCGTCTTCGCTTCGGTGAGCGACTACTGGATCGCCCATGCCATCTACAAAGTGCGGACGCAACGGGCGAAATACTGGCTCGTGGGATTGAGCGTATTGGTCAATCTGGGCATGTTGGGCTATTTCAAGTACACGAATTTCCTGATCGAAATCGCCAACAACCTCTTCGGACAAGGGTTCCTCAACTTCCAGAACATCTTCCTGCCGGTCGGTATTTCGTTCTTCGTGTTCCAGTCGATGAGCTATACGATCGACATCTGCCGGGGACAACTCAAACCCCTGAACAACTGGGCCGATTACCTGTTCTATCTCTCGTTCTTCCCGCAACTGGTAGCCGGCCCGATCGTCCGGGCCAAAGACTTCATTCCCCAGATCCGACAAAACCCGCTGCGGGTCACGCGCGAAATGTTCGGCATGGGCGTATTCCTGATCCTCATCGGCTTATTCAAAAAAGCCGTCATTTCGGACTATATCTCACTCAACTTCGTCGATCGTATCTTCGACGAGCCGCTGCTCTACTCCGGGTTCGAATGCCTGATGGGAATCTACGGCTACGCCCTGCAAATCTATTGTGACTTCTCGGGTTACTCGGATATGGCCATCGGCATCGCCCTGCTGCTGGGCTTCCGCTTTCCGAAGAACTTCGACGCCCCCTACAAGTCGGCCACGATCACCGAATTCTGGCGCCGGTGGCACATCTCGCTCTCCACGTGGCTGCGCGATTACCTCTATATCTCGCTGGGCGGCAACCGCAAGGGGCGTATCCGCACCTATTTCAACCTGCTCGTCACCATGCTGCTCGGCGGTCTGTGGCACGGGGCGGCCGTGCGCTTCATCCTCTGGGGAGCGCTGCACGGCATAGCGCTGGCCCTGCACAAGCTCTGGCTGAGCGTCGTTCCCGGCTCCAAAGCCACAGGAGCCGAAATGCGGTGGTTCTGGCGTATTCCGGGCATTTTCTTCACCTTCAATCTGGTCTGCTTCGGATGGCTGATGTTCCGTGCCGAATCGATGAAAACCGTGCAGCTGATGCTCCACCAAATTTTCACGAACTTCAATCCTTCGGTCATCCCCCAGGTGCTCGAAGGTTATGCCGGCATCTTCCTGCTCGTCGGCATCGGCTACCTGCTGCACATGCTTCCCGACCGCTGCGACCGCTGGGCGCAACGATTCGTCACCTCCCTGCCGACGGTCGTACAGGTTCTCCTGGCCGCGTGCGTCATCTGGCTGGTGATGCAGGTCAAGTCGAGCGATATCCAGCCTTTCATCTACTTCCAATTCTAAACGACCTATGCACTCCTGCGACGAATCCCTGTTTCTGGCTCTCAATTTCGACGGCGGTCCCTGCCTGGACCGGATCATGACCCTCATCTCGGGCATGGCGATCTGGATTCACTTTTACCTGCTGATACTCTGGCTGGTCTGCCGGCGCTACGGATGGCGCAACACGCTGCTTTTCCTCGCGGCGCTGGCTCTCGCCCTGGTGCTCTCGGACATGCTCTGCGGCATCTTCAAGCACTCGGGTCCCCTGAAACACCTTTGGGCCGATTTTCCTCCCCGCTGGCGCCCGATGTTCTCTCCGGCCCTCGAAGGACTCGACATTCCGGCCGACTCGCTCTTCGCCTGGCGGCATGCCGGGCTCCCCACACCGAACAGCCTCGTACACGTTCCCGCCGGAGCCGTCGCCGGGAAATACGGCACCGTATCCTCCCACGCCGCGACGATCGCGGCAGTCGTCGTAATGTCGGCCGCCGTCATCCGCCGCCGCTGGTTCACATGGCTCGGGATCGCCGCAGCGCTGCTGATCTGCTACTCGCGCATCTACCTGGCCAAACACTTCCCCGTCGATCTGTTGCTCGGCACCGGCGTAGGCATCCTGACGGGTCTTTTCATGCTCTGGCTCTATAAAAAATCGGGAAGAGGCTTTTTCAAGCCCCTCGATCCGAGCGGGACGCGACAGGCTGAATAGCTCCCGACCAGCTTGCACCGCTGATCCGACCGCTCCGGTCGGCACCCCGAAAGACACAGCGCCCTGCCACCTCTCCGATGGCAGGGCGTTTTCGGTTCTTCGTTCGAAATCAGCCCCGGCTCCTTTTCAATAACGGCACCAACCGCACCAAGCAAAAGAGCGCCGCCAACAGTGCGATCGCACCCCCGGCATAACCGATCCGGGCAATCGAAGCGTGCGTACAGACGAATCCTCCTACGAGGGCCCCGGCACCGATTCCGACGTTGTAAATCCCCGAATAGACGGACATGGCGATCGCCGTCGCCTCGGGAGCCAGACGAATGATCTCCGACTGGAAAACCAGGTTGAAAATCGTAATGGCCAACCCCCAGCAGATACACAGGGCGACAACCGGAAAGTGCCCGAAAGCCGAAAGGCGCAGCAACAGCAGGAAAAACGCAATACCCACGACGGCAAACCGCATGAAGGCGTAGGGACATTTTTCATAATCGCGCGAAAACCACAGGCTTCCGACGATCCCCACCAACCCGAACGCCGTCAGCACCCAGGTTATCCAGTCGTTGTCCAGCCCGGCCACCTGTGCCAGGAACGGTTCGATGTAACTGTACCCCGTATAGTGGCCCGTTACCATGAGAACGGTCAGCACATAGACGCCCACGAGGGCGGGGTTTCCCAGCAGGGAAGGCACCTTGCGCAGCGAAATGGTGTCGCGGCTCGGGACCCGGGGAAAGATCGCCGCCAGAAACAGCCAAACGGCCGCCGCGACCGCAGCAATGAAGAAGAAGGTCGTCCGCCACCCCACGTAAAGTCCGATCACGCGGCCCAGCGGCAGACCGACGATCATGGCGATCGACGTTCCCGTGATAATCAATCCCAATGCGGCCGATTGCGCCCCCTTCGGTGCGACGCGGACCGCCAGCGGCGAAACGATCGACCAGAACACCGCATGCGCACAAGCCACACCGATCCGCGAAGCCATCAGCATCGCATAGGAAGACGAAAGTCCCGACAACACGTGGCTCGCAATGAAAAGTCCCAGCACCCCGAGCATCAGCCGCCGACACTCCATCCTCGCTACCGCGAGCATCAACGGCAGCGAAACCAGCGCCACGACCCAGGCATAGACCGTAATCAACAATCCGGCCCGAGCCTCGGTAATCCCGAAATCGGCCGCGATGTCGCTCAACAGGCCGATGGGAATAAACTCCGACGTATTGAACACGAAAGTACAACACATCAGCACGATAACCGGCAGCCACTCCCGCAGGGCGATACGGCCGCGGGTCCATTCGTTTCTCTTCAGCATAGTCAATTACTCAAAGCAGTCAATACTGAAAAATACCGGGTGTCGCCCGGGCAAAGCCCCGCCGCTCACGGATCCTGTCTGCGGGTTCGTCCCGGCCGCAGCAACAGACGGCCGCAAACGCATATCGGATCGCTCCGGAGCAAAACTGCGCCACCCTGTTCGGACAGAATCCGATCCGCCCCCCGCAAAGGAGATTCAGGAACCGTCCGATGCGGATAGTACATCCGGCGCATACTTTTTCAGCGGGGCAAAAATAACCGATATTTTGCCGTTTTGTCCGTCCCGTCCCGATTTTCTCGTCCGGCAGGTTCCGAAACTTCCGGGTTTCACCCGTTTCAAATCCGAAAAACGAGGGACGCATCCTTGCAGAATGCGTCCCTCCCCGAAACAGTTATCACTCCAAACTCAGAATCCCCACTCTTCGGGCACGGGGATCCGTGTCTTCACCTCTTCGGGAACATCGGGGAAGAAGGTCATGCCCATCTTCTCCTCGATGAAGCTGACCGGCACCGCGATACGGCGCAATTCCGCGCGGGCGCTGGTTTCCGGACTGTCGGTGAAGGTCTCGATCCAGAAACCGACGGCCTGCAATTCATCGGCGGTGCACTCCTGAATCCGTTTACCCGTGCTGCCCGACTTCGTACGCAACGCCATCTTGAACTGATGGGTCGGCATCGTACAGAGTTTCTGCGCCGGGTCCGGCTCGGCCTGATTGGAGTCCGAAGAGTCGTACTCCTGCCAGTAATCATGCTCGTAGTAACAGCCCGCCACCACGAAAAGCGTATCGGAAACGATGTTCATATTTTGCACGCCGTCGTCGGCTACAATATCGTTTTCGCTGTTCCGCGTCCCGGCAAAGAGCGCCTCGACATACCCCCAGACTGTTCCGAACGTACCGGCTTTGGCACTCGGCTGCGGAGCGATGTTGGTCGGATAGAACGTCTGCATGTTGATCTGCTGGTTCGCACCGCCGCGTTCGCTCGACATGCAGAGATGTCCCTTCCCCCAATATCCCGACCGCTGGAGATAAGCCATCGTATTGCTCGTCCAATACTGATAGGGATCCGAACCAGAGGGACCGTCCTTGCGGTAAATCTTCGACTGATACGCCGCATCGAGCGACGGATCCGCCGTCCACGGATCGGGATCCGTACGTCCGAAGCCGCCCTCGCGGTAGCAGGCATGCATCGGATAGGCGACCCAAATCGGGTTATGGCGCCGCGTATCGTAACAATAGGAGTAATTCCGCACGGTTTTCCGCGTATTGACGGTCTGCGTCCAATGCGTAAAGAAGGCATAATCGCCCGAAACGACAGCCTGGGACGAAGTCGGAGCGGTCCAATTGGAAGGCAGCTCGGGGAACCGGTAGTCGCCGCCGTCCAAATCGACCGTCTGTCCGCCCGGCCCGGTCGTGAGCTTCAAGTCGTCGAAATTGACGCCGTAGCTCTGCGAACCTTGCGGCGTAAAGCGGATGAAGAGCCGCTGTACGGGAACAGCCAGGGTAAAATCGACGGAGATCTGTTCCCAGATATTATAAGCCCTCGATCCGGTATAATCGATCCGCTGCCAATAGGAGCCGTCACCGCTCAACTCGATCAGACAGTCGGCCGCCGTGAACGAAGCGCCCAAAGAGAGGGTCAGATCGACCTGGTCGGGCGTAAGCGCGATGTCATTCACGATGAAATACGGACCGTTGTCGAACCAGATACGGACGTAGTTCGCACCCGAAGCTCCCGGATAGCGGCCCGACGATCCGAAATTATCGTTATTGATACGAGTCCGGGCGGAGGTATAGGTCACCCCTGCCGCCCCCGGACCGGTCGGATTCTGCCATGCGGCGCTCGCATCGGCCCATCCCGAAAAAGGCGTCTGATCGAAGTCGTCGTAATAAATCGTCTCCTCCGGAACGGGAATCTCGTTCTCGCATGTAATCTCGACCTGCCGCGTCACGGTCTGCTCGCCTTCGCCGGCGGTTACTGTAATTACGGATGTTTTACCCGCAGGAACCGCCGTAACGGTAATCACCCCGTCGTTCTCGCCCGATGCCGGAGAAAACACCAGCCCTTCGTCGCTCGCAACGGCGCTCCAGACGGTATTCGACCGCACCTGAACGGTATTGGCCGAAGCGTCGTCGGGATCGAACGTCAGTTTCTCGGGAGCAAGTTCGAGGGTCGGCTCGAGCACGGCTTTTCCACGGGTTATCCGCACCGAATTGCTCTTCAGTTGCGTACCGTTATTATAAGTATGGACCGCTTCGATTTCGATGCTGCTGTCATCGGGCATCCGTTCGACCCGAAAAGAGCCGCTGCCCCGGCCGGACGATGCACTGAACTTACATCCGGCAGCCGACGGCTTCACCTGGAGCACCCAGGTCAGTCCGTCGGTCGCAGTGACCGTGAACTCGTTTTTTGCAGGATCCTGCTCGTCGAAAACAAGACTCGACGGCGACAAAGCCAACTGATCCGCCGGAGGTGTTTCGTCCACCGAACCGCTGTCGCTGCACCCGCCACAGCACACAGTCAGCAGAACAAACAGACAGGCAGCCCGAAAAGGCCGCAAAAAAGCAGTAAAATTGGAGGTCATAGGCAAAATAATTTGGTTGAATGAATTGACAGGATAAAAATAACGCCTTTTTAGCTTATCGTTTCTCGCATTCCATACATAATCCCTCGCAAAAGATACATTATTGCCCGAAAAAGAGTATCCCGTATCGTTTCCCGACACAATCCCCGACCTGCAAGCACTTCGTCCGCAACCCGTCGGAACGCCCATTCTGCCCGCAGCTTCGCCGGGAAATCCGCCCCGGACAAAATAATCTCCGATCCACCGCAAATAAATTTGGCACTGCCCGGGGCTTTCACTATCTTTGTAGAAGATAGGAGGCGGTCCGGACAATTTCAGCCGACCGACGACCGCAGCGGACGCGCGGTACACTCGCGGACTTCGCCCCGCACGCAGACAGGAAGTCGAAAATTTTCGACGACCGGAAGCACAGCCTGCAAACGGTCTTTGCCGAACGTAGCGGACGAAGACAGAAGTTCGAAGTCAAGTTTGGCTTATCGCCCTCCTTTTCTTATCTTTGCAAACTCGAAATCAACACCCAAAAACATTCAATATGAGCATCGAACTCAGTGAACAGGAACAGTTACGACGCCAATCGCTCGCCGCACTGCGGGAACTCGGCATCGACCCCTATCCCGCCGCCCGCTACGAGGTGACGGCCACGGCACGCGAAATCGCCGAGAATTTCGATCCGGCGAAGAATAATTTCCAGGGCATCCGCATCGCCGGACGCATCATGTCGCGCCGCATCATGGGCAGCGCCTCCTTCTTCGAATTGCAGGACCACACGGGCCGCATCCAAGTCTATATCCGGCGCGACGACATCTGTCCCGAAGGAGATCCGACGCTTTACAACACGGTGTTCAAGAAGCTGCTCGACATCGGCGACATCGTCGGAGTCGAGGGTTTCGCATTCCGCACCAACACCGGCGAACTGTCGGTACACTGCCAGAAGCTGACCCTGCTCTCCAAATCGCTGCGGCCCCTGCCCGTCGTGAAAGAGAAGGACGGACAGACCTTCGACGCCTTCACCGACCCCGAAATCCGTTACCGCCAGCGCTACGTCGATCTGATCGTGAATCCCCACGTACGCGAGGTTTTCATCAAGCGTTCGAAGATCATCTCCACGATGCGCGAATATTTCAACCAGTTCGGGTACGTCGAAGTCGAAACCCCGATTCTGCAGCCTATTCCGGGCGGTGCGGCGGCACGTCCGTTCATTACCCACCACAACGCGCTCGACATCGACCAATACCTGCGCATCGCCAGCGAGCTGTACCTCAAGAAGCTGATCGTAGGAGGCTTCGACGGCGTGTATGAATTCGGCAAGAACTTCCGCAACGAAGGCATGGACCGCACGCACAACCCCGAATTTACCGTTATGGAGATTTACGTAGCCTACAAGGACTACCTCTGGATGATGGAGTTCACCGAACGGATGCTCGAAAAGGTCGCCCTGGCCCTGCACGGGACCACGACCGTGCAGATCGACGGCCGGGAGATTTCGTTCAAAGCCCCGTTCCGCCGCCTGACGATGACAGACGCCATCCGCGAAAAGACCGGCTACGACATCACGGGGCAGAGCGAAGAGCAGCTCCGCGAAGCCTGCAAACGCCTCGAAGTCGAGATCGACGACACCATGGGCAAGGGCAAGCTGATCGATGCCATCTTCGGCCAATACTGCGAGGAGGAGTTGATACAGCCCACCTTCATCATGGACTACCCGTGCGAGATGTCCCCCCTGTGCAAGCGCCATCGGTCGAATCCCGACCTCACGGAGCGTTTCGAGCTCTTCGTCAACGGCAAGGAGCTCTGCAACGCCTACTCCGAGCTGAACGACCCGATCGACCAGTTGGAGCGCTTCCAGGAGCAGTTGCGCCTCTCGGAGAAGGGCGACGACGAGGCTATGTTCATCGATATGGACTTCGTCCGCGCCCTCGAATACGGTATGCCGACCTGTTCGGGCATGGGTATCGGCATCGACCGCCTGACGATGTTCATGACGGGCAACAGTTCGATCCAGGACGTGCTCTTCTTCCCGCAAATGCGCCCCGAAAAGAAGGCCGTAAACGATCCTGCCGAGAAATACACCGCCCTCGGTATTCCCGAAGAGTGGGTTCCCGTCATACAGAAAATGGGCTACCTGACAGCCGATTCGCTCAAAAAGCTCTCTCCGGGCAAGTTCTTCAACGACCTGTGCGGTTTTAACAAAAAGAACAAACTGGGGCTGAAGGCTCCTTCGATGGAAGAGGTTAAAAAATGGTGCGAACAGGAGTAAATTCCGGAAGGTAATGACATCGGGAAGAAACATCTGGCTCGCAGGCATCTGCGCCGCAAGCGTACTCGCTGCGGGACTCCGGCTCGGCGACATCGTACCCGACTGGGTATTCCGCACACTTTGCACGCTGGCGCTGGGTACGATCTGGCTCCGCCTCGGGCAGCAGGTGTGGCATCGGTTGCGGCAACGGCAGCGCCCCTGGTTCCTCTTTTGGAACTATGCACTTCCCGTGCTGGTCGCCATCCCGACGCTGGCCAGCCTCTCCGACGACGTCGTTCCCGTGGACCAGCGATTTCTGGCCGCTGCTGCGACCGGAGCGGTTCTCGCCTGCATCTATCGTCTAATCTATCTTAAAAACAAAAATATGAGAAAGAAAATCGTTGCCGGCAACTGGAAGATGAATACACTTCCCGCCGAAGGCGTCGAATTGGCCGAAAACATCCGGGCCGACAGAAACCAGGTTTGTTCCTGCGTGAATTTCATCGTATGTCCGCCCTTCACCCACCTCGGCGGAGTCATCGAGGCACTTCGGGGTTCGGACATCGAAGTCGGCGCCCAGAACTGCGCGGCCGAAGACAAAGGCGCCTATACGGGCGAAGTATCTGCCGCGATGCTCGCAGCCTTGGGCTGCCGTTACGTCATCCTGGGTCACTCGGAACGCCGCCAGTACTACGGCGAAACCTCGGCGACGCTCAACAAAAAGATGGCGCAGGCATTCGCCAACGGTCTGCAACCGATCTACTGCGTGGGCGAGAACCTCGAGGAACGCGAAGCGGACCGCCACTTCGACGTAGTAAAGACACAGATCGAAGAGGTTATCTACAACCTCACGCCGGCCCAGTTCGCCCGAACCGTAATCGCCTACGAGCCCGTCTGGGCCATCGGCACGGGCAAGACCGCGACGGCAGAGCAGGCACAGGAAATCCACGCCTACATCCGCACGATCCTGCGCGAGAAATTCGGTGCGGCGGCCGATGAAACTCCTATCCTCTACGGAGGTTCCTGCAAACCGTCGAACGCCCCGGAACTCTTCGCCAAAGAGGACGTGGACGGCGGCCTGATCGGAGGAGCGGCGCTGAAGGCCGCCGATTTCCTGGCTATCGGCAAAGGTTTTCCGCAAAAATAATTTTGTGTCTTAAAGTATTGACAGACCGGATAATATCCGGTCTGTTTTTATTTTATCCGAAATCTCTCGCTGAAAAAAAATCAAAAAAAAGTTGCATTGTGAAAAAAACGCGTACATTTGCATCCAAAGAACAGTAGAAATGACAAGATTTTCGACGCAGAACTGGTGGTGGCGCTCTTTGTTTAAGGTAAACAATGAGTCCATTGGTATTTGTATGAAATAAGCCGAGAAAATCCGATCCATACAGTCAAAAATATCAAAAGCGTTGTTTGCCGAGCAGACAACGCTTTTTTCGTAACTCCCACGTAATATTGAAAATTACAATATAATAAAAACAAACGATTATGAAAACGAAAAAAATTATCCTACCCGAATCCCAGATGCCGACCCAATGGTACAATATTGTCGGCGATATGACCAATCGACCGCTTCCACCACTGAACCCGACGACCAAAGGACCTGTGACACTCGAACAATTGAGTACCATTTTCGCCGAAGAGCTGATGAAGCAGGAATTGTCCACCGAACGCTACATCGACATTCCGGAAGAGGTGCAGGATCTATACAAGATCTACCGCTCTACCCCGCTGGTACGTGCCTACGGCTTGGAAAAGGCTCTCGACACCCCGGCCAAGATCTACTTCAAGAACGAGAGCGTATCGCCCGTCGGCTCGCACAAGACCAACACCGCGATTCCACAGGCTTACTACAACTACAAGCAGGGAATCCGCCATCTGACCACCGAAACCGGAGCAGGACAGTGGGGAGCCGCGATGTCAATGGCTACGCAGCACTTCGGCATCGACCTGAAAGTTTTCATGGTCAAGGTGAGCTTCAACCAGAAACCCTACCGCAAGCTGATGATGAACACCTGGGGCGCAGACGTGTATGCCTCGCCGAGCGAAATTACAGCCGCCGGACGGGCCGCCCTTGCAAAGAACCCCAACGATTCGGGCAGTCTGGGCATGGCGATCTCCGAAGCCGTAGAAATGGCGCTGCAAAATCCTCAGGATACCCGTTACTGTTTGGGTTCTGTTTTGAACCACGTACTGTTGCACCAGACGATCATCGGCGAGGAGGCCGTGAAACAGATGGAGCTGTTCGGGGAGTACCCGGACGTGGTGATCGGTTGCTTCGGAGGAGGCAGCAACTTCGCCGGCATCAGCTTCTCGTTCCTGCGCGATAACCTGACCAAAGGTAAAAATACCCGCGTAATCGCCGTCGAACCCCAATCGTGTCCCAAGCTGACGCGCGGTGAGTTCCAGTACGACTTCGGCGACGTGGCAGGCTTCACTCCGCTGCTCCCGATGTACACGCTGGGCCACAACTTCCACCCGTCGGACATTCACGCCGGAGGTCTGCGCTATCACGGAGCCGGTTCGATCGTGAGCCAGCTGTTGAAGGACGGACTGGTCGAGGCCCGGTCGCTGCCGCAGACCGAGACCCTCGCGGCCGGCGTTCTCTTCGCCCGTACGGAAGGTATCATCCCGGCTCCGGAATCGGCTCACGCCATCGCACAGGCGATCCGCGAAGCGAAACGGGCGAAGGAGGAAGGCGTTTCCAAAACGATCCTCTTCAACCTCTCGGGGCACGGACAGATCGACCTGTACGCATACGAGCAGTATTTCGCCGGAAAACTTCGGGATTATGAAATTTCAGACAACGAAATCCGCAGTACGCTCAACGAGCTGGAAAAAATTATCTAACAGCGCAACTTTTTCATAGCAAATTTTAACAGTGGCGGCGGATGAAATGTTTCATCCGTCGCTTTTTTCATCCTCGGCCTGTCCATTCATCTACAAAAAAACTGTACAAAGAGCTTCCGTCTCCGCAACATCTTCCCGTTCTCCCAAATGCGGTCCGTCATCCCTCTTTTGTGGAAAATCGTCCGGCCAGCCGACTCGTACAAGCAATACGATACGCCTCATCGACAGTGCAATCCTAAAACGCACCCCTCGCAAAGCACCACATAATGAAGGAATAGCCTGAAGTAAAGTCCCACCATTGCCGATGCAACGAATACCGACAGAACCGGAATCATCCTTGCCACAGATTTACCCCTCCGCCCGCCGAACACTCCGTATAAGATTCGGCATTGGCAGTAATGCGGCATAGGTCGTTAAATTCCCTCCCCCCCCTCCATAAAATCCCGTGCAAACCAAAATAATAACCGAATAAATGAAAAAACTATGGCGATTCTGATCGGGTTAAAGTTGTGAAGCCGTTACGAACCAAAATAACGACAGCCCTGGGAATGCCAAGTAACCGAATCAGCTTCGGCGGACAAAAGCGACGTGCTTCCGAAAACAGACCGAACCGGAAACAGGACGAAATCGAGAGCAAAGAGTATTGTCACGAAAAACAAAGAATACGGGCTACTGTTTTATGTGCTATTTTGACCAATAAGCCAGAATACGGAAAGTCATACCGGAACCGGCCTGCAAAGAGATCTATGCCGCCTCGGATTTTCCGAACGATCCGGAAATATGAATTCAAGTCCGACGGCACCACAAAAAAAGGACGATGTCGAAACACCGTCCTTTTTCTTCCAACCGTATTCGGAATTACATCTTCTTGCCCACGTTGGTCTTCTTGGCAACCTTCGGAGCAGCGACTTTCTTCGCACCGGCCGCAGCCTTGGAAGCAGCCGGCTTCGCAGCCGCAGCTTTCTTGGCAGCCGGTTTCGCAGCTTTCTTCTCCTCGCCGCCTTCAGTGGCCGGAGCTGCTTCGGCAGCAGCATCGGCAGCCTTCTTACCGCGCGAGCGACGGGTCTTGGGTTTCGCCTCGGCAGCCGTCGGAAGAATACCCAACGTGTAAGCCTCGTTGAAATCGACAAATTCGATGATGCACATATCGGCGGCATCGCCCAACCGGAATCCGGTCTTCAGGATGCGGGTGTAACCGCCCGGACGATCTGCGATTTTCGGGGCGATCGTGCGGAACAGCTCCGTCACGGCCTCCTTCTGCTTCAAATACGAGAATACGATACGACGCGAATGGGTCGTGTCCTCTTTCGACTTGGTCACCAGCGGCTCCACGAACTGCTTCACAGCCTTCGCCTTGGCAACGGTGGTCTCGATACGCTTGTGCAGAATCAGCGACGACGCCATGTTCGATAACATAGCCTTGCGGTGGCCGGCCTGTCTGCCCAGGTGATTGAAATTCTTATTGTGTCTCATTTAAGTTAGTCTTTATCAAGTTTGTAGATAGATACATCCATGCCGAACTTCAGATTGAGCGACGCGAGCAGCTCGTCGAGCTCCGTCAGCGACTTCTTACCGAAGTTGCGGAATTTGAGCAGATCGTTGCGATTGAGTTTCACCAGGTCACCCACCGTATCCACATCGGCGGCTTTCAGACAGTTCAAAGCACGAACGCTCAGATCCTGATCCGAAAGTTTCGTCTTGAGGAGTTGGCGCATGTGCAGGATATCCTCGTCGAACTCCTCCGCACCGTTCGTATCCTCCATATTCACGGTGATCTTCTCGTCGGAGAAGAGCATGAAATGTTGGATGAGAATCTTGGCTGCTTCCTTCAAAGCATCCGTCGGGTGAATTGATCCGTCGGTAGTAATCTCCAAATTCAACTTCTCGTAGTCGGTTTTCTGTTCGACACGGTAGTTCTCGATCGAATATTTCACGTTCTTGATGGGCGTGAAAATCGAGTCGATCGGAAGCGTACCGAACTCACAATCGGCGGGAGTATTCTCCTCGGCAGGCACGTAACCGCGTCCTTTGCCGATGGTGAGCGTGAGTTGCATTTTAGTACCGGGTGCCAGATGACAGATAACCAATTCGGGATTCAATACCTTGAAGAACGAGAGGTAGTTCGAAATATATCCTGCCGTCAGCTCCGTTACACCCGCCACATTGACCGATACCTTCTCGGCATCCTGGTTGTCAACCGTGCGGATAAAACGAACTTGCTTGAGATTCAGGATGATGTCGATCATACCTTCCATCACTCCAGGGATAGCGGCAAACTCATGGTCCACGCCGGCAACCTTGACGGTCGTAATCGCATACCCCTCCAGCGAGGAGAGCAGGATACGGCGCAAAGCGTTACCGACGGTCATACCAAACCCAGGCTCCAGCGGTCGGAATTCGAACTTTCCGAACGACGAAGTGGATTCGAGCATGATAACCTTTTCAGGTTTCTGAAATGCTAATATTGCCATAATATTGAATTGGTTGTTTAATTACTACTTGGAATACAACTCGACGATAAGCTGCTCCTTGATGTTTTCGGGAATCTCCTCGCGCTCGGGACGCTGCAGGAACTTGCCGGCCATAGCCGCACCGTCCCACTCGAGCCAAGCGTAGCGGCTCTTCGAACCGCCGGCCAGAGATCCGACAATGACTTCCAAACTTTTCGACTTTTCACGTACCGACACGATGTCGCCCACTTTGAGCGAGTAGGACGGAATATTCACCACGTTGCCGTTTACGCAGATGTGGCAGTGCGACACCAACTGGCGGGCAGCGGCGCGCGTCGGAGCGATGCCCAGACGATATACCACATTGTCCAGACGGCATTCGAGCAGCTTCAGCAGGTTCTCACCCGTGATACCGCCCATACGGGCAGCCTGCTCGTACGTACGGGAGAACTGTTTCTCCAGAAGACCGTACGTAGCCTTCGCCTTCTGCTTCTCGCTGAGCTGCTGGCCGTACTCCGATACTTTTTTGCGCTTGCGTGCAAGACCGTGCTGTCCGGGAGGGAAATTCCGCTTCTCGAGAACTCTGTCCGCACCGAAAATAGCTTCGCCGAACTTTCTGGCGATCTTGGATTTAGGTCCTATATATCTTCCCATTGTATTAACTTTTTAAAATCAGATAAAATAGTTTTTACGTAACACCTGCCGGCCGAATTATACACGACGGCGGTTAGGAGCACGGCAACCGTTGTGCGGCATCGGAGTAACGTCGATGATCTCCATTACCTCCAGACCGGCTCCGTGGATGGTACGCACGGCAGACTCACGGCCTGCACCCGGACCTTTCACGTAAACTTTCACCTTACGCAAACCCATGTCGTAAGCAACCTTCGCACAATCGGCAGAAGCCGTCTGCGCTGCATAGGGAGTATTTTTCTTCGAACCGCGGAAACCCATCTTACCTGCCGAAGACCAGCTGATTACGTCGCCGACCTCGTTGGTGATGGTGATGATCACGTTGTTGAAAGTAGAGTGTACGTAGGCCATACCCACGGCACCGACCTTAACAACCTTCTTCTTGACTGTTCCAGTTTTCTTTGCCATAACTCTCTAATTATTACTTCGTTGCCTTTTTCTTGTTTGCGACGGTCTTCTTCTTGCCCTTACGCGTGCGGGCATTGTTCTTGGTGCTCTGACCGCGAACCGGAAGACCCAGACGGTGGCGGATACCCCGGTAGCAGCCGATATCCATCAGACGTTTGATATTGAGCTGTACGACCGAACGGCATTCGCCCTCGACCTTGATACCCATATCCGCGATCTTCGAACGAATTGCGCCGACCTGTTCATCCGACCAATCCTGAACCTTGAGGTCGTAGCTGATACCGGCCTCGTCGAGAATTTTGCGGGCGGTCGAGCGACCGATGCCGTAGATATACGTCAAGCCGATCTCGCCGCGTTTGTGGTTGTCGTCGAAGTACTCGTAGTAGTAGTCCTGGTCGCCGCCCGGGGCTGCGATCGTCGTGCCGGGGCCGTAGTTGGTATAGGTTGCGGGCGTATAGTCGGCAGCCGTGGCCGATACCGAGATGCAGTCCTCGGCAGCGCCCGGGAACCCGGCCTGCGGGGCGCTCTCGTTGCCGCCTGCGAAGATGGCAAGACCGCCTTCGATCGGGCCGTTGGGCGACCCGGCGTTATGCAGGAAGTAGTCGAGGGCGTCCTTCTCCAGCGGGGCGTTCGTCGCCCACTCCTCTTCGTCCTTGAAGCCCGGCGTCCCCCATTCGTAGCTGTTGGCGCTGCCCGAGACATAGCCCCAGCTGCACTGCAGGATGACGGCGCCGTTGTCGGCCGCGTATTTGATGGCCCGGACGGTCGCCAGCGAGTTGCTGACCGTGTTGCCCGAGAATATCTGGCAGCTCATGATCTTCACGCCCGGGATGTCGCCGTTGCCGCCGGCGATCGAGCTGATGCCGATGCCGTTGTTGTTCTGCGCGGCGATTACGCCCGCTACGTGCGTGCCGTGCCCCGTGTCGTTGATGTCATCCCATGAGATGACGCCCGTCTCGAATACGAAATTGTAGCCGTAGACGTCGCCTTTGTAGCCGTTGCCGTCGTTGTCCTGCTTCGAGCGGTAAACCTCGCCTTCGTTGACCCACATGCTGTTCTTCAGGTCGGGGTGTTCGACCATGACGCCTTCGTCGAGCACGGCGACGATGATCGACTTGTCGCCCGTCGAGGATTTCCACGCCTCTTCGCACTGCACGTCGGCATCGACGATCGACTTGTCGCCGAACAGGTTGCCTCGGTTGATCAGGTGCCACTGCATCGGCAGCAGCTCGTCGTTGAAGGGATAGCCCGTATCCCCGGCGGCACGGGTCGCACGCTGCATGGCGGCGAGGGCCTCGCGGGTGAGGGGCATCGCCTTCTTGCCGGCGTTGTAGGCACGGCGGATCGTGCGGTTGAGGTTCACGTGCTGGACTTCGCCCAGGGCCGAAAGTTTCTCGGCGACCTCCTCGGCGGAGTAGTCGTCGCCGAAGCGTACGACGTACCACAGGTGCAGCTCCGATTCGCGGGTGCGCTCCTCGTTGCGGCCGTCTACGGGGAAGACGCGCTCGATCTGGTAGCCGCCCACGATGTCGAGTACCTCGTCGACCGAAAGGATGCCCGAGCGGGTGGCGGGGCCGCCGCTGCGGGTCGCTGCGGCCGCCTTGTCGAGTATCTCGCTCACGTAAGGCGAAAATTTGACGAGTATCTCCCCCGACTTGTGCTCGACAGGGGTGTCCGGGCCCGTGCCGGGCGTCGGGAGCTCCTCGTTGGTGCAGGCGGTAAATGCCAGGAATGCAATGGCAAAAATGCCGTATAAATAGTTTTTCATCGTCTTGATTATTTGGTCGTATCCTCGTCTTCCTCTTCTGCGCCGGGGTCTTTCTTGTACCCCTCGTAGAATTCGTAGTAATAGTTCAGGTTGGCGGGTTCGTTGCCGAATCCGGCCGATGCGCCCGTCGCATCCTTGCCTTCCTGCGTGAACACGAGCTGGAAGGGTGACCACCAGTCGAGGGCGGGGTGGTAAAGCAGCCAGTCGGGCAGTTCGCCGGTCAGGCGGTTGAGGTTGATGGCGAAGCGCTTGGTGTGCGGCATCACCTTCGGGGTGCCGATCAGCGCGCGGGGCAGCGTGTCGGCGTCGATGATGTCCTGCTCGGTGTATTTCTCCCAGTCGTCCATCTTGGGCAGCGGCCCCTGCAGGTAGTTGACCGAGAGCTGCAGCGTGTCGAGATCCCATTCGATCATGCGGCGCGGGAATCCTTCTTCATCGACGAGGCCGCCGTAGTTGGTTTCGACGGTGTTGCTCAGGTCGTAGATGTTCCTGCGCGTGTTGGCGCCCATGAGCAACGTCCGCAGTTTCGGGAAGTTGGTCGGGTTGATCTCGTCGGGAATTTTCTGGAAGTTGTTGCTGCTCAGGTCGAGGAACTCGAGGTTCTTGAGCGCCGTGAAGTTCTTGTCCAGCGAAACCAGCCCGTAGGCGGCGATGGTGAGGCGTTTGAGCTGCGTGAGTTTGGTGATGTACTCGCCGGTGGTGAGGTCTTTCAGGAAGGCGTTGACGTTGCTGTAGAAGTTCAGCTCGTCGGCGGCCGTCAGGTACTGCACTTCGAAAGGCAGCTCTTCCTTGGTGTCGAACATGAAGAACCGGGCGTATTTCACGCGGCCGTTCTTCTCGGGCGTGTAACCCGCCATGCCCTCCTCCCAAAGGGTGACGTCGTCCCAGTTGTCCATGCGTTCGCCGTTCTCCCACGAACTGTTGGTTCCGAGCGTGCGTGCGATGGCCAGCAGGGCGATCGAGTCGCCGCTGCGGGTGTTCTCCTCGATGGGTTCGGCGGCGCCCTGCGTGACGAGCAGGTTGTCCTGGCGGGCGAGTTCCACCTCGCGCTTTGGCTTGAACACCACGTCGGCGATACGCTCGTTGGGCTGGGAGTTGATGCTCCAGTTGAAGCGTACGGTCACCTCGCGCGGGCGGATGCCGCGGTCGAGTTCGACCTTATAGCTGTCGAATTTGAGCCAGCTTTCGGCCGAGGTGGGGACTTCGACGGCGAAGTCGACGTTGGTCTTGACCTTCACGTCGAAATAACGGGTGCCGAAGGCCGAGAAGTTGGCCACGGAAACCTCTTTCTCCCCGAGCGTGATGGCGTAGTCGAAACCCTGCTGGTCGATGGTGATCTCCTTCTTGTCCCAGGTGTTCTGCTCCTGGATGCGTACCACGCCGCGGCGGGGCGAGTCGGTCAGCGCCGAGTCGATGAGGATCCTGCACTCGGTGGTGCCGCGGCCGTTGGCCGGCGAAATGGAAATCCACGGCTCGTCGGTGGTGGCGACCCAGTCCCCCGATGCCGATACTTTGATCTTGTGGCTTCCCCCTGCGGCTTCGGCTTTGATGGCGTCGCTGTCGAGCCCGAACGCGATGTTCTTGTCGGCGTCGGAGCAACTGCATAATGCGATCGAGCAGAGGATGACCGGTATGTAATTCTTTATTTTCATTGTCGTTTCTCCTTAGGTGTTA
>OLWW01000544.1_pt1 | contig 21146 bp, 20 predicted proteins | sample 1673991 | NCBI WGS metagenome assembly OLWW01 (sample SAMEA103958136, study PRJEB25191) | human gut metagenome
GTGCGGAAAATCCGCACTCAAAAAACAGGTTCGAATTTATTCTCGCTTGCCTAGTCAGTTGCTTATAAGGAGTGTTTTTATGGCGAACTGCTATAAATGCGGCAAAAAGCTTACAAATGATGAGATTGGTATGCACAAAAAGATGATAAACCGCGGTGCAACCGAGTTTATGTGTCTTGATTGTCTTGCCGAGTTTTATGATTGCGACAGGGAACTGTTGCTTAAAAAAATGGAGCAGTTCAGAATGCTTGGTTGTGTGCTGTTTGAAAAAAATCAAGATAACTGCTAAAGCCGGCCGATAATTTAAAAATTCTTGTTTAAAAATTACTTGCTGCAAGCCGTATTATAACTGCTTGCAGCCTTTTTGTATTATAAATCCTTCAGCCCTCAAATCGCTGCCGCCCGCCGCGCAGCGCACGCACAAGCTTGTGCGCTGCACTTAAAATACCCCGTCAAAAAGCACGAGCGTTTTTTTGACGAGGTCTTTTAAAAACCGTTTTTGCAAAAAACGGTTGCGGCGGGCGGCGACAGCTTGCGACTCAAGGCTTACAAATCACAACCATAGCACCGTGTCATTACAAAAGAATTTATAAAAACTAAAAACCGCACCGATTATTCGCAAAGGCAAGCCAAAGGCTGCTTTGCAAGTAACCGGTGCGGTTATTGTCTGCAAAAATTTCACGCCAAAGTCTGTGCAAGCGCCACCACAAGCGGCATTGTGAAAACGGCAAAAAGTGTGGAAACAGACACCATATTTGCCGAAAGCTCGGTATAGCCGTCAAAACGTGCTGAAAACATTGTGACCGCAACCGCAATCGGGGCAGAGGCTGCAATGACTGTTGAAATATACATAGAACCGCGAAAGCCTAAGAGATACAGCAGCAAAAGGCATATTAGCGGTACGATCAAAAGCCTTGCAAAAACACAGAGCAAACCGCGGGCGTTTGAAAAAACTTTTTTAAATGAAGTGTTTGAGAGATAGTAACCCACCACGATCATAGGCAGTGGTGTGTTAAGGTTTGCTATATGATTGACAGTTGCGGCAATCGGCTCGGGCAGTGAGAGCGACAGCACAAAAATCGGGGTTCCTATAATAACAGCGATTATGCCGGGGTTGAGGATAATCTTTTTAATGTTCATTTTTTCCTTGCCCATACTCATATTGGTGTAGGAATATGTCCACAAAACAATTGTGAGCATAATAACGTATGCCGCACCGTAAAAACTTCCGTCACTTCCGAGCAACGCTGTCTGAAGCGGCAGCGCCATAAAGCCGGCATTGCTCAGCATTGTTGAATTTTGCAGCATCTTTCGCTGTTTATTGTCGCCACAGCGAAAAAATATTTTGCCGACAGTGATACCCACAACATGGCATATTGCAGCACCGAGCAATGCCAAAAGCAGAGTTTTTGCCATTGACGGCTCGAATTTTCTCATAAACGATTTGATTATAACCGCAGGTGTGGCAAACATAAGGCAAAAATCAGCAACGCATTTTATTGCCGCATCGTTGAAAAGTTTTGCCTTGCCCGTTGCAAAGCCTATTGCCATAAGCAAGAAAAGTATAAATACCTGACCTGCAACGGTTGTAAGATTAATAAAAAAAGCATGCATCGGTTTTATATTATCCTTTCTGCAACTTCTTCGGCAGTGCGTATGCCGTCAACTGCGGCGGAGGTTATTCCTCCTGCGTATCCGGCGCCTTCGCCGCAGGGGAAAATGCCGGTGATATTTGCTTCACGCACAGCATTTCTCAAAATCCTTACAGGCGACGAGCTGCGTGTTTCGGGGGCGGTAAGCAGTGCGCCGCTATCATCAAAGCCGTGCAGCCGTTTTGAGAATAATTTAATTCCCTCGCGCATACTGTCGGTAATAAAGCTCGGCAGACAGTCATCAATGCTGCAATAATGCGGCGCGGGCTGAATAGTCGGCAGCACTACACTGTGACCGGACGACGGACGATGTTTCAAAAAATCACCCACGGTTTGAGAGGGGGCGGAGTAGCCGCCTGCTATCTCAAAAGCCCGTCGCTCGATTTTTCTTTGAAACTCAACTCCGGCAAGCGGATGACTGCTTGGAAAATCACTTGGCTCAACACCCACAAGCAGTGCGCTGTTTGCATTTTTGCCGTTTCGTAAAAAGTTGCTCATTCCGTTTGTGCAAATGCCGCCGCGCTCACTTGATGCATTAACAACACTTCCGCCGGGGCACATACAAAATGTATAAACGCCTCTGCCGTTTTTAAGGTGAGCGGACAGCTTGTAATCGGCGGGAATAAACTCTAAGAAATCGGCGCCGTCGCCGAGCTGAGCGCGGTCGATAAGCTTTTGCGGATGCTCGATTCTTGCTCCCACGGCAAAGGGCTTTTGCTGCATTTCAATACCGTTTTCAAGTAAAAGCTCAAACGTATCTCGCGCCGAGTGACCAAGGCAAAGCAGCAGCTTATCGCAAGGAATAGTTATGCTGTTACCGTTTTGCAATGCGGCAATGCTTTTAACAACTCCGTTTTGCACGTTTATCCCGTTAAGGCAAGTGTTAAAAAGTATCTTGCCGCCAAGCTCTGTAATTTCCTTGCGTATGTTTTTAACAACTGTCGGCAGCACGTCCGTGCCGATGTGCGGTTTTGCGTTAACCAAAATATCGCTGCTCGCTCCGTGTAAAGCAAATTCTTTAAGTACTGCACGGCAACGCGGATCCTTAATGCCGGTGTTCAGCTTACCGTCGGAAAAAGTGCCGGCACCGCCCTCGCCAAACTGAATGTTGCTGTTTGCGTTAAGTATTCCGCCGTTTTGAAAGACAGAAACGCTTTTAATGCGGCTGTCAACGTCCTCTCCGCGTTCGATAACGATTGGACAAACACCGCGCCTTGCAAGCGTCAATGCAGCAAACATTCCGGCAGGACCAAAGCCTGCAATCACAATTTTTTCTTGTGTTTCAATCGGCTCCCGGCAAAACTCATAGTCATTGCTATGACATTTTGAAACGCCTGTGACCGCAGACGTTTTTAAAAACTCGTCCTCGTTAATGTTAAGCTCCGCTTTAAAGGAACAGCAAAAACGGACGTTGTTCTTTTTTCTTGCGTCAATTGAACGGCGAAAAAGAAAAGCTGCCGCAATATCGCTTTTCTTTATATCTAAGTGCCTTGCCACTGCGGCGGAAGGGTTATCAAAATCAAAATCGTGATTTAAAAATATATTTGTTATAAGCAGCATTTATTTGCACCCCAGGTATTCAGCACAGCCCTTTGCCGCGGCAATACCGCTGCCGAAAGCAAAGTGCAGGTTATATCCGCCGCAATCGCCGTCGATATCCAGCACCTCGCCGCAGGCGAAAAGACCCTTTTGCTTTTTCGACATATATGTGTGTTTTGAAAACTCGTCGGTCCTGGCACCGCCGTGAGTAACCTGTGCATTTGCAAACCCTGTTGTGCCAAAGTATTCGAAACTGAGATTTTTAATAACCGACGCAATTTTTTTGCAGTCCTTATCATTAAAATCAACCCTGTTGTTAATTGAAAAACCACACTTTTTGAGCACAACTTGTCCGAGCCTTTTTTGCAGCATTCCGCAAAAGAACTCGGCGTTGCCGATACCTTTTAGCGCCTTTGCACGGTTATTAAGCATATAGGAAAGCTCACGCAAGTCGTATTCCGGCATTATGTCGAGTGATATTGTATCACCTTTTTTAAGATACCTTGAAAGCTGCAAAACAGGGGGGCCTGAAAGACCGTAATCGCAAAACAAAACCTCGCCGAGAAGCTGTTTTCCGTTAGGCGCCTTGACTAAGGCATCGGTTTTAACACCCTTTAACTGTTTTGTGAATGCGGTGTCGGTTTTTATCTGCACAATGGCGGGGGAAAGCTCCGTTACGCCGTGACCGAGGCTTTTAAGCAGCCGGTAGCCGCTGTCCGACCCAAGCTTGCCGCCTGCCATACCGCCGCAGGCGATAATGACGGCACGGCAAAAAATCCGCTCGTTTGCAAAAACCGAAAAGCCGCCGTTTGTCTTTTTGATATCTTGTACCTCGCAGTTGGTTAAAAGCTCAACTCCGAGTCGCTCGGTTTCAAAGCGCAGCGCGTCCGCAACTGACGACGCTTGCAGCGAATATGGAAAAAGCTTGCCGTTTTCACTCTTTTTTATAAGCACTCCGAGCGGCTCTAAAAAGCACTTCAGTGCATCAACGTCAAAATCTTTAAGAATCGGGTAAGCAAAATCGGGGTCTGCTCCGTGGTAGTTTTCCAAGGATATGCTTTCGTTTGAAAGGTTGCACCTGCCGTTGCCGGTTACCGCAATTTTTTTGCCGGCACGGTCAAAGCGTTCAAGCAGAGCAACGGAGAGCTGCGGCGATAGCTGCTTTAGTTTTATCGCAGCACAAAGACCCGACGCTCCTGCGCCGATTATGCAAACATCTGCCATATGCCCTCTCCCTTTTTAAAAAATATAAAATCGGCAAGCTCAGTCGCCGATATAGTTGCGGTCGACGTTAATAACGCAAAAATAGGTTTTATCAATTCTTTTTACAAGCTCGTTGACCTTAGCTTTAAGCTCGCTATCCGATATTTTAAAACCTTGCGGTACAACTATATCGAAAATAAGATTGGTATGACCTGTTCCGTGTACCACACGAAAATCGTGAATATTAAGCTCACGGTTAATTGACTTAATATCGTCTGCAACACGCTCTCTTAAAGTATTGCAAACCGGGTCGTTAACCGCAATCGGGTCCATATGTATAACGGTTTCAATGCCGAGCTTTTCATGCAGCTCGCGCTCGCAATCATCAATTTGCTCGTGACAATAAAGCATATCCATTTCCTGAGGCACTTCAACGTGTACCGAGGCAAAACGTCTGCCGGGACCGTAGTTGTGCACAATAAGGTCGTGAATACCGCAGAAATCCTTGTGCTCCAAAATGGTGTTTTCAATACCCTCAACAAGCTCCTTCGGCGGTGGCTCGCCAAGCAGCGGACTTAACGTGTCGCGTGCGGTACAGTAACCCGACCAAAGAATGAACAGCGCAACCAAAATACCCACATATGGATCGGGATTAAAACCCGTTGCTTTAAATACTATTACAGAGGCAAGCACGGCGCAGGTGGAAATGCAGTCGTTAGCGCTGTCGCGTGCGGTGGCGATGAGTGCGGAAGAGCCGATGCTGATGCCGAGTCGTCTTTGAAAAAGACCAAGCCACAGCTTAACTAAAACAGATCCGACAAGACCGATGAAAAGGAAGGGCGACACCTGTAAAGGTGACGGCGAAAACAGCTTCTCGGCCGACGATTTAAGCAACTCGATTCCAACAAGGATAATTAGAATTGCTACCATAAAGGCCGACATATACTCCATTCTGCCGTGACCGAACGGATGACCCTTATCGGCAGGCTTTTTTGCAATGCGAAAACCAAGCATCGTTACAACCGATGAGCCTATATCGGAAAGGTTGTTAAAAGCGTCGGCAAGCACTGCGACCGCACCCGAAAGAATACCGAGCACAAGCTTCAGCACGAAAAGCAGCAGGTTACAAGCAATGCCCACGCCGCTTGCAAGAGCACCATATTTTTCGCGCACGGTGCCGGAATTGGTTTCCTTGCGGTTTTTAATGAATATTTTAAGAAGAAGTTCTGTCATAATTTATTTCAAATCCTGCTTTAAAATTGTTTTGTGCCTTTTGCACCTTTAGCGCCGAATGTTGCACTGTCAAGAAGATTCGTGTCTATTGTATACATTGTATTTTTTCTCGCTCTTGCACGTTTAAATGCAATATCTACAAGGCGGTCTATCATATCTGTGTATTTTGTGCCCGTCGCTTCCCACAGATAAAATGCAAGAGAGCCCGGAATGGTGTTTATTTCGTTAATGTAAACACGGTCGTTATCAGAAGTGTCCAATAGATAATCTATTCTCGAAACGCCGCTGCAACCGAGCGCTTTAAATACTTTTTTAGAAATTTCACGAATTTCGTTCGATTTTTCCTCGCTTATATCGGCAGGGCATTTTCTTGAAAGCGACGCCATACCGCCCTTTGAATTTTTAGAGCCGCCTTTGTATTTATCGTCGTACGAAAGAATTTCATCATTCATAAAAGGCTCTTCGCAAACCGATGCCTCGCAGCTGTCTGCATCGCCCAAAACCGAGCAGTTGATTTCTCGCAGAGTCTCCACTGCGTGCTCTATAAGCAGCTTTTCGGCAAATGACGCGGCAAGCTCGATAGCACTGCTCAGCTCCGCTGCGGTTTTAACCTTGCTTATACCAACGCTTGAGCCGAGATTGGCGGGCTTAACAATAAGCGGAAAGCCTATTGTATCGGCAATTTGCTTATTGATTACTTCCTTGTTTTCAAACCATTCTCTTGCACGGAAGGTAAGCCCGGGCAGTACAGGAAGACCCGCTTCCTTCATAACGCTTTTAAAAACCGATTTATCCATACCCACTGCGCTTGAACAAACATCGCAGCCGATATACGGAATTCTTAAAAGCTCAAAGAAACCCTGCAATGAGCCGTCTTCGCAGTTTGTTCCGTGCACAACAGGGAAGGCAAGGTCAATTTGCACATCCTGCTTTTTATTAAAGATACCGCTTTTTAAAAAGCGCATAAAGCACTTTCCGCTGTCGGCTGTAACGCAAACCCTGTCACAGTTTTTGCGAACGGCGTCAATGTCCTTAAATGCTTCAATGTTAAAAAGGCAGTCGCCCGTAAACATTGCGCCGTCCTTTGCCATATAGATCGGCACAACGTTGTATTTCTGTTTATTGATGTTTGCAATTGCCTGCACGCCGGAAATTACAGCCACCTCGTGCTCAACAGACGAGCCGCCGAAGAATACACCGATTGTTGTTTTCATAAATATCACCTTAAAACCAAAATTATTTTAAATAATTGTCCGGAAGGTCGTTTTCAATAAGCACTGCTGTGTTGTTGTTTGCTGTGGCTTTAAGCTTTTCCAAAGCCTCGGCAAATGAAGCCACAACACTGATTTCCCCTTTATAATCTGCTTTTTTTACTCCGTCAAGCAGCGGTTCCGAACGCTTTTTGCCAACAAGGATTATCTCGTCGCAAACCCCTGCCGCAGCTTCTCCCAAAGCAAAGTTGCATTCATACTCTCTTTCACCGAGTTCAATAAGACCCGGTGTTACAATAACTTTTCTTCTGCCTGCCATCGAGCCGAGCACTCGCACTGCCTCAAGGCTGCCCTCGGGGTTTGCATTATAAGCGTCGTCAATAAGCAGCGCTCCTCGCAAAAAGGTTTTAAGCTGTAATCTGTGCTCAACAGGTTTAAGCTTGGCGGCGGCATATGCAATGTCGCTCGGGTTAACTCCCAAATAAAGTGCAACGCTTGCAGCGCCTGCAAGGTTTTGCACATTGTGCATACCCAAAAGCTTTGTTTTAATATTAACGATTTCGTTATATCCGTTTATAGTAAAGCATGCACCGTCTTCACCGTATGAAACATTGCTGTAAGATACATCGGCGCTTTTACCGTACGTAACGCAGCTTATAGCTGTTGCTTTTTTATTGATGTATTCATTATCGTTATTGAGAAACACCTTACCTTCTGTCGACAGCACGCTGTCAGCAAGCTCAAACTTTGTGGAAAGCACATTGTCAATTGATTTAAACGTGTCGAGATGTTGCGGACCGACAGAAGTTATAATACCGATATGGGGATTAACAATATCACATATTTCCTTAATATCGCCAATGTTCTTAGCACCCATTTCGGCAATAAAAATCTGAGTTTCAGGGCGGATACTCTCGCGTATAGTCCTGACAACTCCCATAGGAGTATTAAAGCTGGCAGGAGTATAAACAACATTGTATTTTTGCTCTAAAAGGCTTGCCAAAATATATTTCGTGCTGGTTTTGCCATAACTTCCCGTAATGCCTATAACGGTTAAATCGCCGTGTTGCTTTAAAATGCGCTTTGCGTCGTTTATATAATAATGTGTAACAGCCTTTTCGGCGGGTGTATTGAGAGTACGCACCAAAAGAACGGAAACGCAGGGCAAAAAGCACAGCGCCGCAATCGCAATAAAAAAAGCGTCACTCACAAATGCCGCAAGCAGACAGAGTACAGCATAAATTATAAAAAGCGAAAAGTACTGCCTTTTAACGCGGGCTGTAAACACGAGCTTTTTGATTGCCTTTTTCTGACCGTTAACCGCTCCGTAAGCGCAAAGCGGCAAGCTTAAAATGCTGAGAATAAACAGCGGCACATAAAGCTTAAGAACAAAAAGCAATATTTCCGCAAAAAGCACACCGCAAAACACTGCCGATTTAAACGAAAAGGACGAGCGCAGCCAATTTAAGTATCTTGATGGGAAATATGAATTCTGCTGCAGCATATGCGCTTGCCGAGTTACGGTGAACATACCTGTTACAGCAGTTATAACGCAGCTTATTAAAAAAAACAACCGCACCTTAAATTCCTCCTGTTAATTTAAAAAGCTTTTCAGAATTGCAACTGTTTTTTGGGGGTCTTGCAAAAACGAAAAATGCCCTGCGCCTTCAATAACGCACAATCCGCAATCCTTTATGTGCTGCTCTAAATACTTTGCGTCGGAAAGCGGAGTGTCGGCGTCGTTTTCGCCCCATATAAGCAGAGTGGGGCAGTTGATTGCCGAAAGCTTTTCGCGGATATCGGTGTTTATAACACGCACCATCGTTTTGCGCATAACCTCGGGTGCCGAGCGATAATCGGCAGAACCGAAGTGCGACTGAGCTTTTTTAAGCAGCTCTTCGTTTTTTCCTTTGAAAATCGGTAACATCAAAAACTTTTTAACCGATTTATAAATGAAAACCTTTGCGCGCTTTTTAAGCGTCTTTTTTGCAGGTATACCGGCGGAATCGAAAAGCACAATTTTCGGTGGTGATATCATTTTTTCGCAAGCCATATTTAAAATTATTCTTCCGCCGTGCGAGTGACCGACCATTATCGGGTTTTGAAGATTAACGGCTTTCATAAATTTCAAAATAAACTCGCAGTAGTCCTCAATTCCCCAATCGGTTTTAAGAATATCGCTTTCGCCGCAGCCCGGCAGGTCGAGTGCCACAGTGCGGTGACCGAAAAAGCCTGCCATAATCGGTTTCCAAGGAAGAATCGACGAGCCCCAGCCGTGAATCAGCAGCACGGGAGAGCCCTCGCCTTCGTCAATATAATGTATTTTTAAACCGTCGATTTCCGTAAACACGAGAAAAAATCCCCAATCGAAAACACTGCTTAAAAAACAGCCGCAAGCTGCTGCCGCTTTTTTTACAGCTAACATTCAAAACATAACAAACATATTATACCAAATTATAAACCAAATTAAAAGACCTTTTTTATATATATGTATGATATTTTGCGGCATTACCGCAACGCATATAACGGTTATGATTTTTGTTTTGTCTACACGTTACTTAAAATATTGAAAAAGCAGCGCAAATTTTTCAATTCGCGCTGCTTTTGAAATTCTTTACCCGTTATTAAATAGTCAATTGAAACTCCGTAGTATTTTGAAAATATAACAAGCATATCAACGTCCGGACAGCGTTTTCCGTTTTCGTAATACGAAAGTGATTCACGGCTTATATTAAGGTCCATTGCTATTTTTAACCGGCTGTATCCCTTTTTTCGTCTCACCTCGCGCAGTCCGATCATTTTCAAAGTCGGTTTCCTCTTTTCGTCAAAAGATTTGTGAATTCCATTGACATAATAGTAATATTGCGTTATTATATATTATGTAACAATTTGTTACATAATATAATATTAGGGGGATTTTTATGTATTCAAAAAGCGGAAAAATAATAAAGGTGCTTGCTATTACCCTCACCGTATTGGGTATTGTGGGTTCTTGCGTTTCAGGCGGCGTTATGATTTATCTAAATGAAACAACAAACCTGAATATATCTGAGGTTTACTCATTATTGGTTATTTTTGTCGGAAGCATTCTTTCATTTCTCAGCAATATATGCCTTTACGGATTCGGTCAATTGATTGATAATTCGGGAGCAAACCGCAGAATGTTAGAAAAATTGAGCGCCGACAAAAACACAGAGCAAGATGTTGAAACACTCGCTGCAGACGCTGTCGGCGTTTTGTAATAATTTCAAACAAAAAAAGGGCGAGGCACAGTCAGTGTTGTGTCTCGTCCTTTTTAACTTTCATAAATGTAATTTATTAAAATTTCTCAAGAGATTTTGAAAGAAAAGCCTTTGTTTTTTCGCTTTGCGGTGTGCCGAAAACAGTGTTTGGAGCACCTATTTCTTCCACAACACCGTCAGCCATAAACATAACGGTATCCGAAACGCCTTTGGCAAACTCCATTTCGTGGGTAACGATTATCATTGTTGTGTCAAGGTCTTTAAGCTCTTTAATAACTTTTAACACTTCACCTGTAAGTTCAGGATCAAGCGCTGAAGTCGGCTCGTCAAAACAGAGTATATCGGGATTGAGCGCCAGCGCTCTTGCAATTGCAACACGCTGCTGCTGACCGCCTGAAAGCTGACAGGGATAGCTGTCGGTTTTTGACGAAAGCCCGACTCTTGCGAGCAATTCGCGCGCATTCTTTTCAATCTCCTCTTGGCTGCCCTTACCCTGCAGCGATGGCGCCAACATAACATTTTTAAGCACCGTGTATTGCGGAAAAAGATTAAATGACTGAAAAACAAGACCGAAATGCAGGCGATTTTCACGCTTTTGCGCGTCGTTAAGCTTCGGTAAAGCAGCATCGAAAATGCATTTGTTACCTACTGTGATCTTGCCCTGCTCCGGTGTTTCAAGAAAATTCAGGCATCGCAAAAGTGTCGTTTTACCGCTGCCTGAAGAGCCGATTATTGAAAGCACCTCGCCCTTTTCAAGCGAAAAGCTTATTCCTTTGAGCACCTTTTCGTTACCAAAGGATTTGCATATATTTTCAACCTTTAAAATTTTCATTACATTAACTCCTGAAATAGCTCATTTTGCGCTCTGCCCAACCGAAAAGCAGGGTGAGCACGCCGGAAAATAAAAGATAAAACGCACCTGTATAGATAAGAGGCCACAAAAGTCCCTCTGTTTTAATAAACACCTGGCCGCACCAAATGATCTCGTAAACCGCAATAATTCTTGCAAGCGAGGTATCCTTAACAAGTGTGATTATCTCATTGCTCATAGGAGGCAGTATATGCTTTACAACCTGCAGCAAAACAACCTTGAAGAAAATCTGCGTTTTTGTCATTCCAAGCACTTGTCCGGCTTCATACTGACCTTTCGGCACAGACTCAATTCCGCCGCGGTATATCTCTGAAAAATAGCAAGCGTAGTTAATTACAAATGCGATTATAACCGCTGAGAAGCGCTCAAGCCTGACGTCCCACAAAATTCCGGGCATATAGAAAACGATAATTAACTGAAGCATAAGCGGAGTTCCGCGAATTATCCAAACAACCGAGCGCACCAACCAGCGCAGAGGTTTAAAGCGACTCATTGAGCCAAAACTGATTATAAGCCCTAACGGCAACGCCATTAAAAGCGTTAAGGCAAATATTTGCAGCGTTGTTCCAAAGCCTTTTAAAAGACTTAGCGTTACATTCCAAAACATTCCCATTTAGCTTAATTCCCTTTCAAAAAACGGTTCTAAATTAAAACCTGTGTAAAACAGCAGTAATCGGCGCTGCAATTATGCCGCAGCGCCGTTTATTATTTGATTTCGATAATAATTACTCTGCAAGGTTGAGCTTGTATTTATCGGCAAGTGTTTTGAGACTGCCGTCAGCCTTCACCTTTGCAAGGTACTCGTTGAACTTTGCAGTGAGGTCTGAGCCCTTTTTGAAGCCAACACCGTAAAGCTCGTCGTTAAGTGTAATGCCTGCTTTAAGGTTGCTGTAATCTGTTCCATCGCCTGTCATTGCTGCAGCCATTGTTGCGTCGATAACGCAGGCGTCGCAGCTGCCTGCTTTTACTTCAAGCAAAGCGTCGCTTTGAGCGGTAACAGCGGTAACATCATAACCGTTATCCTTTGCAACGCTCTCGCCTGCCGAGCCTGATTCTGCGGCAAATTTAAGACCCTTCATAGAAGCTGCGTCTTTATAATTATCAACCTTGTCGGCCTTCATAACAACGACCTGCTTATTTTGAACATAAGGATCCGAAACGCTGGTGTTCTTTTTGACCTCGTCGGTTATCGTCATACCGTTCCAAATGCAATCGATTGCTCCGGAATTAAGCTCTGCGAATTTGTTGTCCCAATCGATTACGATGAATTCTGCTTCGCGATTAAGAGTTTTTGCAAAGTTTCTTGCAAACTCAGCGTCGAAGCCGGTCCACTCGCCGTTATCATCTTTATAATCCATCGGTTCGTATTCGGTAATTCCGACAATCAGCTTTTTGTTTGCTGTTGAGCTTGCACTGCTGCTCTTTGCGTTGTCCTTCTTACAGCCTGCGAATGATGCGGCAACCATTAAAGCTGCCATTACAATTGCTATTATTTTTTTCATTTTCTTTTCCTCCGTTTTTTAAGTTTGGTTGGTGGTTTTGTTTTATTGTGTTATTATAGTAACACTTTATCGCACTAAAGTCAAGTGTTTTTTTAATATTTTTTAAAATTTTTTGCAATGGCTAAAAAACCGCTTAAAAACCGCTGTTAACAGGGTTTATACAAAGACATTTGACTTGTTTGAAAAAACGGCATATTCATGATATTGTTTATACGGTTGTATTTTAAACCGAATTCCGGACGTGACGGGGCAGTTCTCTCTAATTAAAAAATAGTTGTTGTTATATTTTACCGAATATGTTATAATTACTGAAACGACGGTGTGCTGCAAAAATCCAGTATATGCAGCAAAGGTTTAAAAAATCGTTTTGAAACGGAGAAAATATTATGGCAAGAAAAATTAAAATAACCTGCGACAGTACCTGCGATTTAAGCGAAGAACTGCTTAGCCGTTACGACATAAGCGTTTGTCCGCTTTCTGTTGTGATGGGGGATAAGGCTTACCGCGACGGCATTGACGCAAAGCCGGATGACATTTACGCCTATTATGCCGAAACCGGTAAGCTTGCAAAGTCTGCTGCGGTTAATATTCCGGAATATGAGGATTTCTTTAACGAGCATAAGGAAGACGATACCGATATAATTCACTTCTGCATATCGTCGGAAATGTCAACAACATACAACAATGCCCGTTTGGCAGCGGCATCTGTCGGGAATGTTTATGTTATCGATTCTGCAAACCTTTCAACAGGCTCTGCACTGCTTGCTCTTAAAGCCTGCGATATGAGAGAGCAGGGAAAGAGTACAAATTACATTGTGGCAGCAATTGAAGAGCTTAAACCTAAGGTGGACGCATCATTTGTTATCGACAGTCTTTTGTATCTTTACAAGGGCGGAAGATGCTCCGGTGTTGCGGCGCTCGGTGCAAATTTGCTTAAGCTTAAGCCTTGCATAGAGGTTAAAAACGGTGCAATGGGCGTTGGTAAAAAATACAGAGGAAAGTTTGAAGCGGTGCTTAAGGATTATGCCGCAGAGCGCCTTGACGATGCAGATAATATCGATATGCACCGTGTGTTCATAACACATGCAGGCTGTGATGAAAAAATCGTTAATGAGGTTGCAGAGCTTGTTAAAAAGACAATGCCGTTTGAAGAGGTGCTTGTAACGCGTGCCGGCTGTACTGTTTCAACCCACTGCGGCAGAAACACACTTGGTGTGCTGTTTATTCGCAAAAACCCCATTGCATAAAAATATTATTATTGAAAATAATCCCGACCGTGCGCCGTGTTTCGGCAGCTTTTCGGTCGGGATTTATTTTTTATTATATTTTTGCGTTTTCAAGACCTCTGTGTTTTCGGCAATGCTGTCACCGATTCAGCAGTTTGTAATATAATATTAGCAAGGGGCAAACGGCACGGCTCGGTGTTATATCGGCAGCAGGCTGCAGTCTGTTTTTAAAATAACCGATTATAAAGCCCCATAATATAAAGGCGGACCGCTTAAATCAGGTTTTTTAACCTTACTAAACGGTCCGCTGTTGTTTTTTTATATTGTGATTTTCGCAAACGGTTTTATTCCTCAACGGCAAAAACCACATTATCAAGCTTGCAGATTTCATCAATATCAACATTGGCGCTTTGTTCAAAGCAGATATTAAGCCCAACTGTTGCATTTCTTCCGCTGCGCGGTTCTGAAAGAGTGAATGTCTGCTCTGCGCCGAAGGTGTCTTTGAGATACTTAAGCACGGCATTAACAGCCGACGCATCCGCTTCCAAATAAATTGTTATGTATGATTTTTTACGTTTTTCAAATTTTGAAAGCAGAACCACCGTCACCAAAAAAAGCACTGTGACAATCGCCGCGCCGGAGTAAAAACCAAAACCGAGTGCAATTCCGATTGTGGCTGTTGTCCAAACGCCGGCAGCGGTTGTAAGTCCCACTATTATATTGTTGGACTTTAAAATGATCATACCTGCTCCCAAAAAGCCGATTCCGGAAACCACTTGAGCCGGTATTCTGAAAACGTCGCCGGTAAGACCCATTGCACTCGCCGCAAAAACACTCGTGAGCGCTGTCATACAAGAGCCGAGACACACAAGAATGTGAGTTCTCATACCTGCCGCCTGCCCGTGACGTGCTCTTTCACTGCCTATTAAAAGCCCTGCAAAAACCGCAGCTAAGCATCTTGCCGCAATTTCCAAAAGCTCCAAAATATCACCTCCCGATAGTATTATATTTTGCATAAAAAGTCTGCCACACACTGCGCCAAAACTCCTTGACCCTCGTTGTTGAAGTGCAATCCGTCGGCGGTATATTTCACCTTATCTTCGGCGCGGTTGGGGTCAATGCCTAGTGTGTTGTAAAGGTCTATAACGTTAATATTATATTGCTTGCCCTTTTCGATTATAACCTTGCAATAGTCATAAAGCGGGCGAGCATCGCTTTTTTTCATCGGCCTTGTTGAAGGCTTGGTGTCGAAAAGGTCGGAAAACTGCATATGCGCAGGGGCTAAAAACACAATAACGGCATTCGGATGTTCTTCTTTTAAAAGCCGCATTAAAAAGTCGACCGCTCCGCAAAAGGTTGCGGGGGTGTCGTCTTTCATTGTTCCGAAGCGGGCATCGCCGTGTATGTAGTCGTTAACACCGCCGTAAACTATAATAACGTCGGCATCCTTTTCAATGTCATACGCTCTGCCGCAAAAGCAAAGGTCGTGCCTTGGACGTTCAGACGGCACACTTTGATGCGCAAGACGAGTTCCGCCTATGCCATGGTTGTATGTTGCCTCGAGTCCGAGCATCTTTCTTAACCTGTTATCGTAACGGCAGTTTTCAATGTCGTCAACTCCAACGCCTTCTGTAATGCTGTCGCCTAAAAATGCTATTTTTTTACCCTTTAATTCCATTTTTTGTCACCTCATATTTATTCTGATGATAGTGTTTTTTCTTCTTAGATGTCAGCGCGCTTGTGCACGCCGACAGCTAAGAAGAAATATGCAGACCGAAGTCGCAGTACAAACAATACGTTTTAATCTTCTATCATCATTTAATCATTATAAGCAATCATAGTGCCGCAATCAATGCAATATCGCATATTTTTCTTGCATTTTATAACACTTTTTAAAAGGTGATTATATATTTTCCCAAAGACCTGCGGCGGCTGTCTGCAAGAATCTTCGGCAGCTCTTCGAGCGGCGCTTTTTCATATACAATCGAGCTTACATCGAGCTTGCCGCTTTCAATAAGCTTTACTGCCGCAGGGAATGTATAAGGATTGATAAACGACGAGCGCAGTGTTATCTCTTTTTTGAAGATTTCAAAGGGCTTTACCTTTATTTCAGCCTGCGGAGCGGTTAAGCCGAACATCATAACAACAGAGTTTTTACCTGCAATTCGGATTGCCTGTTCAATAGTGTCTGTTCTGCCTGCGCACTCAATAACGCAGTCGATTTGGCTTATGTTTTTAAGAGCTTTCTCAACCCCGTCCGGAGCTAATGCAATATCTGCACCGAGTGACAGTGCTTGTTTTCTTTTTTGCTCAATCGGCTCAATCGCAATGATTTTTGCCGCTCCCGAAAGCTTTAAAAGCTGCACCATAATGAGGCCTATCATACCGCAGCCGATAACCGCCGCAGTATCACCGCATTTTATGTTGCACAGCTCGATGCCGTGCAAGCAACAGGAAACAGGCTCGCTCATTGCCGCTTGTTCAAACGAAACCGACGGCATAACCTTTTGTGCCTGAGTGGCAGGTACTGCGCAGTATTCCGCAAAGCCGCCGTTAACGGTTGTGCCAATGCCTGTCATATCGGTGCAAAAGTGACCGCTTCCGCGTTTGCAGTATTCGCAACCGCCGCAGAGCTTGTTGGGGTCAACCGAGACCTTTTCGCCGATGCTGAAACCGCTGACGCCATCACCGATCTCAACTATCTCGCCTGCAAACTCGTGCCCGAGCACCGTGCCGGCAGGAGTTTTTGCAGCGCCCTCATCACCGCAGAAAATGTGGGCGTCCGTTCCGCAAATGCCGCAAGCGTGCACCTTAACAAGCACCTCGCCTTTTTTGGCGCGTGGCTTAGGTATATCTTCAATTTTTAAATCATTTTTACCGTAAAAAACCGCTGCTTTCATCACTTTATCCCCTTTAAATGTGTTGTATATTCTCAAGCTGTCAGTGTAATGCTTATGTTGTTTTATAGCTGTTCAATTGCCGCAATGGCTCCGTGATATTCGGTACTTTTTGCGGAAACCTCGACGGCTTTTTTCAAAAAATCAACCGCACTTTCAAAATTTGTGTTATCAAGCGTTTTGCCGTTTTTTAAAAACTCACTTAAAAATGTGCCGAAGAAAATATCACCGGCGCCTGTTGTGTCCACTGTTTTTGCAGGAGCTCCGGCAACGCTTGCGCTCTTTCCTTTAAAAAACAGCTTTGCGCCGTTTGCTCCGTCGGTTACAGCTGCAAGCTTGACCCCTTTTTCAAATACTGCGTTAATCGCCGCTTGCTCGTCACTGCCGAAAAGCATTTCAAGCTCTTCTTTTGATATCTTTAAAATATCAACAGCATTAAGCGGAGCTTTCATAGCGCCGATAGCCGCTTGTTCGCTTTCCCACAGCGGAGCGCGGTAATTAGGGTCATAGCTTATAATGCAGCCTGCTTTTTTTGCAATGTCAATTGCATAATTTGTGGCACTTTTTGCAGGCTCTGCAGTAAGCGACAGCGAGCCAAAATGGAAAATCTTTGCGTTTTCTATAAGCTCTTTTTTAACCTCTTCTTTTTTCAGAAAAATATCTGCGCCGTATCTGCGATAAAAGCTGAAGCTGCGGTCGCCTCCGCTGGACAGCTCAACAAATGCAAGCGTTGTGTTGTGCTCGCAGTCGGCAACAAGACCGCTGTCGCAAATACCGTGTTTTTTAACTGTTTCCCGTAAAAAACTGCCGGGTATATCGTGCCCCACCTTGCCGATAAACGCCGTGCTGCCGCCGAACTTTGCCACAGTTGCCAAAAGGTTAACCGGCGCGCCGCCCGCCTTTCTTGCAAGCAGAGCGTCGCCGGAGGAATCTGTTCCGCTCGGTGTAAAATCGATAAGTATTTCACCGAGTGCGGTAACGTCGATTGTTTTCATATTACTTTACACCGCCTTATATTTTCTTGCAATTCGCTTTTCATAATAATATAAATTGTTGAATCCCAAGCCCTTAAGCGTATTAACCGCATAGTCGAACGAGTGCGCAAAACGCTGTGAAATATGAGCGTCCGAGCCGAGAGTTACAAGATAACCGCCAAAATCTTTGTAGTGCTTTAAAATCTCGGTGTTCGGCATCAGCTCGTCGTACTCTGAGCCGAGGCAGGAGGTGTTAACTTCAAGTGCAATACCTCTTGCGATTATCATTTTCAGTATCTCGTCAATTTTTCTCATATGCTCGCTAAGGTCGACCTTAATGCCGTATTTTCCGCTGATATATCTTAAAGGGCAGGTCAAATGCGCAAGTATGTCAAAATTGCTTCTCTCAATCATCTCTTTAATATCGTCAAAATAAGTATCAAGGTATTCGAAAAGCTCTTGACGGCTGAATTTTCCGAAGTCGACCGCAGAATACGGCGCGTCGAAATTTTTGTATCTCACAGCGTGAACGGAACCTATGATAACATCGAAATTGCAGCTGCTTATCATATCGTCAGCTGCGGGCAGATTCCAAAATGCTTCTCCCATTTCAACACCGCAAAGCACATTGAGGTCGCTTTCCTCTTTTAGCTTTTTTGCTGCATTATAAGAATTTATTATCGGGATTTTAAAATCTCTTTCTTCGCAAAACTCGGTGTCAAAATGATCGGTTACGGCAAAGCCCTTTGCGCCGAGCTTGTGAGCGGATTTTGCTTGCATATAAATAGGACATTCGCTGTCGTGTGAAAACCGGGTGTGAGTGTGGCTGTCGTATATTGCTGCAGCCGCGGGCGGCTTCAGGCTGCCCGTGGTCTCAATCATATCGGCATGGTATTTTTCGGCTTCCTTCAGCTCACTCCCGGTGGAAAGTATCCAAATGCCAAGCTTTGCATATTTCTTAACAGTCCTGCAAAGCTCGTCTCCGGCTTTAGGCACCGTTACCCAAGATGTCAGCGGTGTGTCAAGACACATCCAAGCATACAGCTCGTTGCTGCCGACGATCTCACGCAGCTTTATAAGCTTTTCTTCGGTTACCTCGCCGTCGTAATGCAGCTCGGCGCCGGGGAATCTTTCGATAACCTTTTTTGCAGCCTCGGTGCTGTTTACCGTAAACCCAACGTGCGCTCCGCTTTGCTCTATCTCGTCAAAAATGCGGTTTATCTCGCTTTCGGAAAATCCGGCAAAGCGATTGTCAAGCTTAACTGTAACGCACCAATATTTTGCAACGTTTAAAACTTCGCTGAAAAGCGGTATCTTAGTGCCCTTGAATTTTACCGATTTTGAAAGACCCGCATCGTAACTTCTTGCCTGTTCGTATGTAATATTGTTTATAAAAACCTCGTTTTCAAGCTCTGAGCCGTCGGCATTGCGGCAGGTTCTGTTGAGTGTTTTATCGTGCAGTATAACGCACTTTCCGTCTTTTGTAAACCAAGGGTCAAGCTCTATGTATTTGTAACCCTGCGCCGCAGCTGCCGCAAACGCAGGCATTGTGTTTTCAGGACATTCTGTACCGACACCTCTGTGTGCTTCGTAAATCATTTTGAACTATCTCCTTTGGAATTGACTTTTGACCGCTCTGTTAGTATAATAATACTGCAAAACGTTCAAACAATCAACAAACGACGATAATTTTGAAAGAACGCTCAAATTTTTTAAAAAAACTGAGCGAATGGAGGTAGCTATGAACAAGGAACGTGAACGTGCAATTCTTGAAATACTGCTTAGGGAAAAAAGCACGACAGTCTCGTCGCTTGCAAAAAGGCTTTACGCCAGCGAGCCGTCCATTCGCCGAGATCTTAACAGTCTTGAAAGCCAGCATTTTATTCGTCGAAATCACGGCGGCGCGGTTTTGGACGAAACGTCTGTTTCCAAAATAAAAATACCGTTTTTGCTGCGTGAAATGGAAAACAGCGACGAGAAAATAAGAATTGCAAAAAAAGCAGTGCAGCTGGTAAAGCCGGGAGATGTTATTTTTTTGGACGCTTCAACTTCAACCTTCAGAATGATACCCTATCTTGCCGAGATTAAAGATATAACGGTTATTACAAACGGAATAAAGGCGCTTGCTGCGTTAAGCGAACGCAATATTAACTGTATCGGAACGGGAGGCACTGTTGTTAATTCCTGCCTTGCGTTTTACGGCGACGCCGCCTATGAAGTAATTAGGAACTACAATGCCGATATCTTCTTCTTTTCTATAAGGGGACTTGACCTCGACGGTAATTTAAGTGATATCTCGGAAAAGGATAACGGAATAAGAAAGAAAATGATGGCGCAGTCCGCCGAGTCATATCTGCTTTGCACATCTAAAAGGATAGATAAAAAATTTATGCACAATCTTTGCAATGTTTCAGAGCTTTCGGGAATAGTTACAAGTGACGCTTTGCCTAAATGTATTGCCAAACGCTGCAAGAAAATAATTTGATAGCTGCGTTTTCTGTGGTATTTAAGGTATATATCAGAGCAGAAAAGGCTCAATATTACAAAAATGTAAGGTTAAGGCCGCTCATTGTAAGGCGAAGCTATGGCGGTTGTTTTATATCTCGGATATAATTGAAGCGTACCTAAGGAGGTAATGCTTTATGAAGATATTGGAAGTTAACGGGCTTAAAAAAATCTATTCAACAAGGCTCGGCGGAGCAAAGGTTACCGCGCTTAAAAATGTTAACTTCACCGTTAACGAGGGAGAATATGTCGCCATTATGGGTGAATCCGGCTCGGGCAAAACCACACTTTTAAATATTCTTGCCGCGCTTGATAAACCAACCGCGGGCAGCGTTAAGCTTGCCGGAAACGAGCTTTCCTGCATTAAGGATTCGCAAATTGCTGCTTTCAGAAGAGATAACCTCGGTTTTGTTTTTCAGGATTTTAATTTGCTTGATACATTCACCGTGGAAGACAACATTTATCTGCCGCTTGTGCTTGCCGGCAAAAGCTACAAGGAAATGCACGAGCGTTTGATGCCCATTGCCGAAAGGCTTGGCATAATGCCGCTGCTTAAAAAATATCCATATGAAATTTCAGGCGGTCAAAAGCAGCGTGCCGCGGTTGCAAGGGCTATTATAACCGAGCCGAAACTGCTGCTTGCCGATGAACCGACAGGTGCGCTCGATTCCAAAGCGTCAAACGAGCTGTTATCGCTTTTTGCAACGCTTAATTCGCTCGGTCAAACCGTGCTTATGGTAACACACTCCGTTAAAGCGGCAAGCACCGCCAATCGTGTTTTATTTATAAAGGACGGCGAGGTGTTTCATCAATTATACCGCGGTCAGGATGACGACGAGCGGTTTTATCAGAGAATAACCGATACGCTTACTTTGCTGGTGACGGGCGGTGAACGCAGATGAAGGCGGGCTTTTATCCCAGGCTGGCCCTGGACGGCATAAGAAAGAATAAAAGGCTTTATCTTCCCTATATGCTTATCTGCATAGGCACCATTATGATGTATTATATCATATTGTTTTTGCAGCACAGCCAGGCGCTGGAATATATGCCCGGCTCAGGCACGATATGCGCGACGCTGAATTTAGGCGGAT